>Ga0208220_1000987_pt1 | contig 12073 bp, 10 predicted proteins | sample NGESurdeep092012_9_FD_184484 | JGI IMG/M metagenome (GOLD analysis project Ga0208220, IMG submission 184484) | Arctic peat soil microbial communities from Barrow, Alaska - NGEE Surface sample F53-1 deep-092012 (SPAdes) | ecosystem: Environmental > Terrestrial > Soil > Wetlands > Peat ... | reverse complement strand
GGGCCGGACCTGCCCGCCGCCGTCGGCCGCGTGGCGGTCTGCGACCGTCGGCTCCGGCGACCCGGATGCCGACGGCGACCCCGGGGCAGGCCGGGCGGCCCGGGCTCGCGGCCGATTCACCCGAAACTTCGTCGTCCAGGCCAGCGCCGCCGACTGGGCGATCGTCCTGCTGGCCAGCCTGCGCCGGAGGCTGCTCGCGATCGGCGGGGGCGACGCTGCCCCGCACCTGGTCTTCTTCCAGCACGACGAGGTGATCGTGCACTGCCCGGCCGGCCTGGCCGATCAGGTGGTGGCTGCCGTCACCGGAGCAGCCCAGGAGGCCGGCCGGCTGCTGTTCGGCGCGACCAGGGTCAGCTTCCCGATGACGACAGCCGTCGTGAACTGCTACGCCGACGCTAAGTGAGCCGGTGCCCGCCGGGCAGCCGCGGACCGTGCGGGTTCGGCGGGGCGGCCGGGGTGACCGGCGGAACCTCAGCGGTGCAGTACATGCAGCGGGTGGCAGCGATCGGAATCTGGCTCAGGCACTCGGGGCAGGAGCGCTCGATCGCCTCCTGGTTGCGCGCGGCGAGCGCGATGATCCGCGCCGCCGGCGAGACGACCAGGTAGTAGACCACGGCGGCGATGATCACGAAGGACACCAGGGCGTTGAGGAACAGGCCGTAGTGGAAGACGCTGCCGTGCAGCGTGAACTTGAGGGTGGCAAAGTTCGGCTGGTGGAAGATCGCGGCGATGAGCGGGGTGATGATGTCGGCGATCAGGGCCTGCACGATGGCGTTGAAGGCCACGCCGATGACCACGGCTACCGCGAGGTCGATGAGATTCCCGCGGAACAGGAACTTCTTGAAGCCACTCACGAACTGACCCTCCCTGGACGAGTCCGGTCGCAAGCGTGGCGATACCGGCTATTTGCGAAGAAGCTATCAACCGCGGTGGCGTCGGCGCCGGAAGTCGGCCTGGGCCAGCCAGATCGTGATCATGAAGGCGGCAGCCCGGGTAATGCGATGCGCGATCGGCCAGGGCTCGGTGGCCGGCCCGTGGCGGGCCGGGGGTGATGCTGGCGTGGCGGCCGGTTACTTGCAGTTAGCCGAGATGTACCGGAGGACCTGCTGGAAGGCCGCCGCGTCCGAGTCGTTGCCCTTGACCATTGACTCGCTGATCTGGGCCAGGTTGCCGGACGCCCGAACGGCCTTCTCCTCCGACTTGTAGACACCGACGATCGCCGCGAGCGGCTTGCGGAGGCTGGGTGGTGCCTCCGCCTCCAGGCGGGTGAAGCCCTCGACGGTGGATTGCAGCACCTTGCGCAGGTTGTCGCGGGCCAGTCCCGTCGACATGTGCTTGGTCACCGGCGCCGCCGGAATCTCCCGCATGAACGAGCCGGCGCTGTCGCAGAACCGCGCGGTCAGCCGGGCCGCGCGCGATGTCGTGTCAGCGCGGGCAGCAGCAGATCCTGCGGCCGAGGGTCCGGAGCCTGTGCCGCATGCGCAGAGCGTGAGGCACGCCCCGGCCACAGCGGCCGACAGGACCTGATGACTCCGACGGGCCATTCGTGATCCTCCGTGCTCGCGCGCTGATGACTAAGGACCTTGTGCATTCTTCCGCATCTGACAGGGTCGTGTAGCTGATTGTGACTGGGCGGTTGCGGATTCGTCACAACGGGCCCGGCTGCATGCTGGAGAATCTTGTCGGTTGGCCACGGTAGCCGTCGGCATTGTCGGCGGGCGTGTCGCCGCCCGGCCAATTCGGCCCGCAGCCCATGCGCAAGTCAGAACGCCGTGATCGTCGCCGGCGCGCGCTCGGCTCGACTGAGCGCGCGCAGGACCGCTGTCGTGCCGTGCCGGCGCGCGGCCAGCCGGGAGAGCAGCCCCACCACGGTGTCGGCCACGTCGGCCGACAGCGCCGGGGTCGGCAGGCCCGTGCTGTGGGCCAGGTCGTCGCCGTGCACGGCGATCTCCAGCATCCGGGTGATGAGCAGGTCATCCAGCATCAGCGCCCACGGTCCCCAGGGCAGCAGGACCACCCGGTCCGGCGGCTGGCTGGCGAGGCTGCCGCTCAGCCGCGCGATGGCTGCGCGGGCCCGGGCCGCCAGCGTTACCGGGCCCGCGGCCGCCTCGGTCGCGCCATCGCGCCGGACGCCCACGTTCGGCTCGTCATCCAGCCCGGCGTCGATCCACGGCACCCGCGCGTAATGGTCAAGCAGCGAGATCGGCCGCTGGTCGCAGGAGCCCTGGGCGAGCAGTGCCTCGACGGAGAAGATCTGCCGGGCCAGGTGCCCGGCCAGCGCACTGACCGACATGCCGGGCAGCGCGCTGGGCGTCGCCCACCGCCGGGCGACGGCGGGCTCGGCCAGCAGGTCAGCGGCCGTCGTCGCGGCCGCCAGGTAGCCGTCCGTGATCGCCGTCACGCGCCCACCCCTCCGCTGGCCGTCGTCGGAGCTAGTTGCTCATGCCGCAGGAGATGCTCGCACACGAGGTTGTGGTAGGCAGGCGATATGACCATCGAGGTGACCGCCCGGGGCATCACCATCCCGCCCGAGGAGCTGTCCTGGCGATTCTCCCGGTCGACGGGCCCCGGCGGTCAGTCCGTCAACACCTCCGACAGCCGGGCCGAGCTGTCCTTCAATGTCGCCGGCTCCGCCGCGCTGCCGCCGTCGATGAAAGAGCGGGCGCTGCGCGCGCTCGAGGGACGGCTGACCGACGGCGTGATCACCGTCACGGCCGCGGAGAACCGCTCCCAGCTGCGCAACCGCGAGGCCGCGGCCGCCCGGCTGTCCGCGTTGCTGGCGGAGGCGACCGCGCCGCCGCCCCGGGCGCGGCGCCCGACCCGGCCCACTCGCGCGTCGAAAGAACGTCGGCTGGCCGCCAAGCAGCGCCGGTCGCAAACCAAGCGGCTGCGCCGGTCGACCGAGGACTAAGCCACCGAAGGACTGAGCCAGACCAGGGACTGAGCCACCCGAGGGACTAAGTGGTCTTCGCCGTTAATTCGTCGGGGGTTGCGGCCAGGTGGCGGGCGTAAGGCAGGGCGGTAGATGCAGGCGAGGGCTTCCTCGGGGCTGCCGGCGGGTAGGCCGCTGGGCAGGAGGTTGTCTTCGTATCTGTCGCGGCTGGCCAGGCAGATCGCGAAGCCCTAGATGCCTGGCCGAGCCGTTGTAGCGCAGCCGTGTCTTCGCTGACCACCCTCATCGGACTCGTCAAACACGCAGCCGCCGTGGAACGCAACTGGTTCCAGCACTACCTCGCCCAGCGGCCACGCCGGCAGCCAGAAGGACCACTGAGCCAGACCAGCGGACTGAGCCAGCCGCCGTCAGGTCAGCCGCCGGTCAGGCCGACCAGCTTGGTGACCGTGTTCCAGTTGCGGGACGTGGCGGATACTCCCAGGCGCTTCTCGATGAAGGCATTGGTCAGCCGGGTATCGGCGGCGCCGGCCGGGCACCATAGGTAAGCCTCCTGGCCGCTCACCCAGATCTTGTCCGGGTCGAAGGACTGCGCCTCGATCGCCTGGATGGCCGCAGCCGTCGGCCGGGCTGACAGAAAGGCGACGAAGAACCTGGACGGGTTCTCCGGCTCGCCGGGCAGCGGACTGGAGCGCAGCGCGGCGGCCAGTTCCTCGCCCATCCTGATCACGACCGAGACACTCATCCCGAACCGGTCCTCGATGCCGGCCGCGATGGCAGCGCCCAGCGCCTGGGGGTCTCGGCGCGGGCTCGTGAAGACCGCGTTGCCACTTTGCAGCAGGGTAGCGACCCCGGTATAACCCAGTTCGCCCAGCAGCTCGCGCAGCTCCGCCATGGCGATCTTCTTGTTGCCGCCCACGTTGATGCCCCGCAGGAGCGCCACGTACCGCATGCCGGCTAAGCCTCCCCCCGTGCCTGGGCCCTTAGTCTCGCACGCGCCTCAGTACGCTGGGCCGGTGTTCGCAGCGCCGTCGTCCGCCCCGCAGGCCGGGACGGGATCGTCCCCGCCGGCTCGATCCGGGGCCTGCCTCCGGTGAGCCGGGGCAGGCCCGTGCGCAGCGAGCGGGACCAGCGGCGCCGGGAGCTTTCGCAGAACTACCTGCGCTCGGCCGCCGCGGCGGGCCAGTTTCTGCGAGCCGTGGACCCCGATCCCGCCGGCCTGGGCCTGGAGGTCGGCGCCGGCGAGGGCATCCTGAGCGAGCCCCTGGCCGCTATGTTCCGTGAGCTGGTGGCCTACGAGGTCGACCCCGGCCTGGCCGGACGGCTGGAGGCGCGGCTGCGCGGCCACGCCAACGTAGCCGTCGTCATCGGGGACTTCCTGGCTGCCCGGCCGCCGCGGGAGCCCTTCCAGGTGGTCGGCAACGCGCCGTTCTCGCTGACCTCGCCGATCGTCGACTGGTGCCTGGACGCGCGCGCGATGACCAGCGCCACCCTCATCACGCAGCTGGAGTACGCCAAGAAGCGGACCGGCGCCTACGGCCGGTGGAGCCTGCTGACGGTCAGCACCTGGCCGCAGTGGCAATGGGAACTGCGCGGGACGATCGCCCGTACCCAGTTCCGGCCGGTACCCCGGGTCGACGCGGGGATCTTGCACATCGCGCGGCGGCCGCGGCCGCTCATCCCGGCCGCCCGGCTGAGCGCTTACCAGCGCGTCGTGCGAACCGGCTTCAGCGGCGTCGGTGGCTCGCTCCTGGCGTCCCTGCGCCGCGAGTACCCGGCGGCGCGCCTGGCCGCCGCCTTCCAGGCGGCCGGAGTTGAGCGCGGCGCGATTGTCGCGTTCGTCAGCCCCGACCAGTGGGTGCGGCTATTTAACATTCTCGACGATGCCGTCTGAGCAGGTCGTTTGTACAATATGCTCACTTGTCGCACCTAGGCGTTATCCAAAAGTTACTGACGGATAAATTTCAGCACCCTTTCCGGACTGCTAACGTCCGCCTTGGAATTGACGGCTAAGTCACGCGCTGGGCCGTGCTCGCGCTGACTCTTCACCGGGCGTCTCCGGCGCCGCACGCGAAAGGCGATCATGGGAGCACGATTGGCAAGTGGCGCGCCGAAGCCGGGCGCCAGACGCAGGACTCTCACCCTGGCGGCCGCGGCCGTCGCCGTGCCGGCCCTGGTGATCGGGCAGTCGGCCGTGGCGCTGGCCGCGCCCGCCGCCCCGAGCGCGGACGGGCCGCTGACCACGGCGCTGGCGGCTACGCTGTCGAAGAACGTCAATCAGCACGTCATCGTGATCATGAAGACCCAGTTCCAGGCGGCTGCGGTGGGCAGCAAGGCGCAGGCGGCCCGCTCGGCCGCGGCGGTCAGCAGCCAGGGCGCCCTTCGCTCGGAGCTGACCAAGGTGCACGCCACCCACATGCGCTCCTACAGCCTCATGAACGCGATGGCCGCGACGGTCTCCGCGGGCGAGGAAGCGCGGCTGAAGGCCGATCCGGCCGTCAGCCAGGTCATCCCCGATGTGACGATCCACGGGGCCCAGCCCCAGCAGGCGGCCCCGGCGGCGAGCAAGGCCGCCGCCAGCACCTCGCTCACGCCCAATGTCATCCCGAAGGCGTGCGGCGCGAACGGCAAGGTGCTGCTCGACCCCGAGGGGCTCTCGCTCACGCACACCGACAGTGATAACGCCGGCGCCAAGACGGCCCGTTCGCTGGGCATCACCGGCGCGGGCGTCAAGGTCGCCTGGATCGCCGACGGCGTCGACACCCAGAACGTCAACTTCATCCGGCCCGGCACCAGCACCTCGGCGTTCGTCGACTACCAGGACTTCAGCGGCGACGGGGCCGGCGCGCCGACCAATGGCGACGAGGCGTTCCTGGACGCCAACACCATCGCCGGGCAGGGCGCTCACGTCTATAACGTGAACGGCTTCTCCGCGCAGCCCGACCCGGCGGCCTGCAATATCAGGATCGAGGGCGTCGCGCCGGGCGCGAGTCTGGTCGGCCTGGACGTGTTCGGCGAGCAGGAGGACACCACCGAGTCCGCCTTCCTGCAGGCAATCAACTACGCCGTCGTCACCGACCACGTCAATGTCATCAACGAGTCGTTCGGCTCCAACCCGTTCCCCGACGTCACGGCGCTGGATGTCACCAAGCAGTTCGATGACGCCGCCGTCGCGGCCGGCGTCGTGGTCAGCGTCTCCAGCGGGGACGCTGGCTCGACCAACACGATCGGGTCGCCATCGACCGACCCCAAGGTCCTGTCCGTCGGAGCCTCGACTGACTTCCGCTTCTACGCCCAGACCAACTACGCCGCGGCCCGTTACTTCGCGACGTCGGGCTGGCTGAGCGACAACATCAGCTCGCTGAGCTCGGGCGGGTTCAACGAGGACGGCGGCACGGTCGACCTGGTCGCGCCCGGCGACCTGAGCTTCGCCTCCTGCGACGCCAGCCCGAACTTCGCCGGCTGCGTCAACTTCCTCGGCCAGTCCTCGGACATCGAGGAGAGCGGCGGCACCAGCGAGTCCTCGCCGTTCGTGGCGGGCGCCGCGGCCCTGGTCATCCAGGCCTACCGCAAGACCCATGCTGGCGCCACGCCGACCCCGGCGCTGGTCAAGCAGATCCTGGTCAGCAGTGCCACGGACCTGGGCACCCCGGCGACCGAGCAGGGCGCCGGGCTGCTGAACAGCTACAAGGCCGTCCAGCTGGCCGAGTCGGCCAGCGGCGGACAGCCGGCCGGCAACAACCTGCTGCTGTCCACCGACCAGATCCACGCGACCGGAACACCCGGCAGCACCGCCAGTTCGAGCCTGACGGTCACCAACACCGGCAGGCACGCCCAGATCGTGCACCTGCACGGCCGGACCTTCGGGCCAGACCAGAACGTCCAGACCGGCTCGGTGACCCTCAATGACAGCACCAGCCCGCAGTTCACGAACTTCGCGGGGGTGCCGAACAACTACTCCGTCATCCACTTCAACGTGCGGCCCGGCCAGCAGCGGCTGGACGCGTCCATCGCCTACCCGGCCAACCCGGCCAACGGCAACAACGCGCGGGTCCGGCTCATCCTGATCGACCCCCGCGGGCGGTTCGCCGCGCATTCCCTGCCGCAGGGCGTCGGCAACTTCGGCAACGTAGACGTCCGCTTCCCCACCGCGGGGAAGTGGACCGGCGTTATCTTCGCCATTACCGCAGCCGATCACGGAACGAACGGAACTGTCCCGTGGCGGGTCGCCACGCAGCAGTTCGCGCCGTTCGGATCGGTGACGCCCGGCCTGTTCGCGCTGGCCCCCGGCCAGAGCCGGACCGTGTCGGTCCAGGCCAAGCTGCCCAGCGCTCCGGGGGATTCCGCCGGGTCGATCGTCGTGGCCTCCAGCGGCAATCTGGCTAACCCGACATCGGTGGCGGTGACCCTGCGCAGCCTGGTCCAGGTTTCGCACGGCGGTGCCTTCAGCGGGACCCTGACCGGCGGAAACGGCCGCCCGAACGGCGAAGGCCAGCAGGACTACTACCAGTTCCAGGTCGCGCCGGGACAGAAGAACATCACGGCCAACCTCACGCTCGCCAATGATCCGGCCGACCCTGTCGGTGCCTACCTGATCAGCCCGGACGGAGACGCGCTCGGCTACGGCCAGAACGATCTGGGCAGCAGCGTTAACCAGACCACGGGTGCGATCAATTTCACCCCCGAGAGGTCGCTTACCGCCTACACCCTGAACCCGGTCGCGGGTACCTGGACGCTGGTGGTGGACTTCGCCGAGCCCGTGGTGGGCGATGAGATCTCGCAGCCGTACACCGGCAATATCTCGCTGAACGCAGTCCAGGCCACCGCGGCCGGGCTCCCGGACAGCACCAGTGTCAAGCTCGCGGCGGGGACACCTGTCACCGTCCCGGTCAAGATCACCAACAATGGAGCGGGACCGCAGGACTTCTTCGTCGATCCCCGGCTCGACGGGACGACCTCGGTGACACTGGCGCCGCTGGACGCGGCGACCGGCCTCTCGCTGCCGCTGACGGTGGAGCCGCCGCTATACGTCGTGCCGACGGAGACCACTGGCCTCGCCGTCTCGCAGACCTCCAGTCTGCCGACGATGTTCGACTACAGCCCGCTCGCCGGTGACCCGGATCTGGCGAGCAGCTCCTCCGGCGGCGCGCTGTGCACGACGAGCCCGTCATCCTCGTACACGCCAGCCGGCGGCGGTGTCGCCACCGGGGTCTGGGATGTCGCGCCCGACGAGTGCGGGCCGTTCCCGGGGCCTGCCCCGGCCGGCACCGCCAGCGTCTCGGTCACCGCGACGACCAAGAAGTTCGACCCGGCCGTGACCTCAGCGGTCGGCGACTTCTGGCAGGCAGCGGTGAACCCGGCGGCCAGTTTCGGCCTGTTCGTCATCCAGCCCGGTCAGACCGGGACCATCAACGTGACCATCACCCCCGTCGGCGCGTCCGGCACGGTGGTGCACGGAAACTTGTACGCCGACACGTTCGACGGCGACATCGCGCCGTACGGGCAGGAGAGCGGCGATGAGCTAGCCGCCTTCCCGTACGCGTACACGATTAAGTAGCTAGCGACAAGAAAGCCCGCCCGTGGTGAGTTCACCACGGGCGGGCTGACGGGCGGGAACCTGGTCAGGTTCCCGCCCGATTGCTGCCTCGGCCCGGTCGGCCGGAACCATCGCGGGCCGGCCGGCGGTTGCCGGGGGCCTGCTGCTGCCCGGACCCGGAGCGCTGGCCGGAAGCCGGCCGCTCCCCGTATGCCGGGCGCGGGCGGCTGGTGCCACCAGCGCTCCGCGACCGCCCGGGATGACTGTCTCGCGACCGGCCGGGGTGACTGCCACGCGACTGGCTCGCCGGAGCCTGCAGCGGAACGGCGGGCGGGGGCGGGACCGGCGTGCCGGAGGTCGCGATCTTCCTGACCACCTCGTGACCTGCCGCGACCCGATGGCGGGCCGGCGTGATGCCCGCGGACTGGTGCATGCGCTCGACCTCGCGCACCTGGCCGTCCTCGACGAGCGCCACGACCATGCCGTCGGCGCCGGCTCGTGCGGTCCGCCCGGAACGGTGCAGGTAGTCCTTGTGGTCGTTCGGCGGGTCGAAGTGGACGACCAGCTCGATATCGTCCACGTGGATGCCACGGGCCGCGACGTCGGTCGCCACCAGCACCCGCGGGTAGCCGGCGGCGAAGCCGGCCAGCGCGCGCCGGCGCTGGTTCTGGTTCAGGTTGCCGTGGATGGCGGCGGCCTCGACCCCGGCCCGGCTGAACTGCTTGGCCAGCCGGTCGGCGCCGTGCTTGGTGCGGACGAAGAACAGCGTCCGGGCCGGCCTGCTGGCGATCTCCGCCGCGACCTGCACCTTGTCTCCGGCCGACAGCACCAGCATGCTGTGCTCGGCCGTACCGTTCTCGATCTCCTCGTTGGCCACGGCACACACCGCCGGGTCGCTGAGGTAGGACATCACCAGCTGGCCGACCCCTCGGTCGAGGGTGGCGGAGAACAGCAGGCGCTGGCCGCCGGCCGGGGTGGCGTCCAGGATCCGCGTGACGGCGGGCATGAAGCCGAGGTCGGCCATGTGATCGGCCTCGTCCAGGACGGTGACCTCAATGTCGTCCAGCGTGCAGGCACCGCGGTCGAGCAGGTCGATCAGTCGGCCGGGGGTGGCCACGACGAGGTCGATGCCCCGGCGGATCCGGTCGATCTGGCGGCCGATCGAGACCCCGCCGTACACGGTGGTGACGGTGACCCCGATGGAGCGGCCGAGAGGCTCCAGAACTTCGGCTACCTGCTCGGCGAGTTCTCGGGTCGGGACGAGGACCAGGCCGCGTGGTGCCTTCTCGCGGCGTCGCCGGGGCGCACCGCCCGCGGCAGGCTCGGCACCCGCCGGGCGCTGGCTCGCCAGCCGGGCCAGGACCGGCAGGCCGAAGGCCAGTGTCTTGCCCGAGCCGGTCTGGGCCTTGCCCAGGACGTCCCGGCCGTCGAGTGCGTCCGGGAGCGCACGGGCCTGGATAGCGAAGGGTGCCTCGATGCCGCGCATGGCGAGCGCGCTCACCAGCGGAGCCGGCAGGCCGAGGGCGGCAAAGGTCGTCGGCTCGGGCGCTGGGGCGGCCAGGGCCGCCGTCAGGGCGCGATCGAGCTCGGACGTGGGTGCCGGGCGGACGGCGGCGGCTGGCCGGCTGACCCGAGGTCTACCCCGGGTGGGCCGACGGGGCGCACGCTGGCGCTGGGCGTCGTAACGCATGGTGGAACTCCATCTGTGCTCAGGGCCGCGTCGCGAGAGAAAACGTCGGCGACAACGCCATTGATGAAGAACTCACCGTGCAGCGAAGCGCTCACAACCGACCAGCGGGCCGCTCGCCCGCGGGAGTGACGGCAGATCTCTGCCGCTCAGGGCGCAACGTTATCAGCCCCACTCTTGTTCCCCCGATTCAGCCAGCCCTGTCCCCCCAGGGGCAGACAGTACTGTCCTATGGGGTCAGCGGCGCGGGCCAGGCCGGCTCAGGGAGCGCTGGTGCCCGCCCGGCCGTACTTGTCCTCCAGTCGCACGACGTCCTCGCGCCAGCCGGGCGCGGCCGTTGAGGCCTCCGCGAACGTCAGGTCGGTGATGGCCGTAATCCGGTGCCGGGCTCCCACGGGCAGGTGAATGGTGTCACCGGGCCCGAACCGCCGCTGGGTGAGCTCGTCGTCATCTGGCCCGTACTCGATGAGCGCCTCTCCGGCCAGCACGCTGATGGTCTCGTCCTTTGCCCGGTGGTACTGCAGGCTCAGCGCGTGCCCGGCGGTCACCTGGATGATCTTTCCCGCGTACTTTCCGTCCACGGCCGCAAAGATCAGCTCATGGCCCCACGGCTTGTCCTGCCGGGCGGCCTGGTAGACCTCCGCCTCCCCGGCCGCCGTCGCCGGGCCGCTACCACTCTGCGTCAAAGCCACCGCGCCTCCTGATCGCCTGCTGGCTGCGCCAGCACCTCATCACGCTGGTTAGACGATACGCAGTCACTACCCGAGGCGCATGGCCTCAGTGCGGTCGAGCCCTGGCCGCCTTAGGAGAGTTCTTCCGAGAGTATCGTCGCGGAACATGTCTCCTGAGAACGGGCGCGCTCTGGAGTCGGAGGCTGGCGGGGGCCGGGGCCGGGCGCGGGCCCGGCTGAGCCGCAAGCGGTCCTGGCCGGCGGCCTGGCAGGGCGCACTGGGCGAGCTCCAGTGCCTGGCCTTCGTCACGCCCGGCGAGGCACGGCAGATGAACCAGGACATCACCGACGTGCTCACTCGTTACTCCGACCGTCTGGATGACCCGGCCCGCCGAGCGCCTGGTGCCGCCGCCGCCGAGATCCTGGTGCTCGGCTATCCGCTCGCGTGAGGATGCCCCGAGGTCCGCTGCAAAGTCGCAACTTCCGGTTGCTGCTGGCCTGCGACGTAGTATCGCTGGCCGGAAACGCCGCGGCGCTCATAGCGATCCCGTTCACCGTCCTGGCGATCGGTGGCTCGGCGAGCGATGTGGGATACGTCGCGACCGCCGCCCTCGTGCCCACGATTGTCTTTCTGCTGCTGGGCGGCGTGGTGGCGGATCGGCTGTCGCGCCACCGGGTGATGGTCGCAGCCGATGTTCTCCAGGCGGCCGCGCAGGCTGCCTCGGCGGTCCTCGTGCTGACGGGGCATGCGAGAGTCTGGGAGCTGCTAGCGCTGGCGGCCGTTCGCGGCAGCGGGTTCGGGTTCTATCTTCCGGCAGAGGCGGGCCTGCTGCCGCAGACCGTCCCGCCCGACCAGCGCGCGCAGGCCAATGCCATTGACCGGGTCGGGCGCAATGGCGCGCAGATCGGCGGGGCCGCGCTCGGGGGCGTGGCCGTAGCCGCACTCGGGCCGGGCTGGGTCCTAGTCGCGGACGCGGCGAGTTTCGCTATTGCCGGGTTGCTTCGCGTCGGCATGCGATTTCCCGCGCTTCCGCCAGCTCAGGCCGCGGGCATGCTGCGCGAGCTACGCGAGGGCTGGCATGAGTTCAGCTCCAGGCGCTGGCTCTGGGTCATCGTGGCTCAGTTCTCCTGCGTTGTGGCTGTCACCACTGCCGGTCCCCCTGCTCTCGGTCGCGGCGCTCCTGGCCGGGGCCTGCCTGCCGGTCTTCGGGGTCAACTGGGCCACGACCATGCAGCAGGAGATTTCGCTGACCGCGTTATCCCGGGTCTCTGCCTACGATGCGCTCGGCA
>Ga0208220_1000986_pt1 | contig 12080 bp, 12 predicted proteins | sample NGESurdeep092012_9_FD_184484 | JGI IMG/M metagenome (GOLD analysis project Ga0208220, IMG submission 184484) | Arctic peat soil microbial communities from Barrow, Alaska - NGEE Surface sample F53-1 deep-092012 (SPAdes) | ecosystem: Environmental > Terrestrial > Soil > Wetlands > Peat ... | reverse complement strand
TCGTGAACCCCAGGCGACCATCGCGAATTCGGGAAAGAAGCTGTTGCGCGTGCCGAAATTGCCGCCGATTTCGCGGGCAATAACGCGCACGGCTTCGAAGGGCACGCCGAGGATTGCCGCGAGTTCCTTCTTCTGGCGCACGATGCCGCCGGATCCGGCATAGAGTGTGTAGCGGCCGCTCTCCTGGTCATAGATGCCGACGGCGGCGCGCGGCTCCATCGGCACGCCGGTGACGCGGTTGATCCAGGTGTCGAGCCGCGTGACGTGGGCGGCACGCGCGAATGCCGCCGCGGTCGCGGCCGCATCGCCGACCTGGGCGTCGATCATGATATTCGGCATGTCGTCATAGAGCCGTGGCGCGCCCGGTTCGGCGGCGGCATTGGCCTCGGTTACTGCCGGCAGCGGCTCGTAGTCGACGACGATGCATTCGGCGGCGTCCTTCGCCGCCGCAACCGTCTCGGCGATGACGAAGGCAACCGCGGTGCCGACGTGGCGCACCCGATCGGTCGGCAGAATATGATGCGGGGCGACCGGCACGGCCGTGCCGTCGGTATTATGCAGTACGAGGTCGGGAGGTGCGCCGGGGGCCGCCAGATGCGGAATGACTTTAAGCCCATCGGCGCACGCGTCCGCGCCGGTCAGGACCGCGAGCACGCCGGGCCTGGCGCGCGCCGCGGTTACGTCGATCGACCGGATCAAGGCATGGGCGTGCGGCGAACGCAGGGCCGCGCCATAGGCCTGGCCGGGAAAATTGAAATCGTCGCTGTAACAGCCCCGGCCGGTGAGGAGGCGTAAATCCTCCTTACGGCGCGCCGGCTTCCCTATCCCTACTTGCATGATTTTTATGGGTTCACTGCTGGCCGGCGCATCTTACAGGCTGTCTGCGCGTTCTGCACCATGGGGCGTCACAGGCCATGCCGGTTGTCGGCAACGGCCTGCCGTGACACCATCGATGTCGTGATTTGTGCCAGGTTTCGAGCGCCATGCCGCGTAAAAAATTCCCTTGGGCCAAGCTGTCCGACGACGAATTACTCGAGGTCCGGCTGAAGGACCTCAGGGTGACGGTCGAGGGCACTTGGCTCGAGAGGTGCCTGCATACGCTTTACGACGAATTTGCCGAGCATGACATCCGGGTGCGGCCGCATGCCTGGATTTCGAGCGAATGGTTTTCCCCCGAGAACACGCCCGGCATCGCGATGCCGTTCTTTCTGGCCCATCCGCGGCTGATGCGGCTGGAAAAGAAAATGATCCTCGAAGTCGAGGGCGGCACCTGGTCGGAATGCATGGGTATTCTGCGCCACGAGGCCGGTCACGTCGTGACCCACGCCTATCAGCTTTATCGCCGCCGCCGCTGGCAGCAACTGTTCGGGCCGTCATCGCAACGCTATCCGCGCTATTACCGGCCCAATCCGGCGAGCCGCAATCATGTCCAGCATTTGCGGCTGTGGTACGCGCAAAGCCACCCGGACGAGGATTTCGCCGAGACTTTTGCGGTGTGGCTGCGCCCGCGCTCGCATTGGCGTAGCCGCTATGCCGGCTGGCCGGCGCTCAAGAAGCTTGAATATGTCGACGAATTGATGGGGGAAATTGCCGGCAAACGGCCGGTGCTCACGCACCGCGAGAAGGTCGATCCGCTGAGCAAGCTCAATCAGACGCTGGGCGACTATTACAAGAAGAAGCGCGCGATCTATGTCGTCGACACGCCGAAAACCTACGACCGCGATCTGCGGCGGCTGTTCTCCGCCGATCCAAAGCATCGGCGCTCGGAAGCCGCCTCGTCGTTCATCCGGCGCAACCGCGCGACGGTTCGCGAACTGGTGGCGAAGTGGACCGGCGAATATCAGCTCACCTTCGATGCCGTGCTCGATGATATGATCCAGCGCTGCCGCGAACTCAATCTGCGCGCGGTCGGCTCCGAGCGCCAACTGATCATGGAATTCACCGTGCTGTTGACCGCCAAGACCATGCATGCATTGTTTGGTCCGTCGCGGCGAAGATGGATCGCGCTATGAAGCGGCTTCGTGTCCTGGTGCTCGTCCACCCGGACCTGATACCCCCGGAATCAAGCAAGGGGTACAGTGAGCAGGAAATCAATGTTTGGAAGACCGAATATGACGTCGTGACCACGCTGCGCGCCGCCGGCCACGAAGTGCGGCCGCTCGGCGTGCATGACGAGCTCAAGCCCATCCGCGTTGAAATCGAGGCTTTCAAGCCCGACGTGGTGTTCACGTTGCTCGAGCAGTTTCGCGGCGAAGCGATCTACGACCAGAACGTCGTGAGCTATCTCGAATTGCTGCACGTACCCTATACCGGCTGCAATCCGCGCGGTTTGATGCTGGCGCGCGGCAAGGATCTGTCGAAGACGCTGGTTCACTACCATCGCATTCCGGTGCCGGCCTTCGCGGTGTTTCCGATGCGCCGCAAGGTCAAGCGCCCGGCGCGGCTCGCTTTGCCGCTGATCGTCAAGAGCGTCAACGAGGACGCCTCCTACGGCATTTCGCAAGCCTCCGTCGTCGACAGCGACGACAAGCTCGTCGAACGCGTTAAATTCATCCACGAGCGCATCGGCACCGCCGCCATTGCCGAGCAATATATCGAAGGGCGCGAAATCTATGTCGGCGTGGTCGGCAATGACCGGCTCTTGGTCCTGCCGGTATGGGAGCTGCAATTCGGCAATATGGCGCAGGGCGATTGGCCGATCGCCACCGAAAAGGTCAAGCACGACCCCGATTACCAGGAACGTCGCGGCATCCTGCATGGGCCGGCCAAAGATCTCACGCCGGAACTGACCGCGCGCATCCAAACCATGGCCAAACGCATTTACCGCACGCTTGAACTTGACGGCTACGCGCGCATCGATTTTCGTCTCGCCGCCGACGGCACGCCGTATTTCCTCGAAGCCAATCCCAATCCGGAGATCGCCGAGAGCCAGGAATTCGCCACCGCGGCGCGGCATGTTGGCGTCAGCTATTCGGACCTGTTGCAGCGCATCGTCGCACTCGGCATCCGCCGCGCGGGGCCGAGCGTGGCGGTGGATTGAAGACGCTCGCTTCGATCGAATCTTTTATTACGCGGTTTTATGTTTTTCACGCGTGCCGCGCGGCTTGTGCTCGACCTCGCGTTTGGCGGCGTGGCGCTCGCGGCCGGAGGTGCGCGCTTCGTGCCGGTCGTGTTCGCGCTCGTGACCATGCCTGTGTTCAGCGACGTGCTTTCGCGTGTTATCCGCCGGCGTCACATCTCCGGCCGGCAGCACGTCGAGTTTTGCCTGCTCCAGCTTGGCCTCGTCCCATTGCGCCTCTTCCGATTGCTCCTGCTCAACGCCGGCAAAGGCCGGCAGGCTGCGGCAGGGCAGGCGCGTCACGAACGTCAACGCATCACTATCCACGGGCATCTTGCGCCAAGCGTCGACCGAAAGCCCGGTGACGCGCACGACGTAATCGCGTGTTTCGCGCGGCAGGCTGCCCCGGCGTTCGAGCCATTCGGCGACGCGGTGCGCGCCGGCATTATACGCCGCGGCGACGAAACCGAGATTGCCGAATTGCAGGCGAAGCTCATGCAGGAACCGAGCCGAGGCAGGGATCGCCTGCAGCGGATCGAACGGATCGTTGAGGCCTTTTTCGGCGGCAACCTCGGGCATGAACTGGGCAATGCCCATTGCGCCTTTCTTGCTGACGACATCGTCGTGCAGCCGGCTCTCCTGCCAGATCAGATTGGCAAAGAACGGGACCGGCAGATCGTTATTCCGCGCCGAGGTGTAGAGAGCACTGCAGAGGTCATCGAGCGAAACTTCGCTGCCGCGAGTGGTGTCGGTCTCGGTACCCACGCTGCCGGTGACGTCCGTGTCGGTGGCGAGCGAATCAATAATGGGCAAATCAACTTCCGGACTTGCGGATGCGAGCGCGAGCGTGTGGCCGCTATAGACTGGCCTGAACACATCGACCGCCAAGGCATGTGGTTGCAGCGGTGCAACATCGAGCCGGTCGCTCCTGCCGGTGGACGATTCGATCTCGACCAGCGACGGAACGCTGCCGCCGTCCTTGGTTTGCAGATAATCGCCAGACAGCAAGGAATATTCCGGCTCCGGCGCGGCGCTGTTCAAGCCGAGCAGTAGAATTCCAAATGCAAGGATTGGCCGCATCCCGCCCCACTTGCAGAACGTTTCGCGACGCCGCCGGGCGACGTCGCTTAACGTGGTTAACAAAAGATTATCCCTCGACACTGCCGCTCATGCCCGGGCAACGGGGCGGGTTTTTGAGCGGATTGTGAGTCAATCAAGGCGAATTGCGGCGCGACGCTTCGGTTCGGAACTTGGAACCGGTGTCCTTGCGTCACTCCGGCGGAAGGCGGATATTAGTTACAGCCAGAAACAATTGATTTGTCGACGCCGACCGCGGAATTTGGGGAGGTCCCAGTGAATCAAACGACGCAAGAAACCAAACTCCGAGCGACGGAAGGTAAACGCGGCGCGGACGCCGCGCTTGAGTACCAACCCGGCTTCGGTAACCATTTTGTCTCGGAGGCCCGCGCCGGCGCGCTGCCGGTCGGGCGCAATTCGCCGCAGAAGCCGCCGCACGGCCTCTATGCCGAGCTGATTTCCGGCACCTCATTCACGACGCCGCGCGGGGAGAACCGCCGCACTTGGACTTACCGCATCCAGCCGTCGGTGGTGCACCGGCCCTATGCGCGCATCGATAACGGCCTCATCCGCAGCGCGCCGTTCAACGATGTCGATGCGACGCCGACTCAATTGCGCTGGAGCCCGATCCCGATCCCGAAACAGCCCACCGACTTCGTCGCGGGCATCGTGACGCTCGGCGGCAATGGCGATGTCGCCACCCAAGTCGGCATGGCGGTTCACATCTATGCCGCCAACCGCTCGATGACCGACCGCTGCTTCTATAATGCCGACGGCGAGATGCTGATCGTTCCGCAGCAGGGCCGCGCCCGCTTCGTCACCGAGTTGGGCGTGATCGAGGCGTCCCCCGGCGAGATCGTCATGATCCCGCGCGGGCTGCGGTTGCGCGTCGAACTGCCCGACGGACCGTCGCGCGGCTATATTTGCGAGAACTACGGCATGAATCTGCGACTGCCGGAACTCGGCCCGCTCGGCTCCAACGGTCTCGCCAACGTGCGTGACTTTCTCGCACCGGTGGCCGCTTACGAAGACACCAAGGCGCCATGCATCATGGTGGCGAAATTCCAGGGCAATCTCTGGGCGGCGGAGATGGATCATTCCCCGCTCAATGTCGTCGCCTGGCACGGCAATTTCGCGCCCTACAAATACGATCTCGCGCGTTTCATGGTGATCGGCACGGTGAGTTTCGATCACCCCGATCCGTCGATCTACAGCGTGCTGACCGCGCCGTCCGACGTGCCCGGCACGGCAAATATCGATTTCGTGATCTTCCCGCCGCGCTGGCTGGTCGGCGAGGACACGTTCCGGCCGCCCTGGTACCACCGCAACGTCATGACCGAGTTCATGGGACTCGTGCACGGCGCCTACGACGCCAAGGCCGAAGGTTTCCTGCCCGGCGGCGCCAGCCTGCACAATTGCATGACCGCGCACGGCCCGGATGCCGAAACCTGGGCGCGTGCCACGCGTGCCGAGCTTAAGCCGCACAAGATCGAAGACACGATGGCGTTCATGTTCGAAAGCCGGTTCGCCATGCGGCTGACGCGCTACGCCGTCGAGTCATCCGAATTGCAGCACGATTATTTCGAAGGCTGGCAGGGACTGGAGAAGCATTTCCGGGGGTAAGAGCGCTCGAGGGTGAGCAAAATCGTCGCGCCCGTCTTGCTGCGTCGACACCACACGTGCACGATTTTGCTCGCGGCCTGTGCGCCGGCGATCCGCGGCGCCCATCCATTGATTTCCTCGTTCCTTTACCAAAGGATTGCGCAATGAAATCGTTCGGCAGGGCATTCGTGCTTGGTGCGTCTCTTACGCTGGCTGCGATCGCCGGCGGCACGGCACAAGCGGCGGATTATCCGACCCGGCCGATCACCGCGATCATCCCGTTTGCCGGCGGCAGCGCCAGCGATGTGGTCAGCCGCATCCTGTTTGAGCGCATGTCGCGGTCGATGGGGCAGCCCATTGTCGTCGAAAACCGGCCCGGCGCGGGCGGCAATATCGGCTCGGCCTACGCCGCCAAGGCCACCCCCGACGGCTACACGCTGCTCGGCGGCGGCTCGGGTCCGGTTGCCGCTAATGTCACGCTCTACAAACACCTCGATTACGATCCGGAAAAAGATTTCGAGACGATCTCACCATTCGCGGCCTTCACCATTATCGTCGTGGCCAGCAACAAGTTGCCGGTCAACAGCCTGCAAGAGCTGATCGTCTATGCCAAAGCCCATCCCGGCGAACTTAATTACGGTTCCGTCGGCATTGGCAGTTCGCAGCATCTGGCTGGCGAGTTCTTTAGTCAGCTCACCGGGACCAAGCTCACCCACGTCCCCTACAAGAACATCGGCCAATACGTCCCCGATCTGATGGCAGGCCAGGTGCCGCTCGGCTTTCAGTGGTATCCGAACGTCTCGGCCGCGCTCGCGGCAAAAGGCGCCAAGGCGCTGGCGGTCGCCGGCGCCAATCGGCTCGATGTGTTGCCGGATACGCCGACCACCAAGGAAGCCGGGCTGCCCGACTACATCGTCTCGGGCTGGTTTGCGCTCCTGGCGCCGAAGGGCACACCGCCGGCGATCGTCGATAAGCTGAACAGTGAGATGAAGATGGCGCTGGCGGATCCCGACGTCCGCGCGCGGTTCCAACAACAAGGCGCCGAGACGGAGTATCTTCCTCCGGATCAAGCCAAGAAATTCATCTCAGACGAGATCGCGAAGTATCGCGACATTATTACGAAGGCGGGCATCCCGCAGATTGAATAGCGACGTCGCCTTGCGGTGCCGCGACTGCACCGCGGTGGTTTTAGCTGAAAAGCCCGAGCTACGCCTCGAGCGCGCCGCCGCGGCCGGTGCCGAGCCCTCTCATGAAGCGGCTGCGGATCAGCGGCGGGTCGCGCGGCGTCTGGCCCTTGCCGGCCTCGTCGTCGATCTTCACCGCTAGCAGAAACGGGCCGCCGTCATCGAAGCGGCGATCGAGCAATGTGTCGAAATGCGCGTCGTCGCGCACCCATTCGCTCGCGGCAATACCGGCGCCGCGCGCCACCGCGACGATGTCGGTCACGCCGCCGGTCGCCGCCTGCTGCTTGCCGGTGATTTGATAAATACCATTGTCCCAGATGATAATGGTAAGGTTGCGCGGCTTCATAGTGGCAATGGTAGCGAGGCAGCCGAGCCCCATCAGGATCGAGCCGTCGCCTTCGAGCGCGATGACGCCGCGCTCGGGCTGCGCCAGCGCGACGCCGAGCGCGATCGGGCAAGCGAGCCCCATGCTGCCGAGCATGTAAAAGTTCTGCGGCCGATGGCCGGCCGCGAACAGATCGAAATTGGTATTGCCGATGCCGGCGACCACCGCCTCGTCGTGCTTGAGTTTTTCCACGAGACGCTTGGTGAGCGTCGTGCGGTTGAGCGTCTTCGCCAAAGCGCGATCGTTGTTCACGGGCAGATTCCTCTCAAATCTTCAGTTTGGCGTGGGCCGCCGGATTGCCGCCGGTGAGAAGCGGCGAGAGGATGAAGGCGACCGGCGCCTGCGTCGAGAATGCCTGCTTGATCGACGTGTCGACGATGAACGGCAGCGTCGTTTCGTCGGTCAAGGTGTGATGCGTGATGCCGAGTGCATCGAGCGTGGGCCGCATGGTGCGCGCGACCAGCGACTGGCCGATATTGAATTCGCCCATGGTTCCGCGCTCGGAGATCACCATGATCGCCGGTATCTGGTAGGGCACCGTGAGCGAGGCGAGCGCATTGGCGATGAGCGCAAAACCGCTGGTCTGCATCATCACCGCGCCGCGCAGCCCCGCCATATAGGCGCCGGTCACGGCCCCGATCGCCTCGTCCTCGCGCGTTGCACAAACCGACAGGAAATAATTATCGGCATTGACGCCCTTGAGAAGCGGCGTGAGCACGTTGTCGGGCACATAGGCGATAAGGCGGACCTCGTTGTCCTTCAGCAGGCCGAGGAAGGTGTCGGACCAGGTCATTCGATCTCCTCGGGTCGCAGTCTTAAGGACTGACATGACAATGGGCCGGGCCAACGGCTAGGCTCAGGGACGGGCGGAATATATCGGCCGGCAGTGGCCGGCGCCGCAACAAAAAAAATGGAGGATCGCGTGGGGAGACTGTTCACGCTTGGGGCGCTGACGGCGATTACCGCTTTTACCGTCGTTTTTGCCAGCGCTTTCGCAACTACTCTTCCGGCCGCTGCCGACGACTATCCGAACCGGCCGATCACGCTCGTCATTCCGCTGCCGCCTGGGGGCACCAACGACATCTTGGCGCGGGCGGTCTCCGACAAGATGAGCGCCGCACTCGGCCAGCAGATCGTGATCGAGAGCCGCAACGCCGGCGGAGGCGGTACGGCCGGTACTCGCCTGGCAGCGCACGCCACCCCCGACGGCTACACGCTCATCCTCGGCTACACCTCGACGCTCGCCACCGGGCCGAGCCTGTTCCGCGATGTCGGCTACGATCCGCGCAAAGATTTTGCACCGATCGGCTTGATCGCGTCGGCTCCGGCGCTCCTTTTGGTCTACAAGGATTTGCCGGCCCACAATGTCGGCGAACTGATCGCCATGATGAAGAGCGCCAAGGAGCCGGTTCAGGTCGGCACTCCGGGCGTCGGTACGGTCAATTACCTGGCGTCGATCCTGTTCGCGCAACAGGCCGGCGTCAAAGTCCAACAAATCCCCGAAAAAGGTTCGAATCCGCTGATCACCGATATGATCGGCGGCTTTGTCAAAGTCGGCTTCAATCCCATCCCGGTGTCACGCGCGGCGCTCGACGGCGGCTTTATCCGCGCGCTGGCGGTGACGTCCAGCAAGCATTCGACGCTGATGCCGGATCTGCCGACGCTGGGGGAATCGGGGCTGCCGGGCTTCGATGCGACCTTGAACTATGGATTGCTCGCGCCCGCCGGCACGCCCCGGCCGATCATCGAGCGGTTGAACAAGGAACTGCGCGCGGCGCTCGCGAACGATGACGTGCGCAAGCGGATCATCAACGAGGGCGCGGAACCGGAGCCGACGACCCCGGAACAGCACGCCGCGGTCATCGACCGCGAGGTGACGAAATGGTCGGCTGTCATCCGCGCCGCCGGCATTCAGCCGCAGTGAGGAACCGGCAATTTGAATTACAGGCGCCGGCCAAAGCCGCCGCGGAAACCGGTCGACAAGAGCGAGATGACGAACAGCACCAATGCGACGAAGAAAACGATCTTGGCGATACCCACCGCCGCTCCAGCGATGCCGCCAAATCCGAGAATGCCGGCAATGAGGGCGATAATCAGTAGCGTGATGACGAGGCTTAACATCTCTGCGCTCCGCATATCAGTTGTCGAGCAATAAACGCTCGACAACTCGTGCGGTTCCGCGTTGAGCGGCGATTCAAACCTGGTCGGGATCGTTCTTTGGCGGAAACAGCAGAATGCCAAGAACCAAAAACAGCGTCAGCGTGGCATAGATCTGCAATTCCGAATTGTGCAGCGCCGTCGCGAACTGACCGCAGAGACGGTCGACCGTTACCAGCATCGAACCCGCGGCGCTCATCAGTTGCCCTAAATTAAAGCGGTCCCAGCACGAAGCGGGCTCCCATTGCGGTGCGAAATAAGCGAAAGTGTGGCATGGGTGCAAAGCGGGATTGAAGGGATAGGAGCGAATGCTGAAAGTAAGGATCATGCGGGCGGCGATAATCGTGGGAATGAGCGCGGTCATAGCCGCATCGGTCGCGGCGCTCGCAGCCGCTGCGACCGATTATCCGACGCGGCCGATCCGGCTGATCGTTCCTTATCCGGCCGGCGGCGGCAACGACGTGGTTGCCCGTCTGATCTCCGACAAAATGAGCGTGAGCCTTGGCCAGCCGATCGTGATCGAGAACCGCGGCGGCGCCGGCAGCACGATCGGCACCCGCGATGCGGCGCGGAGCACGCCGGATGGCTATACGTTGCTGGTCGCCAACAGCTCGTTCGCGATCAATCCGTCGCTCTATCCCGACGCCGGCTATGATCCGAAGAAAGATTTCGCCGCTGTCGGAATGATCACGTCGTCGCCGGACCTTGTGCTGGTCAATCCGTCGGTCAAGGCGCAGTCGGTCGCCGACTTGATTGCGCTCGCTCGCAAGGATCCGGGCAAGATCGATTTCGCATCGACCGGCACCGGCGCGACCACGTATCTTTCAGCCGAGCTGTTCGCCACGATGGCGAACGTCACGCTCACCGCGGTTCCCTACAAGGGGGTGGCACCGGCGATCACCGATCTGTTGGGTGGGCACGTGGCGCTGATGTTCTGCCCGATGCCGAGTGTGGTCGGTCTGGTGCGCCAGGGCCAGCTGCGCGCACTGGCGACGACTGGCGCGAAGCGATCGCCGCTGTTTCCCGACTTGCCGACCGTCGCCGAAGCCGGTGTGCCCGGCTACGCCTCAGAGATCCATTACGGCCTTGTTGCGCCGGCCGGCACGCCGCCGGAGATCGTCGCCAAGCTCAATACCGCGCTTAACGCCGCACTCGCCGATGACAATGTCCGCAATCGGTTTCTCCTCGACGGCGGCGAGACGCTGCCAGGCACGCCGCAGGCTCACACCGACGACATCGCGGGCGAGCAGGCCAAATGGTCGGCGGTGATCAAAAAGACCGGAGTAACGGCGGAATAGGAATACGGCTCCCCGCGGGCAGGGAGTGGGAGTAGGAAACCGTGTCATGAACTTCGAGTTCACGGCGGAGCAAACGCAATTCGCCGCGCAAGTGCGGCGCTTCGCGCGCGAGCACCTCGCGGCGGGGGCGCTCAAGCGCGCGCACGATCCGCGCTTTCCGTTCGATGTCGCGCAACTCATGGCCAAGCAGGGGCTGATGGGGCTGACGCTGCCGCCAAGCGATGGCGGCCAGGGTGGCACGCTGATGGACGCCGTGATCGCCATCGAGCAGGTCGCCGCCGAGTGTCCGCGCAGTGCCGACGTGGTGCAATTCGGCAATTTCGGTCCGATCCGCACCTTCGCCGAATACGGCACACCGGCGCAGAAGGCGCACTGGCTCGGCGATCTTCTCGCCGGCCGCATGGTCATGAGTCTCGGCATGACCGAACCGGACGCCGGCTCGGCCTTGACCGATCTCAAAACCAGCGCGCGGGTCGATGGCACGGACTATGTGATCAACGGCAGCAAGGTGTTTTCCACCTTCAGCCCCGACGCGCAGATCTTTCTCATCTATGTGCGTTTTAGTCCCGGTGTCGGCGGCATCGGCTCGGTGCTCATCGAGCGGGGGACGCCCGGATTTTCCATCGGCGCTCCGTCCGCTTTTATGAGCGACGAGGAATGGTGCGAGCTTAATTTCGCCGACTGCCGCGTTCCGGCGGACAATGTGCTGCTCGGCCCCGGCGGGTTTAAGAAACAGATGGCCGGTTTCAACGTCGAGCGTCTCGGCAACACGGCGCGCTCGCTGGCCTATGGCCGCTACGCCTTCAACGCGGCGCGCGACTATGCGTCGACACGCCAGCAATTCGACCGGCCGCTGTGCGAATTCCAGGGCCTGCAGTGGAAATTCGCCGACATGGCGATAAAGCTCGAAAGCGCGCAGCTTCTGCTTTATCGCGCCGCGGCCAATGCCGATCGCGGTCTGCCGTCGGCTTATGAAACCGCCGTCGCCAAGGCGGCCTGCAATCAGACCGGCTTCGAAGTGGCGAGCGAGGCGGTGCAGATCATGGGCGCGCTGGGTTATAGCCGCGAGACGCTGGTCGAATATTGCATGCGGCGCACGCGCGGCTGGATGATCGCCGGTGGCTCGATCGAGATGCTGAAGAACCGCATCGCCGAACACGTGTTCGACCGCCGCTTCGACCAGCGCAAACGTTCCGCCGCGGCGGCGGAGTGAACGCGGTTGCGCATCATGCCATACCACCTTATGCAGCGGGCGAGGGGAGCGCACGACACCCAATGCCCGCGACCGTCGGAGTAAAGCCGTTCGACCGTCACTGGCT
>Ga0208220_1000985_pt1 | contig 12087 bp, 11 predicted proteins | sample NGESurdeep092012_9_FD_184484 | JGI IMG/M metagenome (GOLD analysis project Ga0208220, IMG submission 184484) | Arctic peat soil microbial communities from Barrow, Alaska - NGEE Surface sample F53-1 deep-092012 (SPAdes) | ecosystem: Environmental > Terrestrial > Soil > Wetlands > Peat ... | reverse complement strand
GCGTCCGGCTGGTTCGCCACCCAGATCCTGCATACCGGACGCCTGCCGCTGTTCTGCTTCTTCGTGGCCTTCCTGGTCAGCTTCGCCTTTATCCGGCTATCGGTGCGGATGATCCGGGCCCAGGTCCGCTGGTGGCCGGGCAACGTCACCCCAGGAAATATGCACCTGCACCACATGGTGTTCGGCGTCATCTTCATGGTCGTGGCCGGGGTGGCCGGGCTCGCCGCCCCGCTGTACTCGCTGGGCTGGCGAGCCGGGGCCGCCGGGCTGTTCGGCGTGGGCACCGCGCTCGTTCTCGACGAGTTCGCGCTCATCCTGCACCTGCGCGACGTCTACTGGACCAGCGCGGGCCGGGTATCGATCGACGCCGTGTTCATCGCCGCCGGGCTGACCGCCTTGCTGCTGCTCGGGGTTACCCCGGCGGGGGTCGGCGACGTAGCGGGTTACCTGCGCGTGCCGGGGGGTGCCGAGGCGCTGGTCTCGCTCGTCGTCAGCACGGCCCTGCTGTTCGCCTTCGCGGCGATTACCCTGCTCAAGGGCAAGTTGTGGACCGGCCTGTTCGGAGTGTTCCTGCCGTTCCTGTTCCTGATTGGCGCCGTCCGGCTCGCGCGCCCGCATTCGCCCTGGTCGCGGTGGCGTTATCAGGCCAAACCCAAGAAGCTAGCCCGCTCCAGCCGCCGCGAGCAGCGGGTGCGCGAGCCGGTGATCCGTGTCAAGACGCGCATCGTGGATCTTGTCGCCGGATACCACGACCCGCCCGCGCGCTCGCGCGAACGCCCAGAGAAGTAACGCGCGCCGGTCACGGCCGCCGACCCGCGCAGCCGCGTTCACCGCGTCCGACGGGTTAGCCGCGGACCTCGACGAACGGGACGTTGAGGACGCGGGCGTCGGTGCCGCCTGCCGTGCAGATGGTCGCCGAGGTGCAGGACACCGCGTCGAACCCGCCGATCCCGACCCGGGGATTCGGGCTGGGCGTGACGGTCCAGTGCGTGCCGTTCCAGTTCTCGACGAGCGGGCCGCTGGCTGGAAGGTAGACGAAACTTCCCGCCGCGGTGCAGGCCTTCGCGGACGTGCAGGACACCCCGGCGAGCTCTGTCTCGTCGGTTCTGGGGGTTGGCCCTGCGACCGTCGTGGCCGCCCACCTGGTCCCGTTCCACCATTCGGCTGTCGGCAGCCCGCCCTGGGATGACCAGATCGCCATGCACGCCGAAGCCGATGCGCAGGAGACGCTGATCTGCGCCGGGAAGGGCACCCTCGGGCGGGAGCTGGCCAGCGTCCAGCTGGTGCCATTCCACGACTCGATCAGGGCATCGGTGAAGTTGTGCTGGGAACCGGCCGGGAAGTAATACCCGACGGCGGTGCACCAGGTGGCAGCGGAGCACGACACGGTGGTCAGCGTGCTGCTGAGGCTGCCAGCGGGATTCGGGGAGCTAACGGTCTTCCAGCCGCTGCTGTCCCAGGACGCCACCAAAGTGTGCGCTGCGGTCCCCGGGCCCGTAGCGCCGACAGCGACGCATGAGGTCGCCGAGATGCACGAGACCGACGCCAGCCCGGTGCGCTGGCTGGGGTTATAAGGATCAGGGGCGGAGACCTCCGACCAGCGGTGACCGTCCCAGCGCTCGGCGCCGGACGCCGACCCGAGGGCCAGGCAGAAGCTCGCGGACGTGCACGAGACGCTGCTCAGGGCACCCGTAGCCGGACTGGGCGGGCTCGTCCACCGGTGCCCCTGGCGAACCTCGACCAGCATCCGAGCGTCGCGACCAGCAGGCTGGTAGCCACCCACGGCGGTGCATGTCGTCGCCGTCGGGCACGACACCGAGGACAGGTGCGCGGCAGGCGGGCTCGGGACAGCCGCGACTCTCCATCGCGTGCCGTCCCAGCGCTCGACCAGGGGATGGCTGGGGGAGGTACGGGTGGCGCTGTAGGACCCGACCGCGGTGCAGTCGCCCGGGCCGGGGCAGGACACGCCGGACAGCTGGGTGAAGGCAGCCGGATTGCGGGCGGCGGCGATCCGCCACCGCCGCCCGTTCCACGTCTGCGCCACTGCCTGGGACCCGCCGCTAGGGGTAGTCCGGGAGCCGACCGTCATGCAGGCGCCGGCCGCCGCGCAGGAAATCGCTCCCAGGCTGGTGCTGCTCAGCTCCGGGATCGGCACCATCCGCCACGACCGGCCGTTCCAGCTCGCCGCCAGGAGGGCCGCCGGGGTGGACCTGATCCCATGCCAACTGCCCACCGCCTCGCACGCCGCAGCGCTCACGCACGACACCGCGTCGAGGGAACTGACCTCGGAGTTCGCGGCATTGGGCGAGCCGGCAACGCGCCAGCTCCCGCCGTCCCACCGCTCGGCGAGCGTCCGGCCCACGCCGTCGGTGCCGACATAGCTCCCGACGGCGACACATGTCGTTCGCGCCGGACACGACACGTCGCGGAACTGGGCATTGGGCGTGCTCGTGTCCAGAGGTGGCGACTGCTGCACCGACCAGGGGGACGTAGCGGCAGCCGCCGACGCCGGAACGCTGGCTGCGACCGCCGGCGCGGCCAGGGCGATCGAGCACGCTACGGCCGCGAGGACCGCGCGAGCGTCGGGCAGCGCCCGGGTGGGCAGTCGCCGGCGATCAGGTGAGCCAGATGCCATTGCGTGCCCCTCAGCGTCGCCGCGACCGAGCTGCGGGTATTTCACCTGACATGTACCTTGCTCGCGCGTGGCCGATCCTGGCACGCGCCCGGCACCGGATCAACCGCCCGCAGATGGCCGAACGGGTAAAGATCCTGCGGCGTATCGTGGCCTCCTCCATGGCTCCAACACGTCGAACGTCTGTGCGATAGGTTCTGGAAGTCGGTCACGGCGATCTGTAGAGTCCGACACCGTGAGGATTCCGGCGTCCCCGCGCGCAGCGATGGGAGTTCCCGTGCCTGACCTGACCTGCCTGGAGATCTGTGCTGGGGCAGGCGGTCAGTCCCTGGGCCTGGAGCAGGCTGGCTTCTCTCATCTGGCCGCCGTGGAGATCGATCCCGACGCGTGCGCGACGCTGCGGCTGAACCGGCCGGACTGGAAGGTCGAGGAGCAGGACGTCCATCACTTCCAGGGCACCGACTTCCGCGGCGTCGATCTCCTGGCCGGCGGCGTGCCCTGTCCGCCGTTCTCGATCGCGGGCAAGCAGCTTGGTGCCGACGACGAGCGTGACTTGTTTCCGCAGGCGCTGCGCCTGGTCGAGGAATGCGAGCCTGCCGCCGTCATGCTGGAAAATGTCCGCGGCCTGGCGACGGCCCGCTTTGCCAGCTACCGCGAGCAGGTTCTCGCGCGGCTGCATGATCTCGGGTACGAGACCGACTGGCAGGTGCTCAACGCCAGCGAGTTCGGCGTGCCGCAGTTGCGGCCCCGATTCATCCTGGTGGCGATGCGGGCCGCGGCCTACCGGCACTTTGAGTGGCCCGCGCCCGTCAGGACCCCACCGACCGTCGGCGAGACACTGCACGAGCACATGGCGGCCGCCGGCTGGACGGGCGCAGCGGCCTGGGCCCAGCGGGCCAACGGCATCGGCCCGACGCTGGTGGGCGGCTCCCGCAAGCACGGCGGCCCGGATCTGGGCCCGACCCGCGCCCGGGCAGCCTGGCTCAGGCTGCACGTCGACGGCAAGGGCCTGGCCGACGCGCCGCCCAGGGTCGGCGACCCCGAGCATTACCTGCCGAGGCTGACGCTCCCCATGGCCGCCGCCATCCAGGGCTTCCCGGCCGACTGGCAATTCTGGGGGCGCAAGACGGCCGCCTACCGCCAGATCGGCAATGCCTTCCCGCCGCCCGTCGCGCGGGCGGTCGGCATCGGCATCCGCTCGGCGCTCGAGGCGTCCCGCCAGCCCGCCGCAGCTCAGCCGGAGCGCTTGCTGCGCGCCGTGTAAGCCAGCCCTCGTGATCCGGATCGAGCCAGACGCGCTGCCCTTTGGCGACGACCCCGACCTCGAGAAAGTCGAGGCGGAGCTCTACCGGCTGGATCCGGCCGGCGATCACGTCGCCCGGGTGCTCCGCGACACCCTCGACCAGCTCTACGACGGGCAGCATACCGGGCGCTGGAACTACGACCAGCTGCACAAGACCGAGAAGACGCACATGGGCACGCTGGTCGAGATCAACCTGCACCGCCAGTTCGGCTTCGCCGACGGCGACGCCACCGACTACTGCGTCGCCGGCGTCGAGGTGGACTGCAAGTACTCCATGAGCTACGGAGGCTGGGAGCTGCCGCCGGAGGTGATCGACCACATCTGCCTGGTCATCACCGCCAGCGACGCGGATAGTTCCTGGTCCGCCGGGCTGATCCGTGTTCGGGCCTCGTATCTGCGCCCGGTGCCCAACCGGGACGCCAAGCGCCAGCTCAGGTCGGCGGGCCGCGCTCATATCCGGACGCTCTGGCCCGCGCACGGCAGGCTCGCCGAGAACCTGTTCCTCCACCTCGATGCTGAAGTCCGGGACCGCATCTTCAGCGCACGCGGCCTCCGCGGCCTCCAGCATGGCCAGGCCAAGACGAATGAGCTGTTCCGACAGGTGCAAAAACGCGTGATCCGCCGGGCCGAGCTGGCCACCGTCGCCCAGCAGGACGATTTCATGAAGCGCGCCCGGGGCAACGGCGGAGCCCGGAGCCACCTGCGCTCCGAGGGCATCCTCGTGCTCGGCCATCAGGACTATGACCCGCTGGTGGCCCGGGACCTGGGCCTGCCCGTGCCCAGGAAGGGCGAGTTCATCTCGGCACGGGTCGTGCCCGCCACCGGCGGGCGCGGCGACCCTGTCGCCATGATCGGCGGTGCCGGCTGGGCGCTGGCCCGGCCGGGCGATCCCGTCGTCCCGGCCCCGGAGATCCTGCGAAGCCGGCCAGTCGCAACCGCAGCCCCAACCGGACCCCCTGGGCCAGGCTAGGAGAGCACCCGCCGCCGGAAGTTGCGCAGCCCGATCGCCTGGAACACCACGCCGAACGCGATCATCACCGGGTAGATGACGTACAGGTGCATGTGCGGCGCGGTGGTCAGCGCGGCCCGCATCCCCTCGTTGACGTAGATCAGGGGATTGACCAGCACGATGGTCTGCAGCCAGTGCCAGCCCCCGACCGTCACGGGCGCGAGCTTGGTCCAGGAGTAGTAGGTCCCGCCGAGGAAAGTGATCGGCAGGATGATGAAGCCGAACATCAGCCCGATGTTGCGCGGCTCGAAGCTCGTCCCCAGGACGAGTCCGAGGCCGGCCATCGCGACACAGGCCAGCGGCACGAACGTCACGATGAGCCACCAGTGCAGCGTCAGGTGGGCGTGCACCCCCGGCGCGTGCACAACCGAGGCGATCGGCAGCACGATGATCGCCGACAGCACGCCCTGGGCCGCTCCCGACAGCACCTTGGCCATGGCGACCAGCCAGATCGGGCAGGGTGCCTGCACCCGGTCCTCGATCTCCCGGGTAAAGCCGAACTCCTGCGCCATGGCCAGCGCGATCGACTGCACGCCCTGGAACATGACCGAGATGCCGACCACGCCCGGGACCAGGATGGTCGCGAACGCCGACTCGGCCGCGTCGCCGCGGCCGCCGCCGATGCCCTGCCCGATCTTGGGAAAGACGTAGAGGAAGACGAAGCACAGCAGGAACGGCTGGATGATCGTGCGCAGCACGAACTCCCACCAATGCTTGCGCAGCACCACGAGGTCGCGCAGGATGAGCGCGCCCAGGGCGGTCCAGCTGGCGGCGGCCACCGAGCGGGTGGGTCCGCCCCCGATGCGGGCAGCCGGGGCCTGCGGAGCCTGCGAGCTCACGGACGTCGCCATTAGTCCCGCAGCTCCTTGCCGGTGAGGTTGATGAAGACCGTCTCCAGGCTGGGCTCGGAGATCGACAGGTCGACCAGGTCGAACCCGCCGCGCTCGGCCGCCAGCACGATGCGCGGCACGAGCCGGTCGCTGCCCTGAACATGCAGCTGCAGGCCGCCTTCGACCGGGCGCGTCCGGGTGACGCCGTTCACGTCACGAGTCAGCAGGTCGCCCAGCTGGCCCATGTCACCGGTCGCCTTGACCGTGACGACGGTGTCGGCGCCCACGCTCTGCTTGAGCACGGCGGGCGTGTCGAGGGCGAGGATCTTGCCGTGGTCCATGATGGCGACGCGGTCGCAGAGCTGGTCGGCCTCTTCCATGTAGTGGGTCGTGAGCAGGATGGTCTGGCCCTGGCTGTGCAGCCCGCCCAGCAGGTCCCACAGCGCCAGGCGGCTCTGCGGATCCAGCCCCGCGGTGGGCTCGTCGAGGAAGAGCACCGACGGGCGGTGGAAGATGGCCCGGGCCACCATCAGCCGTTGCGCCATCCCGCCGGACAGCGCGTATACCGACGCCTTGGCCCACCTGGAGAGCTGGAACTGCTCGAGCAGCTCATCGGCAATTTGCCGGGACGCCTTGGACCCGATGCCGAAGAGCCGGCCGTGGAAGTACAGGTTCTCCCAGACGGTGAGCTGTCGGTCGAGGGTGTTCTGCTGCGAGACGATCCCGCTCAGCTGCTTGGCCAGGGCCGGATGCGCGGCGATATCGACCCCCGCGAGGAATGCCCGCCCGGAGGTCGGCACCACGCGCGTGGTCAGCATTCCGGCGGTCGTGGTCTTTCCCGCGCCGTTGGGTCCGAGCAGGCCGAAGATCTCGCCGGCCTGGACGTCGAGGTTGAGTCCGTCGACGGCGGCAAAGTCAGTTCCCAGATAGACCTTGGTCAGGTCCTCGGTGTGAATGACGGGTTCCGGCGGGTCACCGGGGAGGTCGGCCACGTCGGCCGATGTTTGTGCGGTGCTCATCGCTCACACATAGTAGCCCTGGCCCCCACCCACCCGCCCGGCCGCCGCCGGAGCCACCCAATGATCACCGGGGAGTTCTCAGCTGTGGCGACTGAGAACTCCCCGCATAACGGACGCCGTACTTCCTAATAACGACGGCGGTGCGCGGGCCCGTAGAACAGCCAGGCAAATGCGATGAGCGCGATCAGGAGCCAGGGGACGAACAGCTGAGCCAGGACGTGGCCGATAGAAATGGCGATGACGACGATGAGGACCAGTCCGATGATCCGCCGGTACGACCGCCGGGGCCGGCCGGGCCGCGGGCCGGGCGCGGTGCCCGGGGGCTCGCTGCGCGGCGGCTTGGTGCCCGCTAGGCCGGGTCGGCCGGGGCCCGGCAGGCCGGCGCCGGCCGGGTCGGCGTCGGGCAGGTCGGCGAACAGCCCGGCGAGGTCTGACTGGGTGACGGCTCCCATCGCCTGATCGAGGCGCTTGCTGAACTCTTCCTGGTCGAGCCGCCCGTCGCTGTAGTGCTGGGACAGGCGGTCGGCCACCTCGGCTCGTTCGGCGTCAGAGACCCTCGTGTTGGGGTTTGCGTAGCTGGCACGACTTCGGAACGAGGGCTCGCTCGGCGGTGCCGGACTGGACGGCGCTGGCATCTATGGATCTCCTTAGTCGGTGCGGCCGGCAGGTCGGTGCGGGCCGGTCGGTCAGTGCTGCCGGGCCTGTCGGGACTCGATGAAGTCGCCCGCGATGGAGTGCTCGCGGCCTTCCTCGGGGATGAGCAGCCAGCCGGCGAGGTAGATCGGCACTCCGGTGCCGCCCGCGACGGCGAGGACGGCTAGGACGATCCGCACGAGCGTCACGTCTACGCGGAGGTAGCGGGCGATGCCGGCGGCGACGCCGGCCAGCATCCGGTCCTCGACCGGACGGCTCAGCGGCTGGGCCTGCGCCAGGGGCTCGGACTCGAACTGTGACTGGGACCGGGCCTCGCCGGCCTCGGACTGTGGGTGGTCGGCGGCTGGATTCACTGTGGTGGTGTTCATGGCTCCAGCGTGCTGCCGCCGGCGCGCCGGGGCCATCGGGAACGACCCTGGTCCAACCCTGCTGGTCCGCCGGTGTTCTCAGGGTTTGCCCGGATAGCCGGGCGGCTGATACGGCGCGATGATGGGACCGTGGACAAACGAACCCGCCCCGACGCGGATACGCGCAACGCCTGGCGGGGCGGTCCAGACCAGCACGGAGCAGACCGGTCCGGCCCTGACAACCACGCGCCCGGCCAGCCCGGCCTCGGCCAGCATTGGCCGGGGAGGCGCTGGGCGCGGCGGCGCTGGCTGGGCCGCGGCGACCTGCAGCCGCCGGAAAGCTGGCCCGGCCGCCCGCGGCGACGCCGGCATCTGGACGGATGGCGGCGGCGCCCGCACGGTGGCGGTCCGCTGCGCCGGGGGCGGGAGGACCGGCTGCTCGGCGGGGTGGCCGCCGGCGTGGCGGCCCGGACGGGCCTGGACGTCACAGTCGTGCGCAGCGTGTTCGTGCTGGCCGCGATCGGAAGCGGCTTCGGCGCGGCGGCATATGTCCTGGCCTGGCTGCTGGTACCCGTGACCGGCGAGAGCACCAGCATGGCGAGCCGGGCCCTGACCGACCGGCGCGGCATCGCGCTGGCGGCCGGCATCGTGTCGCTGCTGGTCGTCGTGCTGCTCATGGCCTCGGCGCTGGGCGCCAGCTGGGTCGGCACCCTGGCCACGCCGCTGCTCATCACCGTCGCCGGCATTGTGCTCATCTGGCGGAACGCGCCGGCGGACGAGCAGGCGATGATGCGGCACTTTGCCGAGCCGCTGGTGGGCCTGGCCGAAGGCCGGCTCCGGCTCCGGCTCGTCTGGCGTGTCGGTATCGCGGGCCTGCTCCTGGTGGGCGGGCTGGCCATCCTGCTGCCGGAGCATCAGCGTCAGTTCCTGCGCGCACTGGCCGGGGTGGCGCTCGTGACCGCGGCCATCGTCGTGGTCCTGGGGCCCTGGTGGCTGCGCATCGCGCGCGACCTGGTCATCGAGCGTCAGGCCCGGGCCCGGGCGGAAGAGCGGGCGGACATGGCGGCCCGGGTGCACGACTCGGTCCTGCAGACGCTGGCCCTGATCCAGCGCCGCGCGACCGACCCCCAGCGGGTCATCCAGCTCGCCCGGGCCCAGGAACGCGAGTTGCGCTCGTGGCTGTTCGACGGCCGGGCGCCCGGCTCGATCGACGAACGCGGCATGACGCTCGCGACTGGCGTACGGCTGATCCAGCAGGAGGTCGAGGCTCAGCACGGGATCGCCATCGAGGCCGTTACCGTCGGGGACTGCCCGCTGGACGACAACCTCACCGCCCTGCTCGCGGCCGGGCGGGAGGCGACCGTCAACGCCGTGAAGTGGTCCGGCGCCTCCGTGGTGTCGCTCTTCGCCGAGGTCGAGCCGACCGAGGTGTCGCTGTTCGTGCGGGACCGCGGCCGGGGCTTCGACCCCCGGGCAGTGCCCGATGACCGGAAGGGGCTCGCCGAGTCCGTGCACGCCAGGATGACCCGGCGCGGGGGATCCGCGACCGTCCGCAGCGTTCAGGGCGAGGGGACCGAGGTGTCCCTGACGATGCCCCGCGCCGCCGGCGAACGCCAGCCGAGCCGGGCATGAGCACCCCCGGCATGAGCAAGCCCGACCCGGGCACCCCGGGCGGGCGCCCTCCGGGCGGTAACCGGCCCACGGTCGTTATCGTCGATGATCACGGCCTGTTCCGTTCCGGTGTCCGCTCCGAGCTCGGCGACCAGGTCGAGGTCATCGGTGAGGCGGGCGACGTCCGGCCGGCGATCGACCTGATCGCCAGCGTTCTGCCGGATGTCGTCCTGCTCGATGTTCACCTGCCCGGCGGCGGCGGCCAGGACGTGGTCGCGGCCACGAAGTCCGCCCACCCGCAGGTGCGTTTTCTCGCCCTGTCGGCCTCGGATGCGCCCGAGGATGTCATCGCGGTCGTCCGGGCCGGCGCGCGGGGTTACGTCACCAAGACGATCTCGGGTGCGGACCTGGTGGCCGCCGTGCACCGGATCGCGGCCGGGGACGCGGTCTTCTCGCCCCGGCTGGCCGGCTTCGTCCTGGACGCCTTCGCCGCCGATCCGGCCGCCGGCGCGGCCCCGCCGTCCTTCGACCCCGAATTCGATCAGCTGACCTCCCGCGAACGAGAGGTCTTGCGGCTCATCGCCCGCGGCTACACCTACAAGGAGATCGCCCGGGAGCTGTTCATCTCGGTCAAAACGGTCGAGAGCCACGTCTCCTCGGTCCTGCGCAAGCTCCAGCTCTCGACTCGGCACCAGCTGACCCGGTGGGCCACCGAGCGGCGCCTCGCCTGACCCCGCCCGTCCCGCCCGGCTTCCCGGCTCGCGGGCCGTGCTTAGTCGAGATCCCGGGGCGGGGGCATCAGGTCCGAGAAGGCCCGGTCCATGAGCAGCCTGGACCGTTCCTCCATGCGCTCATGATCTTCCTTGCTCGGTGGCTCACGCACGGCCACGATGACCACCACCCGGTTCTCCTCGCTGGGCTCGGACTGCCGCGTCGCGATCTTGTAGCCGAGCAGCCGCCCGGCCCTCCGGCCCGCCGCCCGGACCGTCGCGATCTGCTCGGTGTCCCACGCCTCAATGCGGCGGACGTACTGCCAGTCGACTTCCAGGTGCCGTGCGATGGTGAGCGTCAGCTCATCCGGCTCGGCGACCGAGGCCATGAGAGCCACCCTTCCCGTGCGCGCTAGGGGCCGAGCTCACCCGCGACCCTGAGGGCGCCGCCCGGAACTCGATCTCGCGCACGTTCGCAGGATAGCTTCGGTGCCGCGCTAGTGGTCGGCGCCCGCCGGGCCGCGGGAGTCCACCCACTCCTGCGGCGGCCCGATGGCCGACGCCGCCGCCCCGAACCGCTCGACGTAAACCCGGTGCACTTGCCGCCAGCGGTCCTCGGGCTGCCGGGCCGGAGCCTGGCCGCTGAGGTCACCGGCCAGCAGGTCCAGGCAGGAGTGCCAGCCCGCCGCATCGCGGGCGGCCTTGCCCAGCTCGTCGAAGCTGGCGCTCAGCCGGAGCACGGTCCCGTCCCCGTCGGGGGTCAGGTCGAACCGCAGGGTCTCATCCCCCCAGGTGAGTTCCAGCCGCCTTGGCGGGTCGAAGGCCAGCAGCTGGCCCTCCATGGGCGGCATCTCCATCTCCCGGAAGGAGAAGCTGAGCCTCGCGCCCGTGGCGTACGCCGTCGATCCGGGGCCGGCGCTCGTCATCGGCCACCTAATACCTCGTGTGCATGAGGCTCCGAACGGCCGCCATCGTGTCGGCGGCGATCGCCGCGGCCCGGTCGTTTCCCGCCGCCAGGACGGCCCGCAGATAGCCCGGGTCGCGGGCCAGCTCGACGCGGCGCCTCCTGATCTCACCGAAACGCTGGTTGACGGCGTCGGTCACCACGGCCTTGAGCGCGGCCGCCCCGCCGTCCCCGATTTCCCGGGCCAGGTCGTCGGGCGAGGAGTCCCGGCAGAGCGCCGCGAGCAGCAGCAGGTTGGACACCGCGGGGCGCCGCTGCGGTTCGTAGGTGATGACCCGCTCGGCATCGGTGCGCGCCGACGCGATCAGCCGGGCGGTCTCGTCGGCCGTGGCCCGGATCGGTATCGCGTTCCCGCGGCTCTTGCCCATCTTGGTGCCGTCCATCCCGAGCAGCAGCGGAGCCGCGCTCAGCAGCGCCGCCGGCTCGGGGAAGTACGGTCGCTCCGGGCTGTACCTGTCGTTGAACCGGCGCGCGATGGACCTGGTCAGCTCCACGTGCGGGAGCTGGTCTTTACCGACGGGCACCACGTTGGCGTGGCAGAACAGGATGTCGGCCGCCTGATGCACCGGGTAGCTGAACATGAGCGCCGTGATGACGGCCGATCCGGCCGCCGCCATCTCGTCCTTGACCGTCGGGTTCCGGCCCACCTCGGCCACGCTGACCAGGCTGAGGAAGGGCAGCAGGAGCTGATTGAGCGCCTCGACCTGGCTGTGCGCGAAGATCGTGGCCCGCGCGGGGTCGATGCCCACGGCGAGGTAGTCGGCGACCTGGCCGATCACGTCGTCGGGTAGCTGCGCCGAGGCAGTCCGGTCGGTGAGCGCCTGGTAGTCGGCGATCAGCACCAGGAGCTCGACGCCGGCGTCCTGCAGGCGCACCCTGTTCTGCAGCGTGCCGAAGTAGTGCCCGATGTGCAGCGAGCCGGTGGGCCGGTCGCCGGTGAGAACGCGGAACGCCGCCGGGTCGCGGGCTATCGCCACCTCAAGTTCTGAGCTGCGCTGCTCGCTGGCG
>Ga0208220_1000982_pt1 | contig 12109 bp, 11 predicted proteins | sample NGESurdeep092012_9_FD_184484 | JGI IMG/M metagenome (GOLD analysis project Ga0208220, IMG submission 184484) | Arctic peat soil microbial communities from Barrow, Alaska - NGEE Surface sample F53-1 deep-092012 (SPAdes) | ecosystem: Environmental > Terrestrial > Soil > Wetlands > Peat ... | reverse complement strand
CGGTCGGCGGCGAAATTGTCCTTTCCGCCGAGCCAGTAGTTATGCACGCGCGCGCTATGCGAGACGCTCGTATCGATGCCGAACCGGTCCGCGGACTCATTCCCATCCACGGACTAAACATATCGGGCTTTAAAGACGAATGACCTCCACGCCAGGCATCCCGTCGTAGTCGTTGTCCTGGGTGGCGATCGGCATGCCGCGCGCGATCGCCGTCGCGGCGATCCAGCTGTCGTTGACCGGGGCCCGGCGCCCTGCGGCACGAAGGCCCGCCACCAGGACGGCCCAGGCGTCAGCAACCCGGTCATCAACCGGCAGCGGCTCCAGCGACTCAGCGAGCCGGAGGGTGGCCATCCGCCGCGCCTTTGCCTCAAGCGTCGTTGCCGTCAGAACTCCCAAGCGCAGCTCAGCGACCGTCACGACGGAGACCGAGACGCTGTCCGGCATCTTGTCTTTGTCGAACCGGTCGTGCTCCCAGCCAATGAGGACGCTGGTGTCGATCAATGCGGTCATCATGGCAACCCAGCCCTTACTCGACGTCGATGTCGTCGGTCGTCTCCGCCAGCATCTCCCGCAGCTCGTCCCGCAGCCCGGGGTCGGCGCCGCCGATGCGGCCCAGCTGAGCGAAGAACTCGCCAGCGGGCACGGCGGTCCGTCTCGTCGTCAGCGGGACCAAGCGGGCGACCGGCCTCCGGTCCACCGTGACCGTGAGCGGCGTGCCGCCCTCGACCCGTCGGAGCACCTCGCTCACGTGGTTTCGCAAGTCACGCAAGGAGACCTCATCTGTCTCCATGTGCCACTGGATATCCGGCATGAACACAACCGTAGCAAATCCTCTACGCCTGCGTAAGACGCGGTCGGTCCGTCTGCGCGCGGGCGCTCAGCCGCGACTCGGCTTACTGTGAGCGGGTGACTGACACCTGGATGCCCGGCGGGGCCGGGGTTTTGGCGCTTCCGTCCGGGCGGCTTGTCCGCGGCCGCGCGCTGCGCGGACCCGACCCGGACGGCCCCGACCCCGAGTTCGCGCTGTACGTGGTGGCCAGCGAGCTGTTCGGGGTGCCCTGGGAGTATCGCTGGGTGGCGTGGCCCGACTTCGGCCTGCCGTCCGATCCCGCGGCGCTGCGCGAGGCGCTGGTCGAGGCGTGGGAGCGGGCCGACCGCGAGCGGGTCGAGGTCGGCTGCATGGGCGGCCGCGGCCGCACCGGCACCGCGCTCGCCTGCATCGCCGTGCTCGACGGGGTGCCGGCCGACGAGGCGGTCGAGTGCATCAGGCGGCACTACCACCCGGATGCGGTCGAGACCGACGAGCAGCGCCAGTTCGTGGCCGAGTTCGCCTGACCCGCTGCTTACCGTTGCTTGCCTGCCAGGAAAAGCGCGATCGCCTTGTCGATGCGTCGCTGCCGGGTATCGGCGCTCTTCGCGGCGGTGATGGAGTCGACGTGATACCGCTGCAGGCTGTTGGAGAGCTTGCCGAAGAAGACGCCGGCTTGCTCGTCGGCCGCGAGGGCGGCGGCGAAATCGGCCGGGATCGTCACCTCCCGCGGGCTCTCCGCGACAGTGAGCGTGACGTGAATCGGGTCCCCGCCCTTCAATCCGGTGGCCGTGCGGACGGCGGCGCTGACGCTGATCATGTGCTTGCCGTTCATCACGCCGACCGTGGTCCGGTACTCGTACCCGTTCACGCTGACCACGACCGGCGGCCTCCGTCCGCCCGCGAGCTGCTCGATCACCTCGTCGGGCACCAGGATGCCGGTATTGTTGCCGGTCGCGGTGACCGTCGTCTCGAATGACACGCTGCCGGGCTTGGCTGCCATCTCTTCCCCCATCTCGCGCGGCCGGAGCTTGTTGCTGTTATTAAGTGAACAGTAGGGGTTTTCCACAGGGGGTGTGGAAAGTGGTGTGCGCAACGCCGGCGAAACCTGTGGCTAGAGCTGTGGGTAACTGTGGATTGGGTGTGCACAACCCAGAATCTCGAGACGCCCACGTGCGCAAACACTTGTGCATGCATATGCGGCACTGTGGATGATCAATACCAATTGGCGAGCATTCAGCCGCCGAACTCCTCCGCCAGCAACCCGAAAATGACATCGTCCATGAAGCTTCCGTTCACCCAGGACGAGCCGCGGGCCACTCCCTCGCGGGTGAACCCCAGCTTCTCCGCCACCGCGATCATCGCGTGGTTATCGGTGAGGGTCTCCAGCTGCAGCCGGTGCAGCCCGCGCAGCGCGAACCCATACCGGCAGGCGACGCGGACCGCGTCGGCCCCGAGGCCGCGACCGCGGAATCCCGGGCGCAGCTCGACCCCGACGTGCGCCAACCGGTTGTGCTCGTCGATCGCCCACAACCCGACCTGCCCGGCCAGCTCGCCGCTGGACAGCTCGACGACCGAGAACTCGGCCGCATCGGGCGCGGGCCCGCGCCGCTCGTCGGCCGGGTCGTCGGCCGCGTAGGGCGACCCGGGTCCCGGCGCGATCGGCACCCAGGGCCGGTTCGATGCCCGGACCCAGTCCTCGACGTCCTCGTACAGCTCCCGGTGGAAGATCTCCGCGTCCTCGCTCGTCCGCGCCCGCAGGCCGGTCAGCTCTCCGCTCAGCATGGGTCATTCATACCCGACAGTCCCATCTATGACATTCGGTTATTTCCCGTCTCAACAGGAAACGCACGGGGGGCGCGACCGAGAATCCGGCCGCGCCCCCGCGCTGATAACGGACAGCTAGCCCACGAAGTTAGTCCCGTCGAGGGGGACGCCGATTCCCGGATTGCTGGCCGAGTCGACCGGCCCGCCGGTGCCGTCGATGATTCAGTTGAGTCCGCCGGTGCCACCGATGTACACGCCGAAGTCAGTCGGTTGCCGTCACAGAACGCCTGGGATGGGCTGGCCCCACATTCCTTGATATGCGGGCACCAATCACCGCTACCAGGTCCCGGGTAGCTGACGACCTGGCCGGGCGTATCTGGGCTGGCGGAGCTCCCGGACCGCCGGTGTAGTCGACGCCGGCCGGAACGCCAGCACTCCCGGCGCGGGAGTGCTGGCGCGGGCCATCAGGTCAAGGAAGAACGGACACTCCATTCGCGTACGAATCGACGTCCACCACCGTCGTCGGGTTGGCATTGGTGGCCGAGCCGCCGACACCGTCGATGACTGACTGCAGGCCTCCCGACTGGCTCGGCGTCGGGCAGTTGCCGTTCACGGAGCAGGTGCTGGAGATGAACAGGTCCATGGCATCGGTGAACTTAACGCCCGGCTTGTTGGGCGCCTCGTAGGCCATGGAGTCCCACAGGGTGGCATTGGTGTAGATGAACACGACGTAGCTGCCCATCCCGTACCCGTTGAAGGACGTGACGTGCGGGCTGACCTCGAACGCCGGGTAGCCGAGCTGGGTCGCCGACTGGTTCCAGGCCGCCTGGCTGGGGGGGTCGTACGGCAGCTCGTTCTGGAAGAAGATGTTCGTGCCGCCCTGGCCGTTCCAGATGACCTCGGTCTTCTGGTAGTGCTCGATCGCAAGGCCGTAGGCGGTGACGTTGTCGCCGTTGACGACCACGCCGGTGTCGCCCCGGTTATAGGTCCAGCCCGCTCCCACTTGACCTTGAGGGCCGGTTATGGAGGTGTTGGCGCCGTGGTCGGCTCGCCACCCCCATACGTCGTCGATGATCGAGTGCGACGCGTTATCGAGCAGGCTGACCGTGGCCGATACCGGAGTGGTCTCGGCGCCGCCGATGCGGAAGAACACGTCCTGGATGTTGTCCGGGTCGCTGGCCGAGCCGGCCGTCGGCAACGGGGTGCCGACCGAGACCAGGACCGGCGAGTTAACCGGGCCCGCGTCGACGATGAGGCCGGAGACCTTGACGCCCTTGTTCGGCAGCACGATCAGGGCGGCGTTGCCCTTCTGCGGGACGAGGGTGGCGAAGCCGAGGCCGAGCACGACCGTGTCCGGGCGGCTGACGATGATCGGCGCGTTCAGGTTGTACACGCCGGGGGTCAGCACCAGGTTCTTGCCCAGCGCGAGCGCGATGTCGATCGCCGCGATCGAGGTGGACGGATTGGCGATGAAGAACGACGACAGCGGCAGCGAGGAGCCGGCCTCCGAGCCGCTCAGGAAGTTCGGGCCGCTCGAGTTGTGCTGGACCGACGGCGCGAAGACGCCGAGCTTCCCGCTCGAATTGGCGTACAGGAACGGCTCTTCCTCGGTGACGGGGCTTTGCGGCAGCGCCGTGACCTGATCGACGCCGTTGATGCCCTCCGTGCCGGCCGGGCTGCTGCCGAAGGCGTCCTGGTTGGGCGAGCATGCGCTGCCCGCCGGCGGCGTGTAGCCCGGTGGGCAGCCGTCACCGGAATAGACGTAGTTCCATACGTAGCCGGCGGCGCTGTCGAAGTCGCTGTTGCGGGCTATGCCCTGCTGGTTGCCCGACCAGTCGAGCTGGCCGTTGATCTCGCTGTTGGCGACGTAGCTACCGCTTCCGTAGTCATTGGACCCGTAACCTGTCTGCGAGCAGTAGGCCTGGAAGTTGAGGTTGCCGTTGATGATCATGCTGCGGACCGGCGTCGCCTGCGACACCGACCACATGTCCGTAGAGCCCCCGTAGCAGTCGGCGGAGTCCCCGATGGGCGGCAGCTGCGTGATCGGCTGGGGCACGTAGTTATTGGCCGAGCCCATGACGTTAAGCGTGATGTTGGACATCGACCGCCAGAAGTTGACGGTGGAGTTGGCCCAGCAGTTGGTGGAACTGGCGCAGTCCAGGGCGTTGGGGAAGACCTCGATCTGGCCGTTGATGGTCGTGTCCTGGGGGACGGCGCCCAGTCCGGCCACCTCGGTGTAGTAGCCGACCTGGAACATGAGCGGCGTCGCGGCCGAGCCGTAGGTACCGGGCTCGAAGAGCACAGCGTAGCCGTCATTGTTGAACTGGGCCGACAAGGGGACCTGCTGGGCGGCGATGTTGTTCAGGTCGTTCTGGATCGCCGCCTGGGTCATCGACGGGGTGAACACGCACACATTCGGCCCGAAGGTCGCCGAGTCGGCGTCCGGGCACAAGCTCGACGCCAGACTCGGCGCTGAGCTGACGGCCGTCGTCGACGATGAGCCGACGATAGCCGCGCTGGCGGCGGGTACCGCCGCCAGCACGCCGGCGACTAGCGCCGCCGCAAGAATCAGTGGCCTTACCATCACACGCATAACCGCACCCCACTGTGCTCGTAACAGGCAGTCTCAGCTGGACTGTAACGCGCGGGACATACGGCGGCACTAGGTGCGAATCATTTACATTTTTTTCATTTCTTACATTATTTTCACAAGCCTTGCAGGTGGGTCACTGGTCATCCAGGCGTAGTAGTTTCACCGCATTGTCCTTGAGGATCTTCGGTCTCACCTGTGGCTTAATGTCGAGAGCCTCGAAATCGCTCAGCCACCGCTGCGGGGTCAGCAGCGGATAGTCGGTGCCGAACAGCACCTTGTCCTGCAGCAGCGAGTTGGCGGCCCGGACAAGCTCCGGCGGGAAGTACTTGGGCGACCAGCCGGACAGGTCGATGTACACGTTGGCCTTGTGCGTGGCGATCGAGATCGAGGACGCCGCCCACGGCACCGACGGATGGGCGAGGATGATCCTGAGCCCGGGAAAGTCCGCCGCCACGTCGTCAACCAGCATCGGGTCCGACAGCCGGAGCTTGATGCCGCGCCCGCCCGGCAGCCCGGCGCCGATGCCGGTCTGGCCGGTGTGGAACAGGGCCGGCACGCCGAGCGACTCGATCTGCTCGTAGAGCGGGTAGAACCGCGCGTCGTTGGGCGCGAAGCCCTGCATCGAGGGGTGGAACTTGAACCCGCGGGCGCCGTGGTCGCGGACCAGCGAGCGGGCCTGGGCGACCGCGTCCGCGCCGCGCAGCGGGTCGACCGACCCGAACGGGATCAGCACGTCGGCGTGCGCGGCGGCCGCGTCGAGGATGTCCTCCGACGACAGCGCGGGGTGGCCGCTGGCGGTCGACGCGTCGACGGTGAACACGACGGCGGCCATGTTCAGTGACCGGTACAGATCGGCGATCTGCTCGAGTGACGGCGTGCGGTCGTGGTCCGCGCGGAAGTACTTCGCGGAGGCGTCCATCAGCTCGTCGTCCAGGGAGTAATGACCGTGGCCGTCGGACTCGATATGCACGTGGACATCGACCGCGGTAAGGGATTCGGTCCTCATTCATGGCATGCTACACGTCGAACAACGCGCCGAATGTCGAGTATACCGTCTGAGCAGGCAGATACCGTGCTCCGGCGCTTTGGGGTCGTCCCCAAGTTCGACCGCGCCGAACTGGTCGGAGTTGACATTGCCTACCAAGCGTCCGCTATGCCAGTCTCTGCGGTGTGAGCCCTGACGTCCACACTCCCTCGGTCCTCATGGACCTATCCGCCGGCGACCCGGTGACCGGCCCGGTTAAGGCCGGCGACCTGCTCTGGGTACCGACCGCGGACCGCATCGCGAACGCGAACATCACCGCCTACCTGGCCTGGCTGCAGGAGACCCGGGGCCTGGCGTTCGACGGTTATCCCGACCTGTGGGAGTGGTCGGTGACCGAGACCGAGGAGTTCTGGCAGACGGTCTGGGACTACCACGACATCATCGCCGCCCAGCAGCCGACGGCGGTCTTCGGCGAGCGCAGGACCATGCCCGGCGTCGAGTGGTTCCCCGGCGCGAGGCTCAACTACGCCGAGAACGTGATGGCCCGCGAGGCGCCGGGCGAGGTCGCGCTCTACTACCACTCGGAGACCATCCCGGTCACCCCCCTGCTCTGGGACGACCTGGCCGGGAAGGTCCGGATCCTGGCGACCCAGCTGCGGCGCCTCGGCGTCCGGCCGGGCGACCGGGTCGCCTCGACGCTGCCGAACATCCCCGAGGCCGTCATCGCCATGCTCGCGGTCACCTCGATCGGCGCGATCTGGACCAGCGTCTCCCCCGACTTCGGCTGGCGCGGCGTCCTCGACCGGTTCCGTCAGCTCCAGCCGACCGTGCTGATCTGCACCGGCGGCTACCGGTACAACGGCAAGGCCTACGACCGCAGCGGCGAGCTGCGGCAGATCATCGACGACCTGGCCTGCCTCGAGCACGTCATCTACCTGCCGTTCGGCGACGTCCCGGCGCCGGCCGACAACGCCGAGAGCTGGCCCGAGCTGCTCGCCCGGGAGCCGGTGTCACGCGAGGAGTTCCAGTATCACCACGGTCCGTTCGAGATGCCGCTCTGGATTCTCTTCTCCAGCGGCACCACCGGACTGCCGAAAGCGATCACCCACAGCCACGGCGGCATCCTCCTCGAGCAGCTGAAGCTGCAGCACCTGAACATGAACCTCAGCCCCGGTGACGTGCTGTTCTTCTACACCACCACCGGCTGGATGATGTGGAACTTCCTGGTCAGCTCGCTCGTGCTCGGGGTGAGGCCGCTGCTGTACGACGGCAACCCCGGCTACCCGGAGCCGGACGCGCTGTGGCGGATGGCGGCCGAGGCCAAGGTGACGCTGTTCGGCGGGTCGCCCGCCTACGCGGACATGCTCGCCAAGCGCGGCGTGGTGCCCAAGGACAAGTACGACCTGTCGGCGCTTGAGTGCGTGATGCTGGCCGGCTCGCCGGTCTCGCCCGAGGTCTACGCGTGGTTCCTGCGCAACGTCAAACGCGACCTGTGGCTGCACGTGGGCAGCGGCGGCACCGACGTCTGCGCCGGGTTCACCGGCGGCTCGCCGACGCTGCCGGTCTACGCGGGCGAGCACCAGCACCGCAACCTTGGCGTCGCCGCCTACGCGTTCGACGACGACGCCAAGCCGGTAGTGAACGAGGTCGGCGAGATGGTCATCACCCGGCCGATGCCGTCGATGCCGGTGAAGTTCTGGGGCGACGACGAGCAGATGACCAGGTATAAGGCCACCTACTTCGACGAGTGGCCGGGGATCTGGCGGCAGGGCGACTTCTTCCGCGTCACCGACCGGGGCGGCACGTTCGTGCTCGGCCGGTCCGACGCGACGCTGAACCGGTTCGGGGTCCGGATCGGCACCGCCGAGATCTACAACGTGCTCGAGTCGATCCCCGAGGTGGACGACGCGATCGTGGTCAACCTGGACCTGCCGGGCGGGCATTTCTTCATGCCGATGTTCGTCAAGCTGGCCGACGGGATCACCCTCGACGACCGCATTAAGACCGAGATCAGCACCAGGCTCCGGCGCGAGTACACGCCCCGGCACATCCCGGACAAGATCATCCAGGTGCCCGCGATGCCGACGACCATCACCGGCAAGAAGCTCGAGGTGCCGGTCCGCCGCCTGCTGATGGGCGTCCCGCTGGAGAAGGCGGCCAACACCAGCGCGATGGCCGACCCGGCCGCGCTCGACGCGTTCATCGACTACGCACGTACCCAAAAGGATTACAGTTTGTAACTAGATAGGGGGTTCCAAAGGTGGAACAGGCAGGCTTCCCGCTCCCCTCGCAGATCGCCGACGTGCCCGGCGCGGAGAACTGGCGCTCGATGTACCGGTACTTCACGCGCTTCCAGCCCGACGACGACAAGCGCTTCTGGTTCTACAACTCCATGCACTTCCCCGAGCCGATGCCGGCCTTCGACACGATCACCGGGGAGGTGCCCTACCAGGCGATCGGCGCCAACACCGCGCGGCTGTTCGTGTTCCCCACGACGCTGGGCATCGAGCACCGGATCGTCAACGGCCGGGTCTACATCACCGCCAACCCGGTGCTCGACCCGGCCGAGATCGAGCGCCGCGCGGCCGAGTTCGGCCCGCGGGCCGGGTACTACTTCGAGAACTGGGACTCCCTCTACGAGGGGTGGAAGGACCGACTGCGGGCCCTGATCGCCGAGATCGAGTCCATTGAGGTTCCCTCGCTGCCGGAATGGGAGGCGGCGGAGGTCGTCTTCGGGTCGGTGGGCGTCGCGCAGAACCACTACCTGCAGGAGAACTTCCACCGCGTCCTCGCGCTGTACTCGAAGATGTGGCACCACCACACTGAGATGCTGATGCTCGGCTACGGCGCCTACGTGGTGTTCTTCCAGTTCTGCCAGCAGGCCTTCCCTGAGATCAGCGACCAGACCGTGGGCCGCATGGTGGCCGGCATCGACGTGATCATGTACCGGCCGGACGACGAGCTCAGGGGACTGGCCGTGCTCGCGGTCGAGCTCGGCGTCGACGACCTGTTCACCGAGGGCTGCGTCGCCGCCGACGTCCTGGCCGCGCTCGAGTCACGCGGCTCGGCGGGCGAGCAGTGGCTCGACGCGCTCGGCAAGGCGCGCGACCCGTGGTTCCACGTCTCGTCCGGCGACGGCTTCTACCATCACCACCTGTCCTGGAACGACGACCTGACCGTGCCGTTCACCGCGCTGCCGGGCTACGTCGCGGCGGCGCGCGGCGGCGGCATCCGGCCGCGGCCGACCGACAGGCTCATCGCGGAGCGGGAGAGGATCGCCTCCGGCTACCGCGAGCTGCTGTCCACCGACGACGAGAAGGCCGCCTTCGACCAGATGCTCGGGCTGTGCCGGCTGGTGTTCCCGTTCGTCGAGGACCACAAGTTCTATTGCGAGCACTGGTTCACGACGCGCTTCTTCCAGAAGGTCAAGGCGTTCGGGGCGCTGCTGGCGCGATCCGACGTGATCGACAGCGCCGACGACGTCTTCCACCTGCATCACACAGAGGTGGACGAGGCGCTGGCCGACGTCTCGCTGGCCTGGGCGGCCGGCTCGCCGCCGCTCGGCGGCCCGCATTTCCGGCCGATCATCGCCGAGCGCAAGCGGATGCTCAAGGTGCTGGAAGACTGGTCGCCGCCGCCCGCGCTCGGCCCGGTGCCCGAGGCGCTCAACGACCCCGCCGTGCGGATGCTCTGGGGCATCACCTCGGAGCGGATCGCGGCCTGGCTCAACCCCGACCCGGACGAGGTGGTCGGCGTCGCCGCCTCGGCCGGGGTCGTCGAGGGCATCGCCCGGGTGCTGCGCGACGTGTCGGAGATCTCGTCCCTGCGCGAGGGCGAGATCCTGGTCGTGCCGGTCACCGCCCCGTCCTGGGCGCCGGTGTTCGCGAAGATCAGGGCGGCGGTCTCCGACATCGGCGGCTCGATGTCGCACGCGGCGATCGTGGCCCGCGAGTACGGGATGCCCGCCGTCGTCGGCTGCGGCGACGCGACCAAGCGGATCAGAACCGGCGACCGGGTCCGGGTCGACGGCGACCGCGGCACGGTCCGGGTGCTGGAGTGACCGACCCCGGCCTCGGCCCCGGGTTCGCGGTCACGCTGGCCGAGGCCCGCGACGCGGCGGTGGTCGGCGGCAAGGGCGCGTCACTGGGCGAGCTCACCCGGGCCGGCGTCGCCGTGCCGCCCGGGTTCGTCGTCACCGTTGACGCGTTCGCCGCGGCGATGGCCGCCGTCGACCCGTCCGGGGCCTTGCGGGCCGAGGTCGAGGCGCTGCCGGCCGACGACCTCGACGCGATCGCGGCCGTGACCGCCCGGGTGCGCGCCCTCGTCGCCGACGGGCCGATGCCGGACTCCGTCGCCTCGGCCGTCACCTATTCGTACGTGAACCTCAGCACGGGTGACCGCGCGCAAAAGCTCCTCATCCTCGTCAACACCGACGTCGCGGTGCGCTCGTCGGCGACCGTCGAGGACAGCGCCGACGCCTCGTTCGCGGGCCTGCAGGACACTTACCTCGGCGTGTCCGGCGCGCCGGAGGTGCTCGAGCACGTGCGCCGGTGCTGGGCGTCGCTCTACAACGACGAGTCGGTCGCCTACCGCCGCCGGCTCCGCCTGCCGGAGGCTGGCGTCTCGATGGCCGTCGTCGTGCAGACGATGGTCGCGCCGCGCGCGGCCGGGGTGATGTTCACCCGGTCACCGGTCACCGGGGACCGTTCGGTGGTTGCGATCGAGGCGACCTGGGGGCTCGGCTCGGCCCTCGTGTCCGGCGACGTGACGCCCGACGCGTTCATCATCAGCAAGGTCACCGGCGAGATCACCACCCGCCGTGTCTCCCCCAAGATCAAGATCCACCGCTATCTATCGAACGGACGCGGGGTGACTGTCTCGGACACGCCGACACCGCTGCGCGACGCGGCGAGCCTGACCGACGACGAGATCCGCGCCCTCGCCGCGATCGGCCGCCAGGTGGAGGCGCACTACGGCGCTGCGCAGGACATCGAATGGGCGGTCTTGGACGGCGGCGCGGCCGATTCCGCTGCGACTGCGGATCGCGTCGTGCTGCTCCAGTCCCGACCGGAGACCGTCTGGTCCGCGCGCGAGCAGGCCCCGGCCGGCGCCCCTCGGCCCCGCCCGGCCGATCACGTGCTCGCCCTGTTCGGGAAGCCGTTGTGATTGTTCGCCAGGAGGCGTCGTGGACCTGACCAATGACGATGTGGCCGACATCCTGGCGCTCCTCGACTCACTCCCGTACGACTCGCTCGACCTGCGCACGGACCGCTTCCGCCTCACCCTACGCCGCAGCCCTGACGGTGGCTGGACGGAGGAATCAGAACTGCTCACCCAGCCAAACGATGTAACCCCAGAGGCCGGCCGGTCCAGCGTGGTTGGTGACTCTGGTGCGGGTGCTGGTGGTCGCACGGCTCGTGGTGATGGAGCGCTGAAGGCTGATCAACCCACCCCCGCCGGGACGGGCGACGCGGACGGGCTGGCCGCCGTCGTCGCGCCGCTGCCGGGGACGTTCTACCGGGCGCCGAGGCCGGGGGCGCCGCCGTTCGTCGAAGACGGGGACACGGTCTGCGCGGACACCGTCGTCGCGATCATCGAGACGATGAAGCTAATGAACTCGGTCCACGCCGGGACGCCCGGCCGGGTCGCCCGGATCTGCCTCGAGAACGGCGAGTTCGCCCCGTTGGGGACCACCCTCCTGCTCATCGAGCCCGACTCCCCCACGTCGATCGACCCTCACCCGTGACGCCCCGACCCATGGCCTCACCCACCGTCCCGATCCCGCCAGGCGGGACGCGCACCCACCCGCCAGGCGGGACGCGCACCCACCCGCGAGACGGGACGCGCACCCCGGCGCGAGGCGGGTCACTCACACCCACGCGAAGCGCAAGCAGTTGCCCCGGCGCAAGCGCTTCTTGCTGTTATCCCGCGCGCGGGGATGACAGCCAGTACTGGG
>Ga0208220_1000981_pt1 | contig 12109 bp, 12 predicted proteins | sample NGESurdeep092012_9_FD_184484 | JGI IMG/M metagenome (GOLD analysis project Ga0208220, IMG submission 184484) | Arctic peat soil microbial communities from Barrow, Alaska - NGEE Surface sample F53-1 deep-092012 (SPAdes) | ecosystem: Environmental > Terrestrial > Soil > Wetlands > Peat ... | reverse complement strand
CAAGATGGCGATCGACTCGTCCATCCGCCGTCCGCGGCTGGCCCAGTCGACCCCGAGCAGGTCGTAGTCCTCGCGCCAGGGGCTGGTCCCGACGCCGAGGCCGAGCCGGTTGCCGGTGAGCACGGCCGTCGACGTCACCTGCTTGGCCAGCAGCACCGGGTTGCGGATGGGCATCTTCACCACGAACGTGGTGAACCGGATCCTGCTGGTCACCGCGCCGAGGGCGGGAATGAGCGAGAACGGCTCCACGAACGGCTTGCCCTCGAGGAACTCGCGGCTGCCGTCGGGGCTGTACGGGTACACGCTGTCGGCGTGCAGCGGATAGCAGATGCTGTCCGGTATCACCATCGAGTGGTAGCCGACCTCCTCGGCCGCACGCGCCAGCGGCGCGTAGAACGACGGGTCGATCATGGACTCCGCATAGCTGAACCGCATCTCCTAAAACTAGAACAGGTTCTTGTTTCGGGCAAGCCGATGCTCCAAGCTTGTCTCATGGACCTAGCCACGCTCGAAGAGATCCGCCAGCTGAAATACCGCTATCTGCGCTGCGTCGACCAGAAGCTGTGGGACGAGATGGCGGACGTCTTCACGGCCGGCGCCACCGTCGACTACGGGACCCGCGCCCTCGGCGAGCCGCTGAAGCTGGCCGGCCGGGACGCGATCATCGCGTTCTTCCGCGAGAACCTGGGACCCGCGATCCTCACCGTGCACGCCGCGGGCCAGCCGGAGATCACCGTCGACGGGGAGACCGCCACCGGCAGCTGGCGCTTCGAGGACACCGTGATCGCCACCGAGTACCGCATCGTCATCAAGGGCGCGGCCTTCTACCAGGACCGGTACGAGCGCGGGGCGGACGGCCGATGGCGGATCGCGCACACCGGCTACGTGCGCATCTACGAGGCGATGATGTCGCTCGACGACCTGCCCAGCTTCAAGTTCACGGCCTGACCGTGCCGACGCAGCCGTTGACGCAGCCGTTCGCCCAGGCGCTGGCCGAGGCCGAGCAGATCATCGCAGGCGCGACGCACGTTAAGTCAGAGCGCGACCTCGCCGAGGGCCACGACTACCTGGCCGGGAGCATCCAGGCGTCGCTCCGCCTGGCCTGGGCGTACCAGCGCGACTTCCCCTACTTCGTCCAGTCCACCGGCCCGTACTCGAAGATGGGCCTCGACAACCCGGACACGCTCTACTTCCACGCGTACCTCCGCGACGACGCCGAGTACGTCGTCACCGGCACCCGCGGCACGACCGCCGACCTCAGCTTCCAGGTCCTCAAGGGCGACTACACGCCGGTCGAGGTACCCGACAGCCTGAGCGCGTTCGACGACCGCGCGATCGACATCGCCGGCGACGGCCGGTTCGAGTTCCGGCTCGGTCCGGGGAAGGCGCGACCGGGCTACTTCACCCTCGGCCCGGGCTCGGCCATGCTCCTGGTCCGCGAGGTGTACAGCGACTGGGCGGCCGAGCGCCGGGGCACCATCCGCATCTACCGGCCCGACCAGGCCGGCCACGCGCCGCCGCCGGCCACCGACACCGCGACCGCCGCCAAGCGCTACGCGGTCGCAGGCAAGATGCTGCTGTCCCGGCTGCGGACGTTCCTCGCCTTTCCCGAGTGGTTCTACCTGAACGAGCCGGCCAACACGATGACGCCGCCGCGGGCGACCCCCGGCGGCCTCGCCACCCAGTTCTCGTCGGCCGGCCACTTCGACCTCAGGGAAGACGAGGCGATGATCGTCACCGTGCCCGCCGCCGCCAAGGAGACCGCGCCGTACCAGGGCATCCAGCTCGGCAGCATGTGGTACATCTCGCTCGACTACGTCAACCACCAGACCAGCCTCACCGCCGATCAGGCCCGGGTCGACCCGGACGGCCGGATGCGGTTCGTGATCAGCGAGCGGGATCCCGGCGTCGCCAACTGGCTCGAGCGAACCGGGCACGACCGGGGCTACGTGCAGATCCGCTGGCAGCGGCTGACCCGCGACCTCGGCCCCGAGGACGGTCCGCAGGTTGAGATCATCCGCTTCGACGAACTCCCTCAGAAACTCGCGTGCTACGAACAGGCGCGGGTGTCGGAATCTCAGTGGCGGGCGCGCATCGCCGCCCGCCAGGCCGCGTTCGCAGAGAGGATGCTGGGCTGATGCTGCTGCTACCGGACAAGGTGGTCGTGGTGGCCGGCGTCGGGGCCGGCCTCGGCCGGTCGATCGCGCTCGCCAGCGCCCGCGAGGGCGCCGACGTGGTGCTGGCCGCGCGCACCGAGGCCAGGCTCGACGACGTGGCCAAGGAGGTCGCCGCCTTCGGGCGGCGCGGGCTGGCCGTCCCCACCGACCTGGGGGACGCCGAGGCGGTGGAGCGGCTGGCGGCCACCGCCAAAGACGCCTTCGGCCGGGTGGACGTGCTGGTCTACAACGCGCTGGCGATGCCGCCGATCAAGGAGCTGGGCGAGGTCGGCCTGGACGCAATCCAGACGAGCTTCGACGCCAACGTCGTCGCCGCGCTCCGGCTGACCCGGCTGCTCACCCCCGCCCTGGCCGACAGCAAGGGCTCGGTGGTGATGATCAACTCGATGGTGGTGCGGTTCTCGCAGCGGACGATGGGCCCCTACAAGCTGACCAAGGCAGCCCTGCTAGCGATGGCGCAGAGCCTGGCCACCGAGCTCGGCCCGCGCGGGATCCGGGTGAACTCGGTGGCGCCCGGGCACATCTGGGGCGACTCGCTGAAGTGGTACTTCGGCTACCTGGCGAAGAAGCGCGGCATCACCGCCGAGGAGGTCTACGCCGAGACCGCCGCCCCGATCGACCTGGGCAGGCTGCCGGAGCCCGACGAGATCGCGGACGCGGTGGTGTTCCTGGCGTCCGACCTGGCCCGTGCGATCACCGGCCAGTGCCTCGACGTCAACTGCGGCGAGTACCACCATTGAACGAAGACAACCGTGTGAACGAAGGCAACCGCGTCGGCACCGTCGACGACCTGCACGGGTCGGCGACGCGGCGGACCGGGCTGGCCGACTTCGGGCCCGACGACTACACCGACGGCCTCGCGGTGCTGCTGGAGTCGTGCGCCCGCGAGGCGGGACTCACCCCGCTCGGCTCCAAGGCGCAGCGGGCGGTGCTGCGCGGCGCGCTGACCGCCCGGCTGTCGAGCGAGGCCGCCTGGCAGGCGAACCCGGAGTACGCGGACGTCCCGATCGAGACCCCGATCTTCATCACCGGCCTGCCCAGGACCGGCACCACCGCCCTGCACAGGCTGCTCACCGCCGACCCGGCCACCCAGGGGGTGCAGATGTGGCTGGCCGAGGTGCCGCAGCCGCGCCCGCCGAGGGACGCCTGGGCGGGCAACCCGGTCTTCCAGTACATCCAGGAGGGCTACTCCCGTCATCACGTCGAGCACCCCGAGTTCATGGGGGTGCACTACATCGCGGCCGACCAGGTGGAGGAGTGCTGGCAGCTGCTGCGGCAGTCGATGCGGTCGATCTCGTTCGAGTGCCTGGCGCACCTGCCCGGCTACTCGGCCTGGCTCCGCGGCCAGGACTGGACCCCGCCTTACCGGCGGCATCGCAGGAACCTGCAGCTGATCGGCCTGCACGATGCCGACAAGCGCTGGGTGCTCAAGAACCCGAGCCACCTGTTCGCCCTCGACGCCCTGCTCGACGTCTACCCCGACGCGCTGGTGATCCAGACCCACCGCCCGCCGCGGACGGCGATCGCCTCCGTCTGCAGCCTGGCGGCGCAGGCCTCGGCGGGCTGGTCGTCGGTCTTCACCGGCACGGTGCTCGGCCGCGACCAGCTGGAGCTCTGGGCGTCCGGGCTCGAGCAGTTCACGGCCGGGCGCGCGACCCGCGACCAGGCCCAGTTCCACGACGTCTGGTACCACGACCTGGTGGCGGATCCGCTGGGCACCGTGGAGTCGATCTACGCGCACTTCGGGCTGGAGCTGAGCGGCCCGGCGGCCGACGCGATCCGCGCCCTCGCCGCCCAGGCCCCCGCGGGCGGCGGCGGCGCGCATTCCTACACACTCGAAGAATTCGGCCTGACCGGGGAGGAAGTCGACGAACGGTTCGCCTCGATCCCGCCGAAACCGAGCAAGCGCTAGGTTGGATCACTCCCGCCTGCGATAATGCGTTGGGTGAACTCGTCACGCCCTGGCCGGGGGCCAAATAGTAGCAAGGAACCGTCGGAGCGCCGCGCGGACGTCGTGCACATCGCCGCCGAGCTGTTCGCGCAGAAGGGGTTTCGCGCGACGACCGTGCGCGAGATCGCGGACGCGGCCGGGATCTTGTCGGGCAGCCTGTACCACCACTTCGACTCCAAGGAGTCGATCGGCGACGAGATCCTGTCCAGCTTCATCAACGACGTGCTGGCCGACTACCGGGCGGCCGTGTCGTCGGCCGGATCACCGCGGGCGGTGCTCGAGCAGATCGTGCACACCACCAGCAACACGCTGTCGCGGCACCGGGCCGCCCTCGGCATGCTGCAGAACGACTGGAGCTACTTCAGCACCCAGGACCGGTTCGGCTACCTGCGCAAGGCGGTGGCGGAGATCGAGGCCACCTGGATCACCCAGCTCGACCGGGGCAAGGAGGACGGCGACTTCCGGGCCGACCTCGACGCCAGGCTCACCTACCGGCTGCTGCGGGACGTGCTGTGGATTCCCTCGCAGTGGCGGACGGCGGGCGGCTACACCAGCGAGCAGGTCGCCGACGGCTTCCTAAAGCTCCTCTTCGACGGTATCGCCGCTCAGCATTAGGCTCGCGCAGTGCTCGCCGATCATCATCGCCGGGGCGTTCGTGTTCCCGCCGGTGACGCCGGGCATGATCGAGGCGTCGGCGACCCGCAGCCCGTCCACGCCAAGCACCCGCAGGGTGGGATCAACGACCGCGCGCTCGTCGACGCCCATCCGGCAGGTCCCGACCGGGTGGTAGACCGAGGTCGCGCGGTTCGGCAGCTCCCGCGCCAGTGCGGCCCGGTCCGGGAAGTCGCGCCCCGGTGAGAGCTCGAGCTCGATGTCGCCCGCGATGGCCTTGCTGCTCATCACCGCCCGGACGAGCTCCATGCCGTCGAGCAGGACCTCGGTGTCGGCCGCCTCGGTCAGGTAGCCCGGGTCGATGAGCGGGGCCGCGGCCGGGTCGGCCGACGCGAGCCGGAGGGTGCCGCGGCTCTGCGGGTAGATCAGCGTCGTCATGATCGTCAGAGCGGGCCGCTTGTCGACCTTGTGCCTGGTCGGCGCGTCCTGGTTCGGGAACGGGTAGGACCACGGCAGCGCCTGGAGCTGGAGGTCGGGGATCTCGCCGGCCTGCCCGCTGCGGACGAAGCCGGCCGCCTCGAACACGGTGCGGCCCATCCAGGTCCCGCCGCGGACCGCCTCCTTCATCACCCCGGCCGCGAAGTACGGGGTTGTGCCCCGGTTGCGGGCGGTCTTCATCACGTAGGTCATCGGCACGAACATGTGGTCGTGCAGGTTCTCGCCCACCGGCAGGTCGGCGACCACGTCGATGCCGTGCTCGCGCAGCTGCGCGGCCGGGCCGACGCCGGACAGCATCAGCAGCTGCGGCGAGCCGAACGCGCCGGCGCTGAGGATGACCTCACGCCCGGCCCGGATCGTCTCACGCCCCGACGCGCTGATGACCTCGACCCCCACGGCGCGGTTGCCCTCGATGACGACCCGCTGGACCTGGGCGCCGGTCCAGATCGTCAGGTTCGGCAGGCCGTGATCGTCCAGGTAGCCGACCGACGAGCTGTAGCGCAGCCCGCCGCTGACGTTCTGCTGGAAGACCGACGCGCCCTCCTGCGACTCGCCGTTGTAGTCGTCGATCCGCGGCACGCCTGCGGTCTCGGCCAGCGCCGCCAGGAACGCCTCGGCGGCCGGGGTCAGGTCCTGCTGCCTGGTCACCTTGATCGGCCCGCCGCTGCCGCGCAGCGCGCTGGCGCCGCCCTCCCAGTCCTCCATCCGCTTGAAGCTGGGCAGCACGTCGGCGAACGACCAGCCCTTGCACCCGGCCGCGGCCCAGTCGTCGTAGTTCTTCTGGTTGCCGCGGACGAACAGCATGCCGTTGATCGAACCGGAGCCGCCCAGCACCCAGCCGCGCGGCTGCGGGATCCGGCGGCCGCGCGCGGCCGCCTGCGGGACCGTGTAGTACCCCCAGTCCAGCCGCTTCTTCAGCGCCGGGACGTTGTGGAAGATGGCGATCATGCCCGGCTTGCGCACTAGCCGGGTGCGGTCCTGGCCGCCCGCCTCGAGCAGGATGACGCTGGCGCCGGACTCGGCCAGCCGCTTGGCGAGCACGCACCCGGCGCTGCCCGCGCCCGCCACGACGTAATCAGCGCTCTGATCCACGCTGCGGACTCTACGCCCGGATCACCCCCAAAACAAGAACACGTTCTACTATGGGGAAGAGCCGGGAAGGTCAAGATCAACACCGCTCATCTCGAACGGTCCCGGCCGGCTCTTAACGGCAAAGGTGTGACTGGAGGGTTGATGGGCCGACTAGACGGACGGGTCGCGCTGATCACGGGGGGCGCCCGGGGTATGGGCAAGTCCCACGTGCGGCATTTCGTCGCCGAGGGGGCGCAGGTGGTCTTCGGCGACGTGCTCGACGACAAGGGCGCCTACGTGGCCGCCAAGCTCGACCAGCAGTCGTGCCGGTACACCCACCTCGACGTCACCAGCGAGACCGACTGGGCGGCAGCGGTAGCGCTGGCGACGGAGACCTTCGGGAAGCTCGACGTGCTCGTCAACAACGCCGGCGTCCTGCTGTTCGCCAACATCGCCGACATGCCGCTGGCCGACTTCCGGCGGGTGCTCGAGGTCAACGCGGTCGGCTGCTGGCTCGGGATGAAGGCGGTGATCGACCCGATGACCAAGGCCGGCGGCGGCTCCATCGTCAACATCTCCTCGACCGAGGGCTTCACCGGGGCGGCCGGGCTGTCGGCCTACAGCGCGAGCAAGTTCGCGGTCCGCGGCATGACCAAGGCCGCCGCGCAGGAACTCGGCCAGTTCGGCATCCGGGTCAACTCGGTCCACCCGGCCGGCGTGCTCACCCAGATGGTCATCGATCAGGCCAACGCCGGCCATGACGGCGGCCGCTACCTCGGCAACCTGCCGCTGGCCCGGTTCGCCGAGCCCGCCGAGATCTCCCGGCTCGTCGCCTACCTCGCCTCGGACGAGTCGTCCTACTCGACCGGGAGCGAGTTCACCGCCGACGGCGGGCTGCTGTCCGGGCCGGGGTACTGAGATGGACGACGAGCTGACGCTGAGCGGCCGGGCGGCGATCGTGACCGGCGCGGGCAACGGGCTGGGGCGGGCGGAGGCGCTCGCGCTCGCCCGGGCCGGCGCGCTGCTGGTGCTCAACGACCTGCCGGGGGACGCGGTCGGCGACACCGCCGAGCAGATCAGGGACGCGGGCGGCCAGGCGGTGGTCTGCGACGGCGACATCGGCGACTGGGAGACCGGCCAGCGCCTCGTCGCGACCGCGCTCGACGGCTACGGGCGGCTGGACATCCTGGTCAACAACGCCGGGGTGCTCAGGGACCGGATGATCTTCTCGATGTCGGCCGACGAGTGGGACCTGGTCCTCCGGGTGCACCTGCGCGGGCACTTCGTGACCACCCGCTTCGCCACCGAGCACTGGCGGGCGGCCAGCAAGCAGGCGGGCGGCCCGGTCTACGGGCGGATCGTGAACACCTCGTCGGAGGCGTTCCTGCTCGGCTCGCCCGGCCAGCCCAACTACGCCGCCGCCAAGGCCGGCATCGCCGCCCTCACCGTCTCGACCGCGCGCGGCTGCGCCCGCTACGGCGTCCGCGCCAACGCCATCTGCCCGCGCGCCCGGACCGCGATGGTGGCCGGCATCATGAGCCCGCCGCCCGCCGAGGGCCCCGACCCGATCGACCCCGAGCACGTGACCCCGCTCGTCACCTACCTGGCGAGCCCCGCCGCCGAGCGGATCAATGGCGAGGTATTCGTCGTGCACGGCGGCGTCGCCGCGGTCATGAACCCGCCCACGATCCGCGCGGTCTTCCAGGCCGGCACCCCGGACGGCATGTGGACGCTGCCCGCCGTGCACGACGCCCTGGCGGCCGAGTTCGCGGGCCAGTCCCCCGACTCCCCCGGCTTCGCCTGCACCGAGACGATCTCGCTGGCGTCGGAGACGATCGGCTTCGACTAGCGGCCTCACCGTCCACCCCGAAGCTCCGACGGGGCGCGCCCCAAGCGGCGTTCGTGGAGGTCTGGCACTAGCCCAGTCGCATTTCGCCCGACTACAGTGAGAGAGCGTTTTCTGTGGTGGCCGCGGGAAGGTGGGCAGGTGCCGCGCGACCTGTATGACGTTCTCGGCGTGCCGCACACAGCGTCCGAGGCAGAGATCAGACACGCGTTCTGGGCACTGGCCAAGCGGTACCATCCTGATGTCAACCCCGGCAGTCCTGAGGCGGCGCGCAGCTTCGTCGAGGTGGGGAACGCGGCGGAAACCCTCCTTGATACCAGGCGGCGCGCCTCCTACGACGAGACCCGTGCGCCGAGCGCCCCCGCCAGGCCGCCGGACGCCGCACCGAAGCCGTCGCCACCGCCCAGCACCTCACGGACGGCCAGGACACCCCCGCCGGCTGCGCCCGAGCCGGTGGGGCAGCATCCCGGTGACGGCCGCTGGAGTACCGTGAAAGCCCTCGCGGCCATTGCCTTGATAGCGACCATCGTGTGGTGGATGGGGGGGCATACGGACCCCTCCGCGAGCCACCAGGGCGATGGCATGCCGTCCAATGGGACCGTCGTCTGGAAGGCGGCAGGCTTTGGCCTCAGCGACGGCTGGGGCATCAACCTCGCTGGCAACGGGAAGCGCATCCAGATCTTTCCCGGCACGAGCACCGACATCGAGTTCGCCGACGGGTACCTCGCATCGGCCGGGCACATTGCACTGCTACCGCACGGCGAGGCCCTCACATACCAGCACTGCGTAAGCGCCGTGCAACAGGCAGCCAGCCAGTCCGAGCCACTCAGTGAGATCGCGCCGACCTCCCGCAGCAGCCTGTGCGCGTCCGGGAGCGGGGGTGACCTCGCTTCCATCCAGGTCACCCATGATGACGGGTCCAGCCTCACCGTCGACATCACAGTGTGGGAGTACGTCTAAGCCCGTTGAACACCCCCGCCCGGCCGCCCCGCGCGCTGACGTCGCCGCCTTCGATGCAATGGCGCGACTCACTGGAGCGGGACGAAGGAAAGCGTGAAGGTCGACCCGTCCGGCCCGGTCTGCACCTCGACGGTCCCGTTGTTGGCGTGCGCGACGCCTCCGACGATCGCCAGCCCCAACCCGGCCCCGGGCATGCCTCGGGCGGCGGCCGCTCGGTAGAAGCGCTCGAAGATGTGCGGGAGATCTTCATCGGCGATGCCCGGGCCGTGATCAGCGACCGACACCTGGCCGTCCTCGACGAGCACGCGGACCCCGGCGCCAGCCGGGGTCCATTTGACGGCGTTGTCGACCAGGTTGCCGACGGCGTGATCGACTGCGGCCGGATCCACCTGCACCAGGCACGGATGTAGCTCGGTCTCTATGACCGCGAGCGGGGTGCGCTGCCGCAGGCGGCGCACCGCCTCATCGGTAAGCAGGTCCAGGCGCACCGTCTCGCGATGCGGCGCGGACTCGCGGTAGCGGGCGAGGTCGAGCAGATCGGTGATCAGCTGGTCGAGCTCGCCCGCCTGTTCCCTGGCTGCTCGCACGAGGGCGGGCGCCTGCGGGTCTGCCACTCCGGCGCCGTCCTCGAGCAGGTCGAGGTTGGTGGTGAGGCTGGTCAGCGGGGTGCGCAGCTCGTGCGAGGCGTCGGCGACGAGCTGGCGTTGCGCGGTCACCGACTCGTGCAGCGCGGCCAGCATGGCCTCGAAGGACGAGCCGAGCCGGCCCACCTCATCGCGGGTCCCGGCGGAGCGGAGGCGAGCGGTGAGGTCGCGGGTCTGGGTGACGTGCTCGGCGGCCGCGGTGAGCTCGGCGATGGGCCGGAGAATGCGGCCGGCCGCCAGCCGGGCCGCGCCGTAGGTGAGGGCGGCGGCTGCGACCGTGAGCGCGGCCAGGAGCAGAGCCGCGTCGCGCAACGCGCCGTCATCGGCGTCCGCGGCCCGGCTGGTGCGTAGGAGCCCGCCCGGGTTGGCGGGCCAGGGGGCGATGTAGACCCGAAACTGCCGGCCGCCGTCGCGCACGTCGGCGAAGTACGCGGGCTGCGCACCCTCGGCAACCGCCGCATCGCGGCCGTCGAGCGGACCGAACGGAGCGGGCTGGCCGGCCGCTATCGGGCCGGGGAACAGCCGGACCTGCACGCTGCCGACGGTGACGGCGAAGCCTGAAGGCGATTGGCCCTCGGCCGCCGCCTGCTTCACGCCCCGGGCGATCCCGGTGGCTTGCTGGGCGTCGTCGACGAGGGCTAGATCGGCGCGAGAATGCAGGCTCGCGGCGTAGAAGAAGTACAGCACGCCGCTGACCGCGGCCACCACGATCAGCACCCCGACTGCCGCGGCGACCGAGACCCGGTTCCGCAGTGTCACGGCGCATCTCGCAGGACGTAGCCGAGTCCCCGGACGGTGTGCAGGATCCGCGGCTCTCGGCCGGCTTCAAGCTTGGCGCGCAGGTAGCTCATGTGCACCCACAGGTTGTCCGAGCGCAGGCCGAAGTCGTAACCCCACACCGCCTGGAAGATCTGCGCGTGGCTGAGCACGCGTCCGGGGTTGCGCAGGAACAGTTCGAGCAGCAGGTACTCGGTGCGGGTGAGGGAGACCTCGCGGTCCCCCCTGGTTACCCGGGCCGCGCCGAGGTCGAGCGCCAGGTCGGCGTAGCTGAGTCGTTCCGGGCTGGTCGCGTTGCGGCGCAGCAGGGCGCGCAGGCGGGCGCGCAGCTCGGCCAGCGCGAACGGCTTAACGAGGTAGTCGTCGGCGCCGGCGTCCAGCCCGGCGACGCGGTCATCGACGAGGTCGCGGGCGGTGAGCATCAGTATCGGCGTCCGGTCGCCGCGAGCGCGGAGGCGCCGGCACACCTCCAGCCCGTTCGGCTCGGGCATGGCCACGTCGAGCACGATCGCGTCGACGCTGGCGGCTGCGAGCCGGGCCAGCGCCGCGCTGCCGCCCTCCGCGCCCAGCACCTCGTAGCCGTCACGCCCAAGCGCGGTGGACAGCGACCGGCGCACGGCCGAGTCGTCATCGACCACCAGGACCCGCACGTGATCCAGTATGCGGGGATTCGCGGAGGGCGGCACCGGCTAGCGGCCGGCCTGGCTCTGCTTGACTGCATCCAGGGCGGCGGCCAGCCGGGCCGGGCTAACGCCGAGATCACGGGCGATACCGGCGAACGCCGAGCTGGCCGGGTCAACACCGTTCCTGCCGCTCAACGCCCCGATCTGCGCCAACGCGCGCTGGGCGGCGCCGGTACTGACGCCCAGCCGCGCGGCGAGCGCCCGCGCCCAGGTAAGCGTCGTCAGGCCTGGCCGATGGGCGGCTTCGGCGCCGAACACCGCGTCTAGAACGCGCTGTGCGGCCGCGCGCGACACCCCGGTGGATGCGGCGAAAGCCGCGACGCCCGCCCCGGTGTTGCCCCCGGCCCGCTTCGCGGCCGCGAGTCCGGCCTGCAGCCGGGTGGGACTGATGCCGGCCGACCCGGCGGGCGCGGTCAGCGGAGACTGCGCCGCCGCGGGCTTGCTCGCGCTGGCGGCAGCCGCCTGCGGGGGCGCCGGCTTGCCCGGCGGCGAACCGGAACCGGATGCCAAGGCGACGGCCGGGAGGGCGACTGCGGTGGCGGTGATGACTCCGGCGACGGCGAGACGATAACGCAGAACCACCATGGGGGGCTCCTCTCCTGCGATTGACTCCCCCAAGTCCACCGGGCGGACCAAAAAACGGCCCTTCGGGCACCTTAAGAAAACCTAAGAGCCGAGCCCGCCGCAGGCACTCCTGGCATCGAGGACTGGGCCGGTTACGCGACCGCGGCGGGCTGGTCGTCGAGCGGTTCCGCTTCCTGGATAGGCTCGTGCGCTAGCCTGCTCGGCCACCAGACCCACCGGCCCAGGTCCAGGTTCAGCGCGGTGACGAGCACCGAGCGGACCACCGGGGTGTCGAGTAGCACGGCGACGGCGACGGCGACGGCGAC
>Ga0208220_1000978_pt1 | contig 12121 bp, 11 predicted proteins | sample NGESurdeep092012_9_FD_184484 | JGI IMG/M metagenome (GOLD analysis project Ga0208220, IMG submission 184484) | Arctic peat soil microbial communities from Barrow, Alaska - NGEE Surface sample F53-1 deep-092012 (SPAdes) | ecosystem: Environmental > Terrestrial > Soil > Wetlands > Peat ... | reverse complement strand
CACGATGGCCACGCGGTCGTCCAGCAGCATGCGTAGGTCTCCTCGGAGGTGGGGGTCGGGTTGGGACCCCGTCGTCGGCGCCCGCGGATCCGCATCCTACGGCACGCCGTTCGGGCCGGCCATCGGATAGCGGCCCCTGCTGTCGTATCCTCGCTGTAGCCGACCGGCGAGAGGATGGGCAGCGATGTCGAGTGCCAGGGGTGCAGACCCGTACGCGGAGTCCGAGGACCAGGCCGCCTTGCGCCAGCTGGCCCGCGAGGTGGGCTACCGGGCCGTGGCACCGCTGGCCCGGGACGCCGACCTGACCGGGGTGCTCCCGACCGAGGCCATCACCGCACTGGCCAAGGCCGACCTGTTCCGGGTGACCATCGGGGAACAGTGGGGCGGCCTCGGCCTCGGCGACGTGGAGGCGGCCATCGTGCTGGAGGAGATCGCCCGCCACGACGTGTCCACCGCCATCTGCTGTCAGCTCGCCTTCAACGGCCCGTCCCGGGGCATCGAGCACCTCGGCGGCGACGCGTTGAAGGAACGGTGGCTGCCGCGGGTGGCCGATGGCGAGGCCATCGTGAGCATCGGCATCACCGAGCCCGACGCCGGGTCGGCCGTGCAGAACATGCGCAGCGCACTGGTGGACGACGGACCCGGCCGGTTCCGGCTCAACGGGTACAAGAACTACTCGACCCTCGGCGACGTGGCCCAGGGCATCCTGGTCTGGTGCCGCTGGCCCGGGGGCAAGGGCGCCAAGGGCATCGGCGCGGTGATCGTCCCCATGGACCGGGAGGGTGTGGCCATCACCGGCCGCCACCACGGCATGGGCATCCACGCGGCGACCGAGGCCGAGGTGGCGTTCGACGGCGTGGCCATCGGGGAGGAGGACATCTTGGTGGCCGGGGTGCCCGATACCACCGAGGCCTTCAAGATGCTCCTCGGGCACCTGAACCACGAGCGGTGCGGGAACGCCGCCATGTGCGTCGGCGCCGCCCAGGGCGCGCTCGAGCACGCCGTGCGGTATATGCACGAACGCGAGGTCGACGGCCGGCCCATCGGTGACCTGCAGGGCCTCCGGTGGAAGGCGGCCGACATGGCCGTGCAGCTGGAAGGGGCCCGGCTCCTGCTGACGCGGGCCGTCCACCTGGCCGGACCCGGGGGCACGCCGCCCCCGCTGGAGACGGCCATGGCCAAGGCGGCCGCCAATCTGGCCGCCAAGTTCGTGTGCGACGAGGCCATCCAGATCCACGGCGGTTACGGCTACAGCCACGAGTACCCGGTCGAGCGCGCCTACCGGGACATCCGCGGCCTGTGCTTCGGGGCCGGCACGGTGGAGGCGCAGCGCAACTACATCGGCGGGGCGGTGGTGGCCGGACGATCCACCGTGTCGCCCGGGTGGGTCGATCCATTGGCCGACTGAGGCGGACCGTCCCGGATCATGCGCCGGGACGGAGGAAGCGTCCCTGCGGGTCCCATCGGCGGAGCCGCTCCACCAGTGCCGGGTCGGGTACGTCCAGCTCGGCCACCGTGGGGCCGACGGAGAGGTCCCACGGGCACAGGGCGCGCACAGCATCCACCCGCGCATCGATGGTGCCGGCACCGGGGGCCACGGCGGTCAGCGCCAGTACGCCGGTGTCGTCCTTCTCGAACAGGGCGAGGTCGGTGACGAGGGCCCGGACCCGCGTGCCCACCGAGGTCACGTACGGGACGTCGGCGACCAGGCGCCGGTGGGTCAGGGTCGTCATCACCACCACCTCGTCGGCGCTCGAGGCCACATCGTTCCCCCCGCCCGAACCGACCAGGAAGACCTTGCCCGGGACGATGGTGGAGTTGATGTTGCCGTGGCGGTCGATCTGCGCGGCGCCCAGGCAGCCGAGCAGCGTGGTGCCCGGTCCGCTGACCAGCGTGCCGAGCACCTGGTCGGCATCGCCCAGCATGGTGGCCGTGGGGAAGCTCCGGTGGTTGAAGACGAACGGGTCGGCGGGCGTCGGCTCGTAGCCCCACAGGCCGAGCTCGGCGGTCAGCACGACGTCAGAGCCCTGGTCGCGGGCGAGTTCGACGGCCAGCCAGGCGGCCAGGTTGGCCACCCCGGCCCCGGCCAGCACGGCGTCGGCCCCGAGGGCGGTGACCCGCCCGGCCAGGTAACGGGCCCCGTGCACGGCGGCGGCCTCCCAGGCCACCACCGGGGCGCCGAGGTCCGGCGGGTGGGCCGCCTCGTCGTCGCGCCACGAGTCGGGTTCGGCCCGCCGCCGCAGCCGCGCGATGCGCGCTGCGCCCAGCCGGTCGAGGTACTGGTCCTGATCGGAGGGTCCGAGGACCCACTGCTCGATCCAGTCGTCGAAGCCGTCGCCGTGGCTGGCCGCCCGGGCCTCGGCCCAGAACTCCAGGTCCTCGCCGTAGGGTTCGACCGGGGTGTCCCGGGCGAACAGCCCGCCGGGGTGGGCCCCCATCGGAGTCTCGGTCACGGCCAGCACCCGGTGACCAGGGACGCGGACCAGGTGGGACCACGGCCGGATGTCGTCGACCACCCGGTCGACGGTGGCGACCACGCCGCGCCGGGCGGCGAGCGCGCCCCAGACGCCCTCCAGACCGGGGGCGTTGAAGGCGAGGTTCCCCTGGCGGTCGCCGATGGGCGCGTGGAGCAGGGTGATGTCGGGGGCGTAGGCCTCCAGCATCCCCACCTCGCCGAACGGCGTCACCACCCGGGCGTAGCCCGGGTTGTCGGCCATCGACGAGCCGGCCAACGACGAAGTGGTGACGGCGGGCAGTCCGCGGGCCGCGGCCTCGAGCCGCTGGAGGAAGGTGAGGAACGACCAGTGCTCGATGTCGACCGAGCCGTCGAGGTAGGCGGAGGCGAACCAGGGGTTCGGCGAGAAGTTGGGGAACACGTCGCCCGAGTAGCCGGTGACGACCTTGGCGACGAGTCCCCCGCGGAAGAACAGCGCGCCGAGGCTCGACAGGCTGAGCATGACCAGGGTGAAGCCGGGGTCCCGGCCCCACCAGTGGCGGACCAGGTGGCGGGCCCCGGCGGTCCACCGGGTGTGGTTGGTGACGACGTGGACGGCGTCGCCCGCCCGCACGTGGACGATGGCCTCGTCGAGCGAGCAGACCTTGTCGGGCATGGCCAGGAAGCTAGCGGACCGCGCCGGATAGCATCCGGCGATGATCAACTACGAGGTCGGCGACGACCGTGTCGGTCGTATCACCCTGGACCGGCCCGAGGCCCGCAACGCCCTGACCGTGGAGATGCGCGACGACCTGGTGGCCGCCGTGCGGTCGGCCCGGGCCGACAGCCGGGTGCGGTCGCTGCTGGTGACCGGCACCGGCGACTCGTTCTGCGCGGGCATGGACCTGCGGGCCTCCACGGTGAGCCAGGCGGGGGGAGCCGGCTTCGACCCCCGGACCACCAGTGAGGCGCTCCGCGTCGGCGTGCAGACCTTCATCCGGGAGCTGTGGGAGCTGGACAAGCCGACGGTGGCCGCCGTCAACGGCACCGCCGTCGGTCCCGGGGCCCACCTGGCCCTGGCCTGTGACTTCGTGCTCGTCCAGCCGACCACCCGGTTCATCTGGTCGTTCGCCCGCTGGGGGTTGGTGGTCGACGCCGGCGGGGCCTACCTCCTGCCCCGCCTGGTCGGGCTGCCCCGGGCCAAGGCTCTCGTCATGCTCGGCGACGAGGTGGTCGGCGCCGATGCGGTGACCCTGGGCCTCGCCTACCGCTGCGCCGACTCGCTCGAGGCCCTGGCCACCGAGGCCGACGCCCTGGCCGTCCGTCTGGCCGGGGGCCCGACCCGCTCCCTCGGGTTGTCGAAGCAGCTGCTAAACACCACCTTCGAGACGGCGCTGCCGCTGGCGCTCGAGCGCGAGGGGCAGGCCCAGTCGTTGGCGGCGTGCTCCCCGGAGATGGCCGAGGGGATGGCGGCGTTCAAGGAGAAGCGGCCACCGAAGTTCGCCGACCCCGATACCTGAGGGCCGGCCGATCCGGGCGGTCAGATGACCCGGTCGGCGCGGTAGCCCTCGAGCTCGTCGTCGGTCATCCCCACGATCTGGCGCCAGACCTCGTCGTTGTGCTCGCCGAGGAGCGGCGCGGGGCGGGGCGGGGTCGGCTTCCGTCCGTCCAGGCGGGGGAACGGCGCCTGTTGGAGGTGCGGTCCGGCCACCGGGTCGTCGACCTCCACCAGGTCGCCCCGGGCCGCGAAGTGGGGATCGGCGAGGATGTCGACCGCCGAGTAGGCCGTCCCCACCGGGACCTCGTGGGCGATGCAGGCCGCCTCGACCTCGGCGGCCGTGCGGGACGACGTCCACGCCGCCACCTCGTCGTTTATCTCGTCGGAGCGTGCCGCCCGTTGCGCCAACGTCGCCCACTGCGGTTCGTCGGCCAGGCCGGGGCGGCCCATGGCCGCGCACAGCCTCCGGAAATTGGTGTTCGACCCGGCCACGATGCACACGAAGGTGCCGTCCGCGGTGGGGTAGTTGTCGAGCGGGGCCGAGGTGGCCATCCGGTTGCCCTCCCGCTCCCGGGTCAGGCCCAGCCGGTCCTGGGCCGCTACGGTCCACTCGAGGACGCGGAGGATCGAGCCGTACAGGGGGGCGTCGACCACGCCGCCCGAGCCGGTGCCCCCGGGCCCGTCGCGCCGGTAGAGGGCGGCGTTGACGGCCGAGGCGGCGAAGGTGCCGGTCAGGTAGTCCGAGATCGACACACCGGGTCGCACCGGCGGCCGGTCGGGGTAGCCGGTCAGGTGGAGGAGGCCGCCGTAGGCGATGCCCATCCGGTCGAGGCCCGTGCGACCGGAGTAGGGCCCGTCCTGGCCGAAGACGCTGATGCGGGCCCATACCAGCCGGGGATCGCAGTCGGCGGGACCGATGCCCCAGGCCTCCATGGCCCCGGGGCGGAAGTTCTCGCACACCACGTCGGCGGTGGCGGCCAGCCGGCGGAACAGCTCCTGTCCGGCAGCTTGACGGAGGTCGAGGGTGATCCCCTTGCGCCCGCGCCCCTCGACCGCCCACCACATGGAGTAGTCGGGTCCCTCGTCGTCGGTCGGCACGAAGGGACCGATGGTGCGCATGAAGTCACCGCCCCGCGGGTCCTCCACCTTGATGACCTCGGCGCCCATGTCGCCGAGCAGCCCGGCGCAGAACGGCGCGCTGATCCGGGTGCCGACGTCGACGACCCGGATGCCGGCCAGCGGGGGCCGGTGGGCCGCCGTGGCGTCGGTCACGCTGTCGTCCTCCTCACCCGGGGCGCCGCCAACGGGTCAGTCGCGGTGCTCGGCGAAGACTTCGGACATCGACTGCTTCTCCTGGCGGGCCTCGAGCGCCGACAGGGCCGTCTCGGAGTTGTGCATCCAGTGGTGGGCCATGAAGTGGTACTTCCACGAGGCGTCCTTGCCCATGAAGGTCGCCGTCTGGTTGAGGGAGTCCTTGACCACCTGGGCGGTGGCCGGGGGCACCAGCGCCACCCGGTCGGCCAGCTCCTCGACCCGCTCGGTGAGCTCGGCGAGGGGCACGACCCGGTTGACCAGGCCCAGCCGCCACGCCTCCTGGGCGTCGAGCTTCTCCCCTGTGAAGAGGAACTCTTTCGCCTTGCGGACGCCCAACTCCCACGGCTCTACCAGCAGCTCCACCCCGGCCCCGGTCATCCGCAGCACCGGGTTCTGGAAGGTGGCGTCGTCGGCGGCCACGATCAGGTCGCACATGCAGGCCAGCATCATGCCGGCGGCCACGCACGCCCCCTGCACGGCGGCGATGGTCGGCTTGCGGAACGCATACAGCCGCCGGCACCGGTCGACGTACATCACCTGCTCGTGGCGGAACTTGCCTTCGGGTGTCTCACGCATCTTGCGCCATTCGCCGGCTTCGGTGTCGCCCACCAGCTCCTTCAGGTCGTGGCCGGACGAGAAGTGCTTGCCCTTGCCGGCCAGGATCACCACCCGCACCTCGTCGTCGGCGTCGGCCAGGTCCAGCGCGTGGTCGATGCCGTCGATCAGTGCTGTGTCCTGGGCATTGGCCATGCCCGGTCGGTTCATCATGATGGTGGCCACATGGCCACGGGTGCTGTAGAGGACCACCTGGTCATCGTCCACGGGGGATCATGCTCCTGTCTTGGCCGGCGTCTGACGGGCGCCATCCCGGGAGGCCGCCCGGGTCGGTTCGTCCCGGGCCGGGCGGGGCAGGCCGAGCACCCGCTCGCCCAGGATGGTCCGCTGGATCTCGTTGGTGCCGGCCCACACCGACGAGGCCTGGTAGTAGAGCCACGACCGCTGCCACTGGCCGCCGCCCGGATTGTCGTCGGCCCCTTTTCCGAGGGACGACGCGTCGCCCAGGACGGCCATGGCCGTGTCGTGGAACCGCTTGCTCATCTCGCTCCAGTAGAGCTTCAGGGCGCTGCCTTCGGGTCCGGGGTCCTGTCCCTTGGACAGCCGGCTGATGCTGCGGAGGTTGTGCAGCTGGAAGATCTTGACCTCGACGAAGGCCTGGGCCAGGCGCTGGCCCATGCGCACGTCGTCCAGCCCCCCGTTGGCCGCCGCCAGGCGGAGGAGCTCCTCCAGCAGCTGCATGTGGATCACCAGCTGGCGGGGGTTGGTGCCCCGCTCGTGGGACAGCGTCGAGTTGGCCACCCGCCAGCCGTCGTGCTCGGGTCCGATCAGGCGGTCGGCGGGTACGAACACCCCGGACAGGAAGACCTCGTTGAACTCGGCCTCGCCGGTCAGCTGCACCAGGGGGCGGACCTCGACCCCGGTGGCGTGCATGTCGACGACCAGGTAGGAGATCCCCCGGTGCTTGGGGGCCTCGGGATCGGTGCGGGCCAGGCACACGCCCCAGTCGGCGAACTGGGCGTAGGAGGTCCACACCTTCTGACCGTCGAGCACCCACCCGCCCTCGACCGGCGTGGCCCGGGTGGACACCCCGGCCAGGTCGCTGCCCGCACCGGGCTCGCTGAACAGCTGGCACCAGAGGGCGTCGGCGGTCAGGATGCCCGGCAGCCACCGGGTCTTCTGCTCCTCGGTACCGTGGGCCAGGAGCGTCGGGCCGGCCAGGTTGATCCCGATCCGCCCGACCATCTCGGGTGCCCTCGCCCGGGCCAACTCCTCTTGGACGATGAAGTGCTCGGTGGGGCCGGCGCCCCGTCCGCCGTAGGCCTCGGGCCAGGTCACGCCCACCCACCGGTCGGCGGCCAGGGAAGCCTGCCACCGTCGGCCGAAGTCCACTTCGTCGGCCAGGTCGTCGAAGCGCGGCGGCAGGCCCTGGCCGTACTCCCACGGCAGGTGGGCGTGGAGCCAGGAACGGATGTCCGCCCGGAGGTCCCGCTCGGCCGGGGCCGGACTCAGGTCCACGTGGCCCACTCGCTCGGTGACATCGGCGTCATACTATCCAGCCATGGACTTCGACCTCTCGGCCGAGCAGCAGGAACTGCAGGAGGCGGCCCGGCATCTGTTGGACGACCGGGCGGGGTCGGCACAGGTGCGCGCCCACCTGGCGTCGGGGGATCCCTACGACCGGCTGCTGTGGGAGACCATGGCCGACCAGGGGTGGTGTGCCATCGCCGTCCCCGAGGACGAGGGGGGCCTGGGACTCGGCTGGGTGGAGGCGGCGGTCCTGCTCGAAGAGGTCGGCCGCCACGTGGCCCCGGTGCCGCTCGCCCCGCAGCTGGTGACGCTCGCCGCCCTGTCCGGGCTGTCCGGAGTCGACGACCTCCGCTCCGGTCTGCTGTCCGGATCGGCACTGGGTGCGGTGGCCTGGTCCGCACGTCCTGACGCGGTGCGACTCGACGGCGACCCCGAGAAGCCAAACCTCTCCGGGAGACTCGGCCCCGTCGAAGGCGCGTCGGTCGCTGATCTCATGGTGGTCGTGGTGCCCGACGGCGTCTACCTGGTCGACCAGGATGCGGTCGGTCGGCCGTCGGCCCAGCCGGCCATGGACCTGACCCGCACCCTGGCGTGGGTGGACCTCGACGGCACACCGGCGCGCCGCATCGGCGGGGCGGCGGCGTCGGTGCGGCTCGGTGGTCTCGGCGCGCTGGCCATGTCGGCCGAGCTGCTCGGCGGCAGCGGCCGGGTGCTCGAGCTGGCCACCGAGTACGCCAAGGACCGGATCCAGTTCGGGGTGCCCATCGGGAGCTTCCAGGCCGTCAAACACCGCTGTGCGGACATGCTGGTCGATGTCGAGGGCATGCGTTCGGCCACGTGGTACGCGGCGTGGGCCGCCTCGACCGTCGAGCCCGGCTGGGACATGGCCGCGTCCACGGCCAAGGTCTGGTGCGCGGACGCCTCCAAGCGGGTGATGTCCTCGGGCCTCCAGGTCCACGGGGGGATCGGGTTCACATGGGAGCACGACCTGCACCTGTTCATCAAGCGGGCCCAGTACTCCCAGCTGGCCTACGGCGACGCCGCCCACCACCGGACGACACTGGCCGCCGGGCTCCGGTCGCTCGTGGAGGCCGGCACCGGGGTGATGTGAGCCCCGCAGCAATGCGCCGTCACTGCTCGAAGTAGTAGCGGAGCAGCAGCTCGGCCACGCACGCCGGCTTGGCCGATCCCTCGGTCTCGAAGACCAGCTCCATCCTGGCCTGCACCCCGCCGCCGCCCAGATCCTCGGCCTCGAGCAGGGTGGCGCCGAGCCGCAGGCGTGCACCCACCGGCACCGGGCTGGGGAAGCGGACCTTGCCGAGGCCATAGTTGACGCCCATGCGGATGTTCTGCCAGGAGACCACGTCGTGGATGAGCATCGGCCCGAGGGAAAGGGTCAGGTACCCGTGGGCGATGGTCCCCCCGAACGGCCCGGAAGCCGCCCGCTCGGCGTCGACGTGGATCCACTGGTGGTCGCCCGTGGCCTCGGCGAACTGGTTCACCCGTTGCTGGGTGATCTCCAGGTAGTCGCTGTACCCGAGGTGCGTTCCGACCAGTGCGGTGGCATCGGCGAAGGAGGCGATGGCTATCATCCGGCGAGCGTATCCCGACGGGGGATCGCGTCGACGGAGCGGGAGTGCCCATGGACCGTCCGGAATTCTTCCTGTACCTCCCGCAGATGCGTATGGACGTCGGCGCCATCTGCGAGCGGGCGCTGGCCGCCGAGCGCAGCGGGTTCACCGGCATCGCCTTCATGGACCACCTGGCGCCGCCGCTGGCCGAGACGTCCCCCATGTACGAGGCGATGACGCTTGCCACCTGGGTGGCCGCCTGCACCACCGACCTCGTCGTCAGCCATCTGGTGCTGTGCGACGCGTTCCGGCACCCCGCCGTCCTGGCCCGCCAGGCCGTCACCCTCGACCACGCGTCGGGCGGGCGGTTCGAGCTGGCCCTGGGTTGGGGCTCGGTGGCCGATGAGCTGGCGGCCTACGGGGTGACCGCCGACGCGCCGCCGGCGCGGGTAGCGCGCCTGGAGGAGAGCCTGACCCTCATCCGGTCCCTGTGGAGCGGTGAGCCGGTCGAGCACCACGGTACGTACTTCGACGTGGACTGTGTCGGACAGCGGCCCACGCCGGTCACGTCCATCCCGATCATTGTGGGTGGCGTCGGACCCCGAACTCTCGAACTGGTGCGGCGGCACGCCGACTGGTGGAATGTGCCCGTCTACGGATTGGACCGACTGGAGGAGCTGCGGCCGTCGGCCGGGACGGCCCGGGTCTCCACCCAGCACCTGGTGGCTTTCGTGCCGAGCGGTGCCGACCGGGGATCGACGCTGGCCCTGGCCGAACGGCGCTACGGGGGGATGACCACAGAGATGCTGACCGGGGGCGGCGACGAACTGGTGGTGGACTTCGCCCGGCTGCGCGCCCGGGGCGCCGACCGGTTCTACGTGTGGCTGGCCGACTTCGCCCCGACCGCCACCATCGAGGCGTTCGGCGCCGAGGTCATCGGTTCGATGCCGGACTGATCGGCCCGGTCACCCGTCGAGGGCGTCGATGAGGCCCCAGTCCAGGGCGGTGCCCGCGTCGACGGACTCGGTGGCCAGGGCCAGGAACAGTGTCCGGTGGCGGCCGATGCGACGCGGGATGCTCACCGTCCCGCCGGCGCCGGGGATGAGCCCGAGGTGGACTTCGGGGAGGGAGATGCGGGTGCCGGGTGCGGCCGTCACCCGGCGGGCGAAGGCGGCCAGCTCGATGCCGGAGCCGACGGCGTCCCCGTGGAGGTGGACGACGACCCGGTCGGCCACCTCGGCGAGCAGGCGTGCCGGGCTCCGGGCGAGACGGAGCAGGTGGGCGGAGACCGGGTCGGACCGGGCACCGAACTCGTCGAGGTCGCCGCCACTGCAGAACGAGGGACCGGCACCGTCGAGGTGCACGGAGTTGATCGAGGGGTCGACCACCGCGATCTGGAGCGCCTCGACCAGGCCGTCGCGCATGGACGAGTCGAGGGCGTTGCGCCGATGGGGTCGGTTGAGGGTGATACGCAGCTCGCCGCCCCGACGGTCGACGAGGACGGCCGGACCGGGCCCCTCGGCCGGCCGCCTGACGGCCCGGCTGCTGCGCCAACGACTGAACTCGGGACCACCCTGCAGCAGGCCGTAGGCGGTGGACTCGGCCACCAGCCCGTCGGCCACCGACCGACCGCCCCCGTTGCGGAGGAGGATGGCGAGCGTGGTGGCAGCGAGCGGCTGGGCGGTGACCGTGCGGGCCAGCGTGGCCAGGGCGGCGGCGCCCGACCGGTCTCGGCTGAGGACCAGGTCGGCCCAGTCCGCAGCGGCACCCGGCTCGTCGACCAGGGCGACGATGACTGCGGGCAGGGTGGCCACCCGGTCGACCAGGGCGTCGTCCGGTGTCGACGGGAACCCTGCGGCGTCCACGACGACCAGCGGCCGGTCCGGGTGGGCGAAGCGGTCATGGGCCTCGTCCAGGGTCAGGGCCCGGGCGAACTCTTTGCCCGCCACGGGTTCGATGTCCATCCTCCGAGGGTAATGTTCGACGGCCATGAGCGACGTGGACGGCTGAGTTGAGGACATCGGGCGACGCCGTGGCGGCCCGGACCTCACCATTGGCCGTGCTGACCGGGCGCCGTGACGGAGCCGTGCCCGACCTCCCTGCCGGCCTTCTCCCCGGTCTCCGCCGCATGGCCGAGGCCATCGGTCGCCACTCGGCCGAGCTCGGTCAGCGGGTGGTGCTCGACCCCGAGGCGGTGGCGTGCGAACGGGCGGTGGCCGCCGGTCTGACCAGGAACGGCGACATCAGCTGCGGTGGGGCGTGCCGGCTGCTGGCGACGGCGGACCACTGGGTGGGGGTGAACCTGCCCCGCCCCGAGGACTGGGAGTTGACCGCCGCCTGGCTCGAGATCGGCGCCCCGATCGAGGACGGACGGTGGGACCAGGTGGCCGCACATGTGGGCGGGCGCACCGGGGACGAGCTGGTGGAGCGGGCCGTGCTCCTCGGGATGGCGGTGGCCGTCGTGGGTGAGCGGGCGGCCGGCGACCACGGCCCTCCCGACCCGGAAGGAGCGGCGCCGGGCGTCGCCGTCCGGGACGTCGGGCCCGGCGACGCGGTGGCGGATGCGCGGCAACTTGAGGTGGTCGATCTGTCCTCCCTGTGGGCCGGCCCGCTGGCCGGATCGGTACTGCGGCGCACCGGGGCACGGGTGGTCAAGGTCGAGTCCGCCACCCGGCCCGACGCCGCCCGCGCCGGCCCCCCTTCCCTATTCCGGTCGCTCAACGCGGGCAAGGGGTCGGTCACCCTCGACTTCGGGTCGACGTCGGGAAGGCGGGAGCTCCGCGACCTGGTGTCCCGTTCCGACGTGGTCATCACCTCGGCCCGCCCCCGGGCCCTGGAGCAGCTCGGGTTGGACCCGGCGGCGTCCGTCGGTGACGGGGGCCCGGCGGTCTGGTTGGCCGTGACGGGCTACGGCTGTGGGCCCGGCTCGGCGGACCGGGTGGCGTTCGGCGACGACGCCGCCGCCGCCGGGGGACTGGTGGTGTGGGACCCCGACGGGCCGTGCTTCTGCGCCGACGCCCTGGCCGATCCGGCCACCGGTCTGGCCGGAGCGGCCACGGTGCTCGACCTCCTGGCCTCCGGGCGGAGGGGGGTCGTGACCGCCTCCATGGCCGACGTCGCCGGCGCACTGGTATGAGCGGCACTGGTATGAGCGGCGTCCTGGTGCGGGACGTGGCCTATGGCGGCGGTCGGGGCGACATCCGCTGTACGGCGGGCCGG
>Ga0208220_1000977_pt1 | contig 12128 bp, 12 predicted proteins | sample NGESurdeep092012_9_FD_184484 | JGI IMG/M metagenome (GOLD analysis project Ga0208220, IMG submission 184484) | Arctic peat soil microbial communities from Barrow, Alaska - NGEE Surface sample F53-1 deep-092012 (SPAdes) | ecosystem: Environmental > Terrestrial > Soil > Wetlands > Peat ... | reverse complement strand
GGTCAGGCGCCCCGCCGACGCGGAGGCCTACCGCAAGCGGGCGATCGCGGAGGCCGACCGGGACCAGGCCAGGTTCGCGGCGGAGGCAGAGGCGTACCGGAAGCGGGCGATCGCGGAGGCCGACCGCGATCAGGCCAGGTTCGCCGCCGACGCGGAGGCCTACCGCAACACGACGCTGGCCGACGCCGAGGCGCAGGCGGTGAAGGTCCGCGCCGAGGCCGCGGCCCAGGCCGAGCGGGCCACGGCCGAGGGCGAGGCTGACGCGAACAAGGCCAGAGCCGCGTCGCTGCGTGAAGGCAACCAGGAGCTCATCGCGGCCAATCGCATCATTGACGAGCTGCCCGAGCTGGTCGAGGCAGCCGCCCGCAGCATCGCCGGCTCCAACCTGACCATCCTCAACGGTGCCCAGGGCGTCAACGAGGTCATCGCCGGCCTGGTGGGCCAGGGACTGTCCGTCCTCGATGTGCTGCGCAAGTCGACCGCGAACGCGGCGGCCGCTAGCACGCTGCCCGCTCCGGCGGTCAGCGCTCGGGCGGCCAGCACGCGGACTCCCGGCGCGCGGACTCCCGGCGTGCGGACCGCCCCCAAGGCCTGAGGCTCCGACTGCACGACCGCACGACCGCACGACCGCTGGACCGGGGCCTGGACCGGCGACTGCGCCGCATCCCCGGGCGTGGTCGCCTCAGCGGGCCACGTGCCCCGCCTGGCTGCCCCGCGCCGGAACGGCCGCAGCGGCCGCGGCACCCGGTCGCGACGTGCGCAGGAACAGCCCCAGAGTCAGGACGACGGCCGCCGTCAGGGAGCTGAGCGCGAAGGCGATCTCGACCCGGCGCGTGACCTGGCCCGGTCCCAGGGTGACGGCGACCAGGACGACGGCGCCCGCCAGCCACGCGGCCAGCTGGTCCCGGTGCCGGGACAGCGCCATCGCGCTCTGCCCCAGGACCATCGCCAGCAGGTAGCACAGCGTCCCGGACGCGAGCCAGGCGAAGTCCGCGTGCCCGAGCACGGGGCGGGCGGCGAACAGCAGCCGGATCAGCCAGGGCCCGAGGATCACCGCGGGCACTCCGCCGCAGATGCCCAGGGCCGCCGCGACCGCGCCGCCGCGAGCCGCCAGCTGCCGGAAGCGCGCCCGGTCGCCCGCCGCGATGGCGCCGGCCAGCCCTGGCAGCAGGGACACCTGCAGCGATGTGAACACGAACAGCGGCACCCGGCCCAGAACCATGGCGGCCAAGAGCGCGCCGGCCACCGCCGGGTCGCCCGGCGACAGCAGCCGGACGTTGATCACTGCCACGTTCAAGATGAGCTGGGCGAGCAGCATGGTCCCGATGAGCAGGGCCAGCCCGCGGCACATCACCCTCCAGCTGGCCGCCGGGCCCGGACGCAGGTCCCGCAGCAGCGGGGTGAGCGTGCAGGCCGCCGCCAGCAGCGGGGCCACGGCCACGGTCAGCCCGAACGCGGCGGGCGAGCGCAGGCCCGCGACGCCGAGGGCGCAGGCGAGGGCGATGCGCAGGCCGCCGTCGATCGCGAGCTGGCTGCCGTAGGCGGTGAACCGGCCCAGGCCGGCCAGGACGCCGCGGCTGACGCAGGTGACCGCCAGCGACAGCAGGGCCGCGGCCAGCGCCGCGACCATCGCGATGTCGCCGCCGAATAGGGCATCGGCCAGCGGCCTGGCCGCCACGGCGAATGGCACCAGCGTGGCGGCGAGAATGACGCCGGCCGCCGCGGCGGCCTGGCGCACCACCGGGAGAATGCCCTCGCCGGTTGCGTGCCGGGCCGCCACGAGCCGGATGAGCTCCTGCTCGACGGGGAGAAACACGCCCAGGCCGGCCCAGAAGACGATCGACCACAGCACCGACATGGCCGCCATCCCGGCCGTGCTCAGGGTGTGGCCGCCGATCGCGAGCTGAGCGAAGGAGCCGGCTCCGAGCACCGCGAGGCCGGCCCCGACCAGGATCGTCCCCGACGGCAGCAGGCCCAGGGCGCGGGCCGCGAGCCTCACGGGCGGTCCGCCAGGGCCGCCATGACCACGGCGCGGTGCTCGGCCTGGGTGCCCCACGCCGGGACCAGCGCGCGGACCTTGGTCAGCCACAGGCTCAGGTCATGCTCGCCGGTGTAGCCGATCGCGCCGTGCACCTGGAGGGCGACGCGGGAGGCCAGGTACGCGGCGTCGGCGCAGGCCACCTTCGCGGCCGAGACGTCCCTGGCCACAGTCGTCCCGGGATCAACAGTCGCCCCCGGATCAGCCGCCGCCCCCGGATCAGCCGCCCCCCGATCAGCCGCCGCCTCCCGATCAGCCGCCGCCGGATCAGCAGCGTCCCTGAGCGTGACGGCCGCGGCATCGAGCAGCGGCCGGGCGAACTCGAGCGCGATGGCCACGTCGGCGAGGCGGTGCTTGACGGCCTGGAACGCCCCGATCGGCCGGCCGAACTGGACCCGCTGCCGGGCGTGCCGCACGCTGGCCTCCAGGAGCGCGCGGCCCGCGCCGAGTAGCTGCGCGGCGCTGGCCAGCGTGCCGGCGTGCAGCGCCAGGGCGGCGGCGTCCGCCGCCGCCGGCCCGCGCGCCAGCACCTGGCCGCCACGGACCTCGAACAACGACCGGGCCGCATCCACCGACGGATGCCGGGCGCCCGCCGTAGCGAGCCGGACGAGACCGTCCTCGACGAGCAGCAGCAGGTCGGCGGCGTCGGCGTCGGCGGCATAAGGCAGCCACGGCGGCCGGGCCAGCGTGGCGATCAGGTCGCCGGCGGCCAGGCGCCGGAGCCATCCGGCGCACAGCCGCTCGTCGGCCAGGTCCCGCTCCAGCAGCGCGGCGAGCAGGAGCGGCACGGCGGCCAGGGACTCTGCGGCCGGGCCGGGCAGCGCGTGATGACCGAGCTCCTCGCAGCCGACGATGATGTCGGCGGGGGTGGCGCCCAGGCCGTTATATCGCTGGGGCACGGCCAGCGCGGTGAGGCCTAGGCCGGCCAGCTGCCGCCACAACGCCAGGCCCGGCGCCCGGTCGCCCGCGGCCCACCGCCGCGCGGCGGCCGGCACGTCGGCGGCGGTGAGCAGGTCGTGCAGAGCGGCGGCGAACTGGTCCTGCTCGGCCGTCATCGAGGCAGGCCCAGCAGCCGCTCGGCGATCACCGTGCGCTGGATCTCGTTGGTGCCCGCGTAGATCGGCCCGGCCAGCGCGAACAGGTAACCGCTCAGCCAGCGGCCGTCCGGCGCCGGGCCGTCGCGCAGCTCGGCCCGCGGCCCGAGCAGGTCCAGCGCCGTCTCGTGCAGCGCGACGTCGAGCTCGGACCAGAAGATCTTGCCCAGGCTGGCCTCCGGGCCCAGCGTGCCGCCCGCGGCGAGCCGGGCGGCGGTCGCGCGGGTGTGCAGCTGGTAGGCCCGCGCGCCGATCCACGCGTCGGCGACCCGGTCCCGCAGGGCCGGGTCGGCCGGATCACCGGCCCGCCGCCACAGCTCGACCAGGCGCGCGGCGGCCGCGCTGAACCGGCCGGGGCTGCGCAGCGACAGCCCCCGCTCGTGGCTGGCGGTGCTCATCGCGATCCGCCAGCCCTCGCCGGGCGCGCCGACGACGTCGGCGTCGGGCACGAATACGCCGTCGAGGAAGATCTCGGCGAATCCGGTCTCGCCGCCGAGCTGGCGGATGGGGCGCACGGTGACTCCGTCGCCGCGCAGGTCGAAGAGCAGGTAGGTCAGGCCGCGGTGGCGCTCGGCGCCGGGATCGGTGCGGAATAGGCCGAACGCCCGGTCGGCGAAGGCTGCCCGCGAGCTCCACGTCTTCTGGCCCGACGCCAGCCAGCCGCCGTCGGCGCGCAGGGCGGTGGACCGGATCGCGGCCAGGTCGCTGCCGGCGTCCGGCTCCGACCAGGCCTGCGCCCAGATGTCGTCGGCCCTCGCCATCGCGGGCAGCAGGCGGTCTCGCTGCTCGGGGGTGCCGTGCGCGAACAGGGTAGGGGCCAGCAGGAACAGCCCGTTCTGGCCGACCCGGACCGGGCCGCCGGCCGCGTGGTACTCCTCCTCGAAGACCAGCCAGTCCAGCAGCGAGGCGTCGCGGCCGCCGTACTGCGCCGGCCAGGACACCACCGCCAGGCGGGCCGCCGCGAGCTCGCGCTCCCACGCGCGGTGCCGCGCGAACCCGGCAGCCGTGTCGACCGACGGCAGCGGCGCGGCTGGCACGTGCGCGGCCAGCCAGGCCCGCACCTCGGCCCGGAACTGTTCGGTCACGGGGTGTCCGTCACGGGACGTTCTTCATGCCGCGGGCGTCCAGGCCAGCCAGCGAGTCGCCCGACACCTCGGCGTTGTGCGCGTGCGCCAGGTGGTGCAGCCCGAAGACGGAGTCCATCCCCGGCCGCATGCCCATCTGGTCCTCGCACTGATTCACCGCGCGCTTGGCCAGCGCCAGGCCGAACGGGGGCATCGCGGCGATCCGGTCGGCCAGCGCGAACGTCGCCTCGGCCAGCTCGGCGCGGGGCACCACCCGGTTCACCATGCCGAGCTCGTAGGCGCGCTCCGCGCTGAACCGGTCCCCGGTGAACAGCGCCTCCTTGGCGAACCGCGGTCCCAGCACCCATGGATGGGCGAAGTACTCCACGCCCGGTATGCCCATCCGCACCACCGGGTCGGCGAAGAAAGCGTCCTGCGACGCGACGATCAGGTCGCAGACCCAGGCGAGCATCAGGCCGCCGGCGATGCAGGCGCCCTGCACCATGGCGATCGCCGGCTTGGGCATCTCCCGCCAGCGCCGGCACATGCCGAGGTAGACCTCCAGCTCCCGGGCGTACCTGCCGTCGGCGCCCGCGCGGCCCACGTGGTCCCACCACAGCACGGCCTGGCGGTCGAAGGACTGCCCGACGTCCCGGCCGGGGGTGCCGATGTCGTGCCCCGCGCAGAAGTGGTCGCCCGACCCGGCCAGCACGATCACCGCGACCTGCTGGTCGTTGACGGCGCGGGCGAAGGCCCGGTCGAGGGCATAGGTCATCGCGGAGTTCTGGGCGTTGCGGTACCGCGGCCGGTTCAGCGTCACCACGGCCACGGCGCCGCGCCGCTCGTAGCGCACCGGTTCCTCGGGCCCCGGCTGCTCAGGCTCCGGCTGCTCAGGCTCCGGCCCTGGCCGCTCAGCCCCTGGTTGCTCAGGCACGGTCAATTCGGCTCCTCCCGGAGCAGTCGCTTGAGTGGCTTGCCGGCCGGGTTGCGCGGCAGGCCGGCGCGGAACTCCACCCGCCGGGGCACCTTGTAGTTAGCGAGCCGTTCCCGGCAGAACGCCAGCACCTCCGCCTCGGTCAGGGCCCGGCCGGGGCGGGTGACCACGTAGGCCTTGCCGACCTCGCCGAGCCGGGCATCGGCCACGCCGATGACGGCGGACTCGGTGATGCCTTCGAGCCGGGCCAGGACCTGCTCCACCTCTGCCGGGTAGACGTTGAAGCCGCCGCAGATGTACATGTCCTTGAGCCGGTCGGTGATGGTCAGGTTCCCGGCCGGGTCCAGGCGGCCGAGGTCACCGGTATGCAGCCAGCCGTCGGCGTCCACGGCGGCGCGGGTGGCCGCCGGGTCGTCCAGGTAGCCGAGCATCACGTTCGGCCCGCGGAGCAGGATCTCGCCGGGATCGCCGGCCCGCGCCGGGCGCCCGGCCGGGCCGGCCACCCGGACCTCGAAGCCCGCGGCCGCCCGCCCCGACGTGCACGCCACGGTCTGCGGGTCGTCGCCCGGCCGGCACATCGTCGCCACGACGGCCTCGGTCAGCCCGTAGGCCGTGAGCACCGTGTCGAAGCTGAGCTCGCGCCGCATCCGCTCGACCAGCGCGACCGGGACGGTCGTGGCGCCGGTGACCGCGAGCCGCAGGCTGGACAGGTCGGCCCAGGCGCGGCGCGGGTGATCGAGGATCATCTGGTAGATAGTCGGCGCGCCGGGCAGCACGGTGATCCGCTCGGCCTCGACCAGCGCCATGGCCTGCTCGGCGTCGTAGACCAGCTGCGGCACGAGGGCGGCGCCGCTGACCAGGCAGGCCAGGATGCCCGCCTTGAAGCCGAAGCTATGGAAGAACGGGTTGACCACCAGATAACGGTCCGCGCGCGTCAGGCCACCACATTCGGCCCACGCCCGCGCGACGGCCAGCGACTGGCGATGCGCGCTCATCGCCCCCTTGCTCCGGCCGGTGGTGCCCGACGTGAACAGGATGTCGCTGACATCGCCGGCCCGCACCGCCGCGGCCCGCGCGTCGGCCAGTCCGCCCGGCACCGCCGCCGCCCGGCCCACGAACTCGGCCCAGTCGAGCGCCCCGTCGCCCGGCACCCCCGCCGCGGCGGCCCAGCCCGCCGTCGCGCTGGCCGTCGGGGGCGCCTCGATCGGCACCCGCACGACGAGACCGAGGCGCCCGAGGCGGCCGGGGTCCTGGGCGGTGGCAGTGGCCGCGGCGCGCAGCGTGGCGAGCCGGTCGGTCCCCAGGAACTGCCCGGCCACGATCAGGACGCGCGTGTCGCTGCGGCTGATCACGTCCAGCGCCTCGGCGCCGGTGAACCGGGTGTTGACCGGGACCAGCGTCGCGCCGGCGTAAAGCGCGCCGAGAGCGCCGAGCACCCAGTGGTGGGTGTTGGGCGACCAGATGGCCACCCGGTCACCGGGGGCCACGCCCTCGGCCATCAGAGCCCGGGCCACTTCGGTGACGCGCTCGTGCAGCTGCCGGTAACTGAGCCGCGGTCCGTCCGGCTCGGCCAGTGCCGGAGCATCGCCGAACTCCCGCGCGGCGCTCGCCACCGCGGCCGGGATCGTCAGCTCCACCGGACTCCTCTAAACAAAGCAAGTGCTTGGTAGGCTGAGCCTACGCGCGGGGTCAGCCGCTGGCCAGATATCACCGGCCCGAGCGGGCATCGCCGCTCAGGCGCGCGGAGGCGGCAGGGAGGCACCGGGGTGCAGCTGAGCCCGCAGGACGAGGAATTCCGCGGCCGCGTGCGGCAGTGGCTCGCGGACAACCTCACCGGCCGCTTCGCGGAGCTGCGGGGAGCCGGCGGTCCCGGACGGGAGCACGAGGCGCACGCCGGGCGGCTGGCCTGGAACCGGAAGCTCGCGGCGGCCGGCTGGACCTGCCTGGGCTGGCCGGCCGAGCATGGCGGCCGCGGCGCCACGCTGGTCCAGCAGGTCATCTTTCACGAGGAGTACGCCCGCAGCGGCGCGCCGGCCCGGGTCGGCATCGTGGGCGAGGAACTACTCGGGCCGACCCTGATCGCGCTGGGCACCCCGCAGCAGCGACGGCGGTTCCTGCCGCCGATCGCCGCGGCGGCCGAACTCTGGTGCCAGGGTTACTCCGAGCCGGGCGCCGGATCGGACCTGGCGGCCGTCTCCACCACGGCCGCCCTCGACGGCGACCAGTGGGTGGTGACCGGCCAGAAGGTGTGGACATCCCTGGCCCACGTGGCCGACTGGTGCTTCGTGCTGGCCCGGACACAGCCCGGTTCGCGGCGGTCCGCCGGCCTGTCCTATCTGCTGGTTCCGATGCGCCAGCCCGGTGTCACGGTCCGGCCGATCCGGCAGCTCACCGGCACGGCCGAGTTCAACGAGGTCTTCTTCGACGGCGCCCGCACCGAGCGTGATCTCGTCGTCGGCCAGGTCGGCGACGGCTGGCGGGTCGCCACGGCGACCCTCGCCTTCGAGCGGGGCGTGGCCATGCTCGGCCAGCAGGTCGGGTTCCGGCGTGAGCTCGACGCGCTGATCGACCTGGCCCGGCAATCCCCGGCGGGCACCGATCCGGTGGTCCGCGACAAGCTAACCCGGGCGTGGATCGGCCTGGAGGTCATGCGCGCGCATGCCCTGCGCACCCTGGCCGAGCCGGCCGCGCCGGGGCCTGGCATCGGCACCGGCGGGACCGGCACCGAGGCGTCGGTGCTGAAGCTGCTGTGGTCACGCTGGCACCAGGCGCTCGGCGAGCTGGCCATGGAGGTACGGGGAGCATCCTCGCTGCTGGCCAGGGGAGCGCCGTACGACCTCGACGACTGGCAGCGGCTCTTCCTGTTCGGCCGGGCCGAGACGATCTACGGCGGGTCTGACCAGATCCAGCTCAACATCATTGCCGAGCGGGCGCTCGGCCTGCCGCGCGAGGCCCGGCCGTGAGCCCGGCGCCGGGCTCGGCCATGATTCCCCCGGCCGGGCGGGACCTGCTGGCCGGCAAGGTCGTGGTGGTCACCGCGGCAGCCGGCACCGGCATCGGCTCGGCGGCCGCACGGCGCTGCCTGGAGGAGGGGGCCCTGGTGGTGGTCAGCGACAGTCACGCGCGCCGCCTGGCGGCGACCCGCGACGAGCTCGCCCGCGTGTACGGCGACCGCGTGTGGTCGACGCCCTGCGACGTCACCGACGAGGGCGCCGTCGAGGCCCTCGTGGCCGGGGCCGTGCGGCAGTTCGGGCGCATCGACGTGTTCATCAGCAACGCGGGCCTCGGCGGCACCAGCTCGGTGCTGGAGATGACCGACGAGCAGTGGCTGCGCGTGCTGGACGTCACGCTCACCGGCACGTTCCGCTGCACCCGGGCCGCGCTGCGCCAGATGGTCGCCCAGGGCCACGGCGGCGCCGTCGTCAACAACGCGTCGGTGCTCGGCTGGCGCGCCCAGCCGGGCCAGGCCCACTACGCGGCGGCGAAGGCCGGGGTGATGGCACTGACCCGGTGCGCGGCGCTGGACGTGGCCGAGCACGGCATCCGGGTGAACGCCGTCGCGCCGAGCCTGGCCACCCACCCCTTCCTGGCCAAGGTGACCAGCGAGGAGCTGCTCGCCGAGCTGGCCGCCCGCGAGGCGTTCGGGCGCGCGGCCCAGCCCTGGGAGGTGGCTAGCGTCATGGTCTTCCTGGCCAGCGACTACGCGTCGTACCTGACCGGCGAGGTGGTGTCGGTCAGCAGCCAGCACCCGTGATCGGGGATTCCGCCGGGCGCCGGCGGCCTGAGCTAGGCCGGGAAATGCGTCATCTTCCTGATCTGGATGTGGATCTCGAATGTCGCTATCCTGCTGGGCGCCGAGTTCAACGCCGAGCTTGAGCGCGGCCGTGCCGTGGCTGGCGGCCATCCGGCCGGCCAGGAGCCTGTCGCGGAACTGCGGGATGACCGGAAGCTGCGGAAGAAAGAGAACAAGGAAAAGACGCACTGATCTTGATGAGGACAAGCCGGCTCGGTCGCAGTGGGGTCGAGGTCACGGAGCTGGGCTTCGGCGGCGGTCCGCTCGGCGGCCTGTTCGCGCCGCTGGACGATGACACCGCCGCGGGGGCGCTGGCCGCCGCCTGGGACTGCGGGATCCGGTATTTCGATACCTCCCCGCATTACGGCATCGGGCACTCCGAGCGCCGGACCGGCGAGCTGCTGCGCGGCAAGCCGCGCGGTGAGTTCACCCTGTCGACGAAGGTCGGCCGGGTGCTGGTCCCGCAGGATCCGGCGGGCCGCACGGACGAGGCTTTCGAGGTGCCCGCGACGCACCGCCGGGTGTGGGACTTTTCCCGCGACGGGATCCTGCGCAGCGTCGAGGACTCGCTGACCCGCCTCGGCGTCGACCGCATCGACATGCTGTTCCTGCACGACGCGGAGGACCATTTCGAGGCCGCGCTGCGTGATGGTTACCCGGCCCTGGCCGAGTTGCGCGCGCAGGGCGCGGTCGGCGCCATCGGCGCGGGCATGTACCAGACCGCCCTGCTGACCAGGCTCGTGCAGGAGACCGACATCGACGTGGTGATGCTGTCGGGCCGGTACACGCTGCTCGACCACAGCGCCCTCGACGACCTGCTGCCCGCCTGCTCCGGCCGCGGGGTCTCCGTGCTGGCGGCTTCGATCTTCAACTCGGGCCTGCTGGCCACGCCGCGGCCCGCCGCCGGGGCGCGTTTTGACTACGAGCCCGCCTCGGCTGAGCTGCTGGCCCGGGTGCACCGCATCGCCGATGTCTGCGAGGCGAACGGCGTGACGGTTCCGCAGGCGGCGATGGCGTTCCCGCTGGGCCATCCCGCGGTGGCCGGCATCGTGGTCGGCATGCGCTCCGCCGAGGAGGTGCGGGGCAACGTCGCATCGTTCGGGGCCGGCCTACCGGCGCAGCTCTGGGCGGACCTGCGCGGTCAGGACCTCCTCGACGAGCGCGCCCCGGTGCGCTCATGACGGACGCAAACGCGGCGTCCCTTTCGTTCAAGACGCCGCTGCTGGTGTCGAGTTGACTGGGCCCCGTCACCGTTATCGGCGAAAGGACGGCCATGTTCCTCGGACTGCGCACCGTCGTATATTCGGCTCCCGACCTCGCCGCGAGCAAAGCGTGGTGGACTGCGGCGCTGGGCATTGAGCCCTACTTCGACCAGCCGTTCTTCGTCGGGTTCAACCCCGGCGGCTACGAGCTGGGCCTCGACCCGAACGCCGACCCGTCGGCCGGGCCGCGCACCTACTGGGGGGTGCGCGACATCGCGGCCGCCGGGGACCACCTGGTCGCCATGGGCGCGGTCGTCGTGGAAGCCGTCCAGGACGTGGGGGAGGGCATCAAGCTCGGCACGTTCCGCAGCCCGGTTGGCGATCTCGTCGGCCTGATCGAGAACCCCGGGTTCAAGCTGCAGCCCGCGCCGGTCGCCGAAAGCGACGGCCCCGGCCGCTGAGGGCGCCGGTCGAGCCGAGCCCAGTCGCGTAACTGGCCGAGATCGCCGTTACTTTCCCGGTTTATCATGGAGATGACGATTTCCATGCCCATCCTCTTCAGGCCGTGGCTTACGAGATAACCGACTGGCGTCGCGTTATGCTCGGATCCAGGCGCCTGCACCTGGCGTTCCCAGATTTCCTCGTCGCTGACAATCCCGAGGGCAGCCCTTTTATTGCTTCCGCCGGTTTAGAGCAGCGAAACAGGAAGGGCCTGATAAGTGAGATTTACTGCTAATACTCGACTCCGCATGGGCGCGGGCGCAGCCGTCTGCAGCGCGCTGGCCGGGGCGGCGATCCTGAGCCTGGCCGCGCCGGCCGGCGCCAGCCCGAGCAGCGCCAGCCCGGCGCCTGGGCGCGGCCCGTCAGCCGTTCACGCGCTGCACCTGCGGGCCATGCCGATCGGGACGGTCGCCTTCGGCCGCCGGAGCCACGGCCGGCTCACGGTCCGCGCCAACGTGTTCGGGCTCACGCCCGGCTCGTCGCACGACGTGGATCTGGTGCTCCCCGGCCGCCGCTGGCCGGTCCGGTTCAGCCCGCTCACGGCCAATGGTGTCGGCCAGGCCCACGCCACCCTGCGGAGCAGCTTCACCGGCCGCCTGCCGCGCGGTAGCCGGCTGCTGGTCCGCATGGGGACCTACGGCAGCCGCGTCGCCAGGGAGCCGATCGCCGAGACCGGGCGGCTGACCCATCCCGGCCACTGGCACCGGCTCATCGCGGTCGAAGTCGGCGTGGGCGGCCACCGGTGGGGCACGCCGCGGGGCCGGGCCACCATCTCCTACAGCGCCCGCCGCCACACGCTGACCGTCACCGTGCAGGCCAGCCGGATCACGCCCGGGCCGCATGCCGCCCACATTCACCTGGGCAGCTGCCGGAGGCAGGGGCCGGTCGCGTACATGCTGCGGGATCTGGTCGCCAACCGCCACGGCCGGATTGCGCACGCGGTCCGGGTCTTCACCAACGTGACCGCGCCGATACCGGCCCACGGCTGGTACCTCAACATTCACCAGGGAAATAGCGCCAATATCCTCAGCAACGGCCAGCCGACCATCTACTTCCGCCCGCTCCTGTGCGCGGATATCAGGGGTACGCGGTCGATCTCGTAATGCGGGCCGCAGGCCTGGCCGACTGCTGGTTTATAGGCACGAATGCTCACGCCGGCTGAGTACTCGGGCGGATCCGGGATCAGGGGGCCGCGGCACACACTTGCCGCATGAGCGATTCACATTCCCGCAGCACGATCAGGTGGTGGGCCATGGTCGTGGCCGGGGCCGCGGCGGCCCTGCTGTTCGCCTGGCTCGGGCGGCTGGCGGGCGTGCCGCTGGCCACGCTGCTGTCCATCGGAGCTGGTCCGGATGATCAGATCCGATCCGGCCTGAGCCCAGAGATCACCGGCCAGCCCGGCCTCAGCGGTGCTCGTGCCGTCGGCAGGTTTCCTGTCACTGGCTGTCGTAGTCGTCGTGGCGGCGCCACCAGAAGCCGGTCTCGTTGCGGCCGAGTGGCGC
>Ga0208220_1000974_pt1 | contig 12141 bp, 11 predicted proteins | sample NGESurdeep092012_9_FD_184484 | JGI IMG/M metagenome (GOLD analysis project Ga0208220, IMG submission 184484) | Arctic peat soil microbial communities from Barrow, Alaska - NGEE Surface sample F53-1 deep-092012 (SPAdes) | ecosystem: Environmental > Terrestrial > Soil > Wetlands > Peat ... | reverse complement strand
TAGCGGGCGCGTGGATCTCGTGCAGGACGGCGTAGCGACGTACAACGTGATCGCGAAAATTCCCGGGGCCGACTCCAGCCTCGCGCAGTCATACGTCGCGTTCGGGGCGCACCTCGATCACATTGGTATTCAGCCGCCGGTGAACGGCGACTCGATCGCGAACGGCGCGGACGACGACGGCTCCGGGAGCATGGCGCTCATCGAGATGGCGAACAAGGCGAAACACGATCCGCCCACGAAGCGGTCGCTCCTCTTCGTGTGGCATACGGGCGAGGAGCTCGGCCTGTTCGGCTCGGAGTGGTTCACGTCGCATCCCACCGTGCCGATAGACTCGATCGTCGCGCAGCTCAACGTGGACATGATCGGTCGCAACGATCCGGATTCGCTCTATCTCATCGGCCCGCGCTCGGCGCCGAACGGGCAGAGCACGGTGCTCGGTGCGATCGTCGACTCCGTAAACAGCGCGTTGCCTCGACCGTTTCTCATCAATCGCGAATGGGATGCGCCAACGCACCCCGAGCAGCTTTACTACCGGAGCGATCACTACAACTACGCGAAGCACGGCATCCCGATCGTGTTCTTCACCACCGGCCTGCACGCCGATTATCACCGGGTTACGGACTCGCCGGACAAGATTGACTACGACAAGCTGGCGCGAGTTGCGGCGCTCATCCTTCGCGCTGGAACCGCGGTTGCCAACGACCCAACGCGTCCGCTGCCGGCCGCGCTTCTGCGCTAACTCTTCCACGGTAACGCACGGCCCCGCGAGTCGTCACCCAGAAAGGGGCGGCTAGGTATCGCCTCCGCGGTGTACCATATCGCAGGACATCCGGCGCTCATTGGAGGAATGCATGCTGCTCGGAAACGTGCGAGCGTCACTCACTCGAGATGATGCCCAACTGGCGCTGCAGTTGCTCGCGCAGGGAGAAGCGCAAGCTCTGGAGGCCGCCGAGCTGCGCTTGCGCGAGGAGGGAATCGACGCGCTGCTGGACGATCCGCGACTTCTGCCCGCGATCATCGATTCGCGAGTCGGCATGCAGGTGTCAGTGCGCCTGCTCTGGTACGTGGTCGTGCGACGCGCGCTGCGCCGCGTTGGCGAGGAGGATCGCGCGCTGGCGGACTACGTCTCCGCGATCCTGCTCCACTTCGGCGCTCGTGGGCGCGCCGAGCGTATCGCGCAGTCCGACGATCAGGTGTACGCGACGCTCGCGGAGCTGCTGGGCGAGGTCGACACGCCCGACGCGCAGCGGAGCTTCCTCGTGCGCCAGCACCTCGGCAACTACGCGCTCTGGTCCGCGGGCATGTTCCCCGACAGGATCGAGCACAAACGGTGGCGGCGCGGAGGCCCGGACCTCGATTACTACGAGGAGATGGGGCGGCGCGGCTTCGCGCTCGCGGCTGAGCACCGCCTGGCGCAGGAGCACGGGCTGGACGCGCTGCTGCGCGTTGCGTCGAGTCGCTTCGCCGCGCTGCGGCTGGCGTTGAACGAAGTGAGCGACACGCTCCTCTTCCCGCACGTGAACTCGCCGGAGCGGCTGATGCGACAGGTTCGGTCCGAGGCTGCCTGGCGCATGGTTTCCTAGGCCTGGAGCGGCGCGCGTTCACGCTTGCGCACGCGCATGGCGCGCCTCTATCGTACGCGATGCAACAGTGGAGCGAGTCGACAGACAAGTGGTACGTCGCGCTGATCTCGGGCGCAGGTTCGCCGAGATGAGCGATCAGTCGTCGCGCGCGCGAGCGCGCCAGATGCGGGAAGCGCTTGTGGAAGCGAAGGTCGGGCTGGCGCAGAGCCGGCAGGCGCGCGACGCGACGAGCACGAAGCTCGACCGCGAGCGCACCGAGCTCGCCACCGTGCGCCGCCGCGGCCAACTCGCCGCCGCGATCAATGACGGTGAGACGGTGCGGCTCGCCGCCGAGTTCGAGCGCAAGCACTCGGAGCGAATAGCAGTGCTCGAGCGAAAGCTCACCGCGCTCGAGCAGGAGGTGGTGCTCGTGGAGCGAGAGACGGAGGAGATGTCGGCGCAGCTCAAGAAGCTCGCTGCGGGGGGAGATCCTGCCGCGCCGCCGCCCAGCGCGGAGCCGGATCCGCTCGCCGAGGATTTGTCGGAATTCGATGCACTTCGTCGAAGTGCGGATCGGTCCGCGCGTGATGCCGACGCGGAACGCCGTCTGGCGGATTTGAAGCGCCGGATGGGCAAGTAGCCGCTCCCATAGTGAACGCCGCACCTCGCCGCACTCGCATCACTCCGCGTCTCGCGATCGCGACCGCGGCGCTCGGCCTGCTCGCCGGCGCGCCGGCCGCCGTCGCGCAGGCGGGGAACGCCGTGAAGTGCAACGGCCAGATCATCAGCGATGTGCAGGTCCAGACGCGGCCGCCGTACTATCCGCGCCACGGAAAATGGTGGGAGTCGCCGATCGGGATTCTGAGCTCGATACACACCAACACCAAGCCCGACGTCGTGCGCCGCTTTCTCATCGTCGAGCCGGGCCAGGCGTGCGACGACAGGCGGCGCAGCGAGTCCGAGCGCATACTACGCGCGCAGCCGTTCATCGCGAGCGCGTCGGTGAGCGCATACGACGATGGGGACGGCGGCGTGATCATCGTTGCGCAAACGACCGATGAGCTCACGACGATCGTCACAGGCGGCACCTCGCCAACGAGTCCGTATCTCAGCTCCGTCACGCTCGGCGATGGAAACTTCCGCGGGGATGCGAGATACGTGTCCGCGCATTGGGCGCACGGAAAATTCCGCGACTATTTCGGCGCGAACTACACCGACTACCAGTTTCTTGGACGCCCGTGGCATCTCGATCTTCAGGGGCTGCGCGGAGACGCGGGCATCAGCAGCTGGCTCGTGGGAGCCGAGCATCCATTCCTCACAGATGAGCAGCGCTTCGCCTGGCGCGCCGTCGCGCTCGATCATCAGGACGTCTACTCCTTTCGTCGGCCGAACGACACCTCGGCAGTGGTCGACTTTGCGCGAAAGTTCGTGGACATTGGCGGCGTGGTTCGCGTGGGGCAGCCGGGGCGACTGAGCCTGTTCGGCCTGAGTATCTCGAGCGAGGACGATACGCCGGCGATTCCCCCCGAGCCCACGCCCGGCGTTCCGTACGATACTTTGATCGGCATTCTCGAGCGCCACAAGAACGCGCGCCTCAATCTCCTCTGGGGCATTCGGAGCATCGACTTCGTTCGCGTGGAGCGCTTCGATGCGGTCAACGCAGCGCAGGACATGCAGACGGGATTCCAGCTCGGAACGCTGCTGGGCCGAAGCCTCGAGGTACTCGGCTCCACGGACGACGACATTTTCCTCGCGAGCAATCTGTACGCGGGCGCGGGAAACAAGCGCACGTTCGCGTTTTTGCAGGAGTCGCTCGAGGGGCGCAACAGCTACAGCAAGGATGCTTGGGACGGAATAATCGGGAGCGCGCGCATCTCGATGTACCAGCGGCTCATGGGCAGCCACACGCTCGTCGCCACAGTCGACTGGGCGGGCATCTGGCACCAGCGCGTGCCGGTGCAACTTCCGCTCGGCGAGATCGATGGCGGGGTGCGCGGATATCACTCATCGCCGGATGCCGGCAACATCCGCTTCGTGAGCCGACTCGAGGATCGGTGGTACGTGGGCCAGCTGCGCGATCAGGCCGACGTGGGCATGGCGGTGTTCGGCGATGCAGGACGCGTCTGGAAGGGCGATGCGCCGCTCGGCTACGGCGTCACGACGCCGATGAAGTTCAGCGCGGGGCTCGGCATTCTCGTCGCCCTGCCACCGGGATCGAAGGTGACGTACCGACTGGACATCGCGCGTGCGCTGTCGCCGGACTTGCGATCCAGGTGGGAATTTCGCGTCAGTTACATCAACGCGGCGCGGTTCATCTATCGGGAGCCGCGCGACGTGCGCTCGGGGCGGGAGCTCGTCACGCCGAGCTCGGTGTTCACCTGGCCGTAAGTTCGCGAGGAAGGGGCAAGCCGTGAGCCTATGAGCCGAAAGCTTTGAGTCTTGAGCTTGCGGACGCAAGCATCGCGGGGCCGGGTCTGGATCGAGAAGGGGAAGGCGGGCCCAAGCTAAAAGCTTGTGAGCTGATGGCTTTGTGCCGTGAGCCTGCGCCGATGGCGAGAAGGGCGGTAACCGCTCCCCCGGTGTCAGGATAGTTGTCGCACGGCCGCTGTTGTCTGAGCGGTTGAGCGATACCATCCGTGGGGTTCGAGATGCTGAGACGAGGGTTTTACGCAGTGGCGCGAACGGGGATTATGCGCTCGGGTGCCTTCGTCGCCCCGGCCGCCTGCTGCTCCGCCCACGTGATCCTCGTCGGCAACTGCTTGATGCACGCGGCCCAGTGGTTCGGCTCCTTGAGCTCGAGCGGTGGCACGATGGCCGCGCACGCCGCGTCGCGCTGCGGATGCTGGCAGCGCGGATGAAACGGACAGCCGGAGGGCGGATTGGCGGGCGATGGCACGTCGCCGCTCAGCACGATGCGCTCGCGCTTCGCTTCTGGGTCGGGAACCGGAATGGCGGAGAGCAGCGCCTGCGTGTAAGGCATGAGCGGGAGCGCGTACAGGTCGTCTGCCGCGGCGAGCTCCACAATGCGGCCGAGGTACATCACGGCGACGCGATCCGCGATGTGCTCCACTACGGAGAGATCGTGCGCGATGAAGAGATAGGCGAGTCCGTGCGCGCGCTGGAGGTCCTGCAGCAGGTTGATCACCTGTGCCTGCACGGAAACGTCGAGCGCGGACACTGGCTCGTCGCACACGATGAACTTCGGCTCCACCGCGAGGGCGCGCGCGATGCCCACGCGCTGTCGCTGGCCGCCGGAGAATTCGTGCGGATAGCGCGACGCGTGCTCGGGTCGCAGCCCGACCTCCTCGAGAAGCTGGCGCACCCGCGCGTCCGCCGCGCGCCCCTCGGCGAGCTTGTGGATGGTGAGTCCCTCGCGCACGGACGCGCCAACCGTCATTCGCGGATCGAGCGAGCTGAATGGATCCTGGAAGACGATCTGCATACTGCGCCGGAGCTTCCTGAGCGGCTCGCGGTCGAGCGCGCGAACGTCGGCGCCGTCGAAAAAGATCTCGCCCGAGGTCGGCTCGATGAGACGGAGAATCGCGCGGCCCGCAGTCGTCTTGCCGCACCCTGATTCGCCCACGAGCCCGAGCGTCTCGCCGGGCGCGACGTCGAACGAGATGCCGTCCACTGCGCGCACCGCGCCGACGACGCGGCGCATCACGCCGCCCGTGATCGGGAAATGCTTTGTGAGATCGCGAATGGAGAGCAGCGGCGCGTTCGTGGTTGCTCCGATTGTCACGCGCTCACTCCGGTTCGCGCGGCACGCGGTTCGTGCGGCGTCGCGCGCCGCTCGGGCTCTACCGCGAGGTGACAGCGCGACACGTGGCCCGAACCGATTTGGTAGAGCGGCGGATGCTCGCTTTCGCACCGCTCCCACGCGAACGGGCAGCGCTCGTGGAAGCGGCAGCCCGATGGCCAGTCGTACGGCGATGGCACGGTGCCCGGGATAACGGTGAGACGCTCGCGCTTCTCGCCCGCGCGCGGCATCGCTGCCATGAGCCCCTCGGTATACGGATGATGCGGTTGCGCGAACAGGTCGCGCACTCCGGCCTGCTCCACGATCTCACCCGCGTACATGACGATCACCCGCGAAGTCGACTCGGCGACCACGCCCAGGTCGTGCGTGATCAACAACACCGACATCGCGGTCTTCGCGCGCATCTCGGCAAGGAGCTCGAGAATCTGTGCCTGGATCGTGACATCGAGCGCGGTGGTGGGCTCGTCGGCGATGAGCAGGGCGGGGGAGAGCATGAGCGCCATTCCGATCATCACGCGCTGGCGCATTCCGCCGGAGAGCTGGTGCGGGTAGGACTTCGCGCGCTCCACGGGATCCGGAATGCCCACGACGGCGAGCATCTCGACCGCGCGCGCCCACGCGTCGCGCCGGCTGATGTCCGAGTGCACCCGCGGCACCTCGGCCAGCTGCGCGCCAACGGTGAACACGGGGTTGAGCGCGGTCATCGGCTCCTGGAAGATCATCGCGATTCGATTGCCGCGGATCTTCCGCATCGACTCATCGTCGAGCGAGAGAAGGTCGGTGCCCTCGAGCTCGATGCGAGATCCCGGCTCGATGCTCCCCGGCCGCTGGATGAGGCGCAGCAGCGAGAGCGAGGTGACCGACTTGCCGCAACCTGATTCGCCAACCACGCCAACGGACTCGTTGGGCGCGATGTCGAATGAGACCCCATCCACCGCGCGCGCCACGCCGGCACTGGTGCGGAAATAGGTGCGAAGGTCGTGGACGGAGAGGAGCGGTGCTGTCATCACCGGTCAACCTGACGCGGGTCCATCGCATCGCGCAAGCCGTCGCCTGCGAGATTGTAGGCGAGCGCCGTGATGACGAGCGTAATTCCCGGAAAGAGCGCGACCCACCAGGCCGACGCGAGATACGGCGTGCCGTCGCGGATGATGTTGCCGAGGCTGGGCGTGGGATCGGCAACACCGATGCCGAGGAACGATAGCGCGGCCTCGTTGATGATCACGCTGGCGACGCCGAGCGTAGCCGCGACAAAGACGGGCGTCAGCACGTTCGGGAGCACGTGCCGCTTGACGATCGCGACGTCGCTGGCGCCCAGGGCGCGCGCGGCGACGACCATCTCGCGATCCTTGATCGAGAGAACCTCGGCGCGCACGAGCCGGCTGGTCTCGAACCAGGCCGTGAGACCGAGCACGATGATGAGCGCGCTAATGCTGAGCGGCGCCCACAATGTTCCGACCGCGATCAGGAGCACGATGCGAGGGATGGCGAGGAACGCGTCGACGATGCGCATCATGAGCGCATCGAGCTTCCCGCCGCAGAACCCGGCCGTGATTCCCCAAAGCGTTCCGACCACGACGGCGATCGACGTGGCGAGCAGCGCGACGGAGAGCGAGATCCGCGCGCCGTAGAGCACGCGGCTGAACACATCGCGGCCGGCGTAGTCGGTGCCGAACAAAAAGGCGCGGGATGGCGCGTGGTTCGACATCGAGCGTTCGAGGATCGCGATGGGATCGTGTGTCGCGAGCAACGGGGCGAGCGCGGAGAGCACGTACAGCGTGATGAGCGCGGCCACCGCGAGCACCGCCGATGGGTGGGCGGCGTAGCGCGCGAGCGCGGCGCGCGCGCCCGTCGTTCCGCGCGGCGGGTGCGCCGCTCGCCAGAGTGCCGCGCAGAGTGCGACGATCAGGGTTCCGGCTGCGGCCCAGCGGAGTACGAGCACCTACTGCGCGCGCACGCGAGGATCGGCGAGCGCGTAGAGCATGTCGGCGGCGATTGTGCCGACGACAACGAGCACGCTCGTGATGAGTACGGACGATGTCACGATCGCGTAGTCGCGGCTTTCGACGGCCATGGCCGTGAGGTAGCCCATGCCGGGCCACGAGAAGATCAGCTCGACGAGTACCGCGCCGCCCAGAAGTGACGGGAGCGTGACGCCGGCGAGCGTGATCACCGGGAGCAGTGCGTTGCGGAGCACATGATGGCGAACGATCGTGCCCTCGGGTACTCCCTTGGCGCGCGCGGTGACCACGAAGTCCAGGCCGATTACGTCGAGCACTGCTGCACGCTGAAAGCGCGCTATGGCCGCGGTGGTCGTGAGCGCGAGTGTCGCAACTGGAAGTACCAGGTGTCGCAGATGATCGCCTGCGAGTTGCCACCATTCGAATGTCGGCGCCGCCACCACGTCCTCGATGCCGCTGATCGGAAAGAGCGGAATCCAGTAGGCGAAGACGAGCGCCATCATGAGCGCGAGCCAGAAATCCGGCATCGAGTAGAGCAGTAGCGACGCGCCACGGCTCCCCCAATCCACGAAGGTGCCGCGGTGCCGCGCCTGCAGCACGCCCAGCGTGATACCTATGAGGAAGCTGGCGCAGAGGCCGAAGAACATCAGCTCGAGCGTGCGCGGAACGTAGTCGATGAGGATGTCGCGAACGGGCCGCTGCTTCGAGATCGAGTAGCCGAGATCTCCGCTAGCGACGGAACGAACGTAGCATACGTACTGCGCCGCGAGCGGACGGTCGAGGCAGTAGACGTGCCGCTGGTGCGCACGTATCGCAGGATCGATTCGTCTGCCGTTCTGGGAGGAGAACGGATCGCCCGGTGCGGAATGCAGGAGCGCGAACGTGAGCGTGACGACGACCCATACGACCGCGAGTCCCTGAAGAACGCGGCCCGCGAGCAGCCGCCACATCGGCTAGTGGGCTCTCGCCGCGATCGCGACGCTCGTGCTCTCCGCGGAGGAGCCGCCAGTGCCGATCGTCCAATCGGCGAGGTGCGCGAACCACGCATCGGGGCGCATCGGCGCGGGACGCACGCCGACGTTCATGCCGGCCCACACGGAGCCCTCATACAGCCACACGGCCGGCGCGTCGCCAATGATCGTCGTGTATGCGCGCCGGTAATACGCGCGTGCCATCGCAGGGTTCATCTGATTGGCAGCGGAGTCGACGAGCGCGTCGAACTGCCTGCTCGCATAGTGTCCTGCGTTGCTCGTTCCCTGCGCATTGGCCGCGGCGGTGCTCCACTCCTGCCGGATGCTCGAGGGCGACGGATCGAGCGCCATCCCATCGATCGCCGCGTCGAATTCGTGCGCGCTCTCGCGTGCGCCCATCGTTGGAAAGTCCACACGCTCGATGTCGACACGCGCGCCGACCTGCTTGTACATGTCCTGCATGAGCACCGCCGCCTGTTGCCGTACCGTGCTCGTACTCGGCACCAGGATCGTGAAGCGCAACGGAGCGGAGCCCTTGTGGCGAACACCGTCCGCGCCCGCAACCCAGCCGCGCCGGTCGAGGATTTCGCGCGCGCTATCGGGCGCGAAGGGCAGGCGCGGAAGCGTGGAGTCGTAGGTAGAGATGACGGAGGAGATCGGGCCAAGCGCCACACGCGCGCTGCTGTCGAGCACCGTGCTCACCACGCGTTGCCGGTCGACCGCCATCGTGAGCGCCCGGCGAACGTCGCGATCGCCGAAGATAGCATTCGTGCCATGTCCACCGTAACCGCGCTCGTTGAACGTCATGTAGTACACCTGCAGGTTCGGATACTTGATTGCCTTGAGCTCGGGGTGCTTCGCCACCTGCGCGACATCCTGTGGGCGCAGATACTCGATGAAGTTCGCCTCGCCCGAGAACAGCCGTAGCATCGCTGCGTCGGGACTTGCTGCGATGCTCCAGATCAGGCGATCGAGCTTGGGACGGCCACGATGAAATGTGCTGTCCGCATCGAGCTCGATCGTGCTCCCGCTCACCCATCTCGCGAAACGATACGGACCACTTCCCACCGGCTTGCGACCGAAGGGCGAATTCTTGAGCGCCGAATCCGGAGTCGACTGCAGGAGATGCGCAGGTATGATGCGTACCTGCGAGCCGGCGTTGAAGAACTGCTCCGGCGAGCGCGCGTGGAACCAGAACACGGGCGTCAGAGTGTCGCGCGCGGTAACCGAATCGATTCCCACCAGCAGCGGACCAATCGGGGACCCGACGTCCTTCGAGATGTTCACGCGATAGCTGTACAGCACGTCCGCGGCGCGCACGGGAACGCCATCGTGCCAATGGGCTCGCGGATCGAGATGGAACGCGATCGAGAGCGAATCGGGCGCCCAGTTCCACGAGTCTGCGAGCGACGGACGGAATCCGGCATCGCCGATCGTGTTGAGCGAATCCCCTGGCTCGACGAGCTTCTCGAAGAGCAGCGAGCCAACCTGCGATGAGGTCTCGTTGGTCGTGAGAGCCGGAATGAGATTGTCCGCATCCGCAGGCGAAGTCATCACGAGCGCCGAGGAGCGTGCAGCTGCGCTCGAGTGTCCTTCGCCGCGGCAGGCGGCGATGAGCAGGAGGGCGATCGCGGGGATCGTGCGGGAGGTGCGCATGGCGTGCTCTGAAGCTAAGGCGTGTCCGGGCCGTCGAGCGACGGCGCAGCCCCGGAAATCCTCGCCGCCACGCAGAGGACGAAATCCTCTCCGACAATGACGATTGATTGCCGCCGACGATTCACGTTCCGCCCTGCGCGCGGATCACTCGCCGGTATGCTCCCGATACTCCGCCGGACCCAGCAGCTCGTCGCGTTCGGCCAGCGATCGTGGACGGAGGCGGACGAGCCACCCGTCTCCATACGGATCGGAATTGACGAGCTTCGGCTCGCTGGCCAGGCGCGGATTGATGGCCAGGATTGTCCCGCCCAGGGGCGAGAAGAGCTCCGTGACAGCTTTCACCGCCTCGATGGTGCCGAACACATCGAGGCGGGCGAACTTCTCGTCGAGCGTGGGGAGCTCGACGAACACCATGTCGCCGAGCTCCTGTTGCGCGTAGTCGGTCATGCCGATCGTTGCAGCGTCGTCCGTCCAGGCGACCCAGAGATGCTCCTCGGAGTAGAGGAGCTCATCGGGCACGAGCGTCACCGAACGATCAGCGTTGGGAGTGCAACGCGCGCCAGACGGCGACGACGCGCTCCTCGAGGGTGGCGAGATCGACATCGTTCACTATGACGAAGTCGGCGCGTGCGCGCTTGAGCTCTGCGGGCATCTGCGCGGCGATCATGTCCATCGCCTCGGAGTGGCTCAGGCCGCGGTCGCGCATGAGACGCTCGAGGCGGAGCGGTCGCGGCGCGTCGACCAATACGATGCGATCGAAGTCGTCGACGAGGCGGCGCTCGAAGAGCAGCGGAATGTCACAGACGAGCGTTTCGTCGCCGCGCTCGCGCGCTTCGCTCACGAGCTCCTCGCGCAGCCGCGAGACCTCTGGGTGGACGATCGCGTTCAGCGCCTCGAGCTCGGCGGGCTCCTGGAAGACGAGCTGGCGCAGCGCGGCGCGATCGAGACCGCCGTCGGGCGCGAGGATGTCGTCGCCCCACCGCTCCACGATTGCGCGATGGCCGGCGCTGCCCACGGCCACAGCGTCGCGCGCGAGCGCGTCGGCATCGATGATGGTCGCCCCTCGCGCCGCGAGCATGCGCGCGACCGTGGATTTTCCGGAGGCAATGTTACCCGTGAGTCCAATTAGAAGCATGCGCTCACGATAGGCACGGGCAGCCTCCGTACGCAATAGGACAAATTACAACAGTGGGACTTGATCCTCGTCGCGCCGCGGTAGCTCGTGACAATGCCTGCAGCGGGCCTCGTACGACTGCCGGCCACCGATCATGATTATGGGGGAGTCGTAGCGGGCTGGGCGGCCGTCCAGCAGCCGTTGGTTGCGGCTCGCAGCGCCCCCGCAGACCACGCATATGGCGTGGAGCTTATCGACGAGGTCGGCAACGGCCATCAGCTGCGGCATGGGGCCGAAGGGCTCGCCTCGGAAGTCGGTGTCCGTGCCGGCGAGGATCACGCGCGCGCCCCGCGCCGCGAGGGTGCCCACGAGCGAGATGATTCCCGAATCGAGAAACTGTGCCTCGTCGATGGCGATGACGTGCGCGTCGTCGCGCAGATTCTGCGCGATCTGCAGCGACGAATCGACGGGCACTGCCTCTACGGTTCGACCGTCGTGGCTCGAGATGGAGAACACGCCGCCGTACCGATCATCGAGATGCGACTTGAAGATCTGAACGTTCTTCTTCGCGATGATCGATCGGCGCACGCGGCGAATGAGTTCTTCGCTCTTGCCGCTGAACATGACTCCGGCGATGACCTCGACCCATCCCCGTCGCGCCCCGAAAAAAACCGGGTCCATCGCCGCCTACGACGGCCGGCGCGACCGGGGAGGCGCGTCGCGACGCGGCGCGTCCCGCCTGGGCCCCGAGGACCGATCGCCGCGCGACGGCGCGCGCTCTCCGCGATCCGTGCGGCTTGCCGGGCGATCGTTGTCCACGCGCATCGTCAGCCGTTTCCCGCGAACCGTAATGCCGTTCATCTTCTCGGCCACCTGTTCGGCGACGGGCGTCGAGATCTCGACGATCGAGTGCGTATCGCGCAGCTCGATCTTCCCGATCTGGTCGGAGCTGATCCCCGACTCGTTCGCGATGCTGCCAACGAGATCGCGCGGCGTCATCCCGTCGCTCTTGCCGGCGTTGACGAACAGCCGGCTCATGGCGCCGCGCGATGCGGGAGTGCGCGACGGTGCGCCGCGCGGAGCGCCGCGCGGCGATGCACCGCGTGCGCCGCGATCC
>Ga0208220_1000973_pt1 | contig 12148 bp, 8 predicted proteins | sample NGESurdeep092012_9_FD_184484 | JGI IMG/M metagenome (GOLD analysis project Ga0208220, IMG submission 184484) | Arctic peat soil microbial communities from Barrow, Alaska - NGEE Surface sample F53-1 deep-092012 (SPAdes) | ecosystem: Environmental > Terrestrial > Soil > Wetlands > Peat ... | reverse complement strand
CGGAGTGGCGGCCCCTCGAATGGTCGCTGGGCATCCAAACAGTCGGGCTGACACTCTACGCCATTTATCTCGCCGGCGGGAAAGGCTGGTTGAGGCAGGGCGCGTTTCCGATGGCTTTTTTTCTGGTGGCAATCCCCTGGCCCACGCTCCTTGAGCATCCGATCATCCAGGGATTGAGCCGCATCAACGCGGCGATGGTGGTGAACGTGATGGGCATACTGAACGTGCCGGCGATCCAGCATGGCAACGTGATTGAAGTCAGCACGGGAATGGTCGGCATCAATGACGCCTGCAGCGGCATCCGCTCCCTGCAATCCAGCCTGATGATCTCGCTTTTTCTGGGGGAATTTTATATGTTTCGATGGCGGCTGCGGCTGTTGCTGATACCCGTCAGCTTTGCTTTGGCGATGATGTTGAACGTGTGCCGCACTTCACTGCTCACCTGGATTGCGGCGAAAGACGGGATTGCGGCCATTGCCAAATATCATGATGAAGCGGGCATGACAATCCTGCTCATCTGCACCGCGCTGCTGTGGGGCTTGGGCTGGTTTTTGAACCGTTGGAACATTCGGCACAGAAAACAGGAGACGGCAGGGGCAGCCGGCCCTCGCCCGATGGATGCTGAAAGCGCCGGCAAAAACCGCCGCCGGATGAACCGGCTCGGCATCATTTTAATCGTCTGGTTGGCGACAGTCGAGAGCGGGGTGGCGCTCTGGTATGGGATTCGCGAATCACATCTGAAATTTGGCCCTGATTGGACGGTGAATTATCCAACAAACAATCCCGCCTATAAGGATGTTCCGCTGACCGTGGATGAACATCAGCTGCTGTGTTTCGACCAGGGAAAGCAGGGCGAATGGCAGGAACCGGACGGCACACTGTGGCAGGCCTTTTATTACAACTGGCTGCCGGGGCGGGTCGCGGGCTACCTAGCCAAACGGCACACGCCGGACATCTGCCTGACGGCGACCGGATTGAAAATGGTTTCCGGCCCGGAACTGATGGTGCTCGACGTGAACGGCGTGGAACTGCCGATGCGCCACTACGTTTTTGACAGCTCCAACGGCCCGCTGCAGGTCTATCAATGCCAATGGCAGGCTGGCATGGGAAAGGATTCCTACACGGCGGATGAATCGTCGCGGTTCAACCTCATCCGTGGCATTTGGGCGGGCAGGGGCAACAAGGGGCAGAAGGTCCTGGAAATCGTCACCACGGGTTATGACGACCCTGTGCCGGCCAAGACGGCGTTGGTGCGCGAACTGGCCAATTTGATCCAGGTGCAAAAGTAAATTTGTTCAAATCAAGTTTGCATCCATGAAAAGGAAAAAGGTTTTTGTCAGCGGTTGTTTTGACATGCTGCATAGCGGGCACGTCCGCTTTTTGCAGGAGGCCGCCGGCTACGGCGACGTTTATGTCGCCCTCGGAGCGGATCAGACAATCCGGGATTTGAAGGGACGCGCGCCGGTCAACACCCAGTCCGAACGAAAATACCTCCTTGAATCCTTGCGTCATGTCAAGGCGTGCCTCGTCAACAGCGGTTCCGGGATCATGGATTTTCTGGCCGAATTAAAACGCCTGTCGCCGGATATTTTCATCGTGAACGAAGATGGCAACACGCCGGCCAAGGCCAAGCTGTGCCGCAAACTGGGCATCCAATATGTCGTCTTGAAACGCCTCCCCCACACGAACCTGCCGGCGCGCTCCACCACGAGCCTGCGCAAGGAATGCCTGATTCCCTACCGGCTCGACCTCGCCGGCGGCTGGCTCGACCAGCCTTTCGTCTCAAAACACGCCGCCGGCGCGGTGCTGACCATTTCGCTGGAGCCGCTGATGGAATTCAACGAGCGCAGCGGCATGGCCTCCAGTTCCCGTCGCCGGGCCATTGAACTCTGGCAGACGGATTTGCCTGAAGAAGACCGCGAAAAACTCGCCAAAATTTTATTTGCATTTGAGAACCCGCCCGGCACGCAAGTTTTCGCCGGTTCACAGGACTCCATCGGCATTGTGTTCCCCGGACTAAACCGGCTTGATTATTGCGGCCAATACTGGCCGGAAAAAATCACATCCCGGCACGACGAAAAAATTCTCTCCTGGGTCGAGCAGCATTTATATCTGCTTCCGCTCGATCCACGCCCGCCCGGCTATGATGTTTTCAGGCGCAAGAGCATTACGCCGTCCAAAGTCCGCGCCCTGGCCGCCGCTGCGGACGGCTGCTGGAACGCCATCCAAAATCGGAACCTGGCGGAATTTGGCCGCCAGGTTCGTGCCTCGTATGAAGAGCAGATCGCGATGTTCCCGCAAATGACCAACCCCGCCGTCAATGAAATGATCCGCGAACACGGAAAGGAATCCCTCGGCTGGAAATTGTCCGGCGCCGGCGGCGGCGGTTATCTGGTGCTGGTCCGCCGGCAACCGGTTCGTGGCGCCATCCAGTTGAAAATCCGCCGAAAGAATGTCTGACATGTCCTGATGTGAAAATTCTCATGCTCAACCAGGTTTTCTATCCCGACGTTGTTGCCACCGCCCAATACCTGGGCGACTTGGCGGCGGCGCTGGCGGAGCGGGGCCACGAGGTCACCGTGGTCAGCAGCCGGCAGGCGTATGAGCATCCTGAAACTGTTTTTCCCGCGCGCGAGAACTGGCGCGGCGTGAAAATTCTCCGTGTTTTTTCCACCCGCTTCGGCAAAGGCGCCAAGTGGCGGCGCGCGGCGGACTTCGCCAGCTTTCTTTTTTCGAGCTGTCTCCGGTTGCTGTTTTTGCCGCGGCAAGACGTGGTGGTGGCCCTGACCACGCCGCCGCTGATTTCCTTCATGGGCGCATGGCGGGCAAAATTGTGGCGGGCGCGGTTCATTTATTGGGTCATGGATTTTAATCCTGACGAGGCCATCGCCGCCGGCTGGCTGCGGGCGGATTCGTTGGCGGCAAAATTTCTTGAACGGCTCTCCCGGTTCAGCCTGCGCCGCGCCGATGTCATCATCGCGCTCGACCGGTTCATGCGCGACCGCATCGTGGCGAAGCAGATCGCGGCGGAAAAAGTCGCCGTGATCCCGCCGTGGTCGCAGGACGGGCAGGTGACATTCGACACGGCGGGACGCGAGGCGTTCCGCTCGGCGCATGGACTCGACGGCAAATTCGTCGTGATGTATTCCGGCAACCACAGCCCGGTGCATCCGCTGGACACATTGATGCAGGCGGCGGATCAACTGCGCGGGGAAACAGACATCGTCTTCTGCTTCATCGGCGGGGGCAGCGAATTTTCACGCGTAAAACAATGGGCCGCAGAAAATCCGAACACGCTCTGCCTGCCCTACCAGCCGCTGGACAGGTTATCCGCTTCGCTGTCGGCGGCAGACGCGCAGGTTGTCGTGATGGGCGACACCATGCTGGGGCTGGTGCATCCGAGCAAGATTTACAACATCCTGACGGTGGGTGCGCCGGTGATTTACATCGGGCCGGAGCCGAGCCACGTCACGGAAATCCTCGCTGGAACAAAATCAGGGCATCCGTGGGCGGGCGTCAGGCATGGCGCCGCCGGAGAGCTGGTCAAACAGATTCATCAATTGCGCCTGAACTGCGTGGGGAGAGACCGCCAGCCGCCGGTCGAAATCGAAGCTCATTTTTCTCAGGCAGTTTTGTTGCCGCGCCTGGTGGCGCTCATCGAGTCAACGGTTCGCAAGACTTGAAGGCATGAACACGATCCACAATTATTTGAAGGCTCTCTTTGCTTATGTTTGGTGATTTCGACAAATATATCCTGGTTTTTCTTGTCGGACTGGTGGTGACCTACCTGCTCACGCCGGCGGTGCGCAGTCTGGCCGTCCGGTATGGCGTGGTTGACAAGCCGGATGCACGGCGTCCGCATAAACGGACGACCGCCCGGGGCGGCGGGGTTGCCGTGGTTTTAGGGGTTCAGGCGGCCTGCCTGGCGGCGGTTTTGTTTCCCGGACCACATCTGGCCGGGGCGCTGGATTTTGCCTGGTGGCAGAAATTTGCACTGGCGTCACTGGTTTTGCTGGTGGTCGGGATGGTGGATGATATTCGCGGAATGAAGCCGGTGATCAAACTCGGCGGGCAGGTGGCCGCCGCCTTGATAATGTGGTTTTCAGGAACCCGGTTTGGTCTGCTGTTGGGATACCATCTTCCGGCACCGGTGGATTGCGCGCTGGTGGTGGTCTGGCTGGTTGCCATCATCAATGCCTTCAATCTGATTGACGGACTGGACGGGCTGGCGGCGGGACTGGCAATCATTTCGGCAGTTGGCTTGTCCGGCATTTTGCTGATGCAGCAGGCCCCCGGGCAAGTGCTGCTGCTCATGGGTTTCATCGGCGCGTGCCTTGGCTTTCTACGGTATAATTTTAATCCGGCCAGCATTTTTCTGGGCGACACTGGCAGTATGTTCATCGGATTCACCCTGGGCGTGGTTTCCTTGCAGACGTTCAATAAAAACACGTTCCTGATTTCCATGGCCATTCCCATCATGGTTCTGGGCGTGCCGATTTATGACGCGATGCTGGCGGTGTGGCGGCGCTCGGTGCGCTCCTGGGTTGCAGGCAAAGGCGACGGCGCAAGCCGCGGCATCATGCAGCCGGATGTCGAGCATCTGCATCATCGCCTGACTAAATCCGGTTTAAGCACCAGACGGGTGGCCGTGTTTCTCTATGTGATCAACGGAGGCCTGGTGGCCTTTGGCCTGTCCATCATGCTTTTCCAGTCGCACGCGGCGGGCATCTTTCTGATCGCGCTGTTGGCCGGCGTTTATGTGCTGATGCGGCAACTGGCCGTCATTGAATTGCGCGAGACGGGCAGCGCAATATTGATGGGGCTGCGCCGTCCCACGCACTCGACGTTCAAGGCGCTGGCTTATCCGGCTTGGGACATGGCCTGGCTGGCCGGTTCGCTGGCGGCGATCATGTGGTTCTACGAAAAGTGGAGGGTGGATTTCTGGCACACATGGTTTGTTGACCTGCCGATCTGGGTGACGCCCACTTTCTCGCTGCTCGCACTTTCACGCACCTATGTGACCTATTGGCCGCGGGCCAGGCTCCGTGATGTGTTGGTGGTTTTGTTCTGGTTGCAGACGGGAATTATCTTCAGCCTGGGACTCGCCTTGATCATTGATCCGGGGAAGGGGTCAACATGGCTTCTCCGGGCCGTGCTGATTGCGGGAATCAGCCATCCGGTCATCGTGACATCGAGATTGATTGACCGGTGCATCGAGGAACTCGTATTGTGGCTGAAACGTCAAAGCGATGCGTCCGGTGAAACTGAAAGGGTGGTGTTATACGGGGCGGGGATACGCGCGCAGTTGTTTTTGAAGGACCGGGCGATGAAAATCTCAAACGGCCCGGACGGACGCCAGATATTGGGGTTTGTTGATGATGAAAAAGGATTGCATTACCAGTGGATTTATGGGTTTCTAGTGCTGGGCGGCCTCAAGGAACTCCCGCTGTTAATCGAACGGCAGAGGGTCAACCGCATCATAATCGTTTCAAACCTGCTGCCGGAAAGCCGGGACGCCATCCGGGAAATTACGGCCCGGAGCGGGATAAAATTGAGCGAGTGGAAACCCGAGGAGCATGAGCTGCTTCCATCGGCGGCTTGAGGTTGCACAAACATTTTTTAAGTTTTACAAAGGAAAAATATGCGCAAAATAATCATCATTCTTTCGTGCTGCGTCGGTTTGCTGCTGCTGGGCTATTCGGGCTATCGCGGCTACCAGATATGGAGACAAAGCCACGGAATGGCCATGGCCAAAGAATTTTTTGCCAAAGGAGATGCCAAAAACACCATTCTTTCCCTGCAATCGGTGCTTCATGCAAACCCCCGAAACATTGACGCCAGCCGCATGATCGCGGGTTTGACCGAATCGGTGCGCGATCAACGCGCCTTGGTCTGGCGTCAGCGTGTTCTGGAACTCGATCCCAGCTCCATCACGGATCGTCTTGCGCTGGTGCAGGCGGCCATTATTTTTCAGGATTATACGCTGGCCTCAAACACCTTGGCGGGCGTGCCCGCCGCCGACACAAAAACTGTCGTCTACAACAATATCGCAGGCACTGTGGCGCTGGTGGAGGGGCAGCTTGACCAGGCTGAAGCGCACTTCAACGAGGCCATCCAGCTTGATCCGTCAAATCCAGTCCCGCAGGTCAACCTGGCCGTGGTGCGCCTGCACAGAACCAACGCCCTCGACATGGCCGAGGCGCGCATCGCCCTGCAACGGGTCATCATGACTTCAACCAATGCCGCGCTCCGCAGCCAGGCACGCCGCGAACTGGTCAATGATGCAATTCGCTTCAATAACATGACGACCGCCCTGACTTTCTCGAGGCAACTGGCGGATCAAACCAATGCTGTTTTTGCCGACAAATTGCTCCGGCTTGACGTGTTGATGAAATCTCAAAGCCCCGAATTCAAACCCACCCTCGCCTCATACCAGCGCGAGGCCGCGACCAATTCAGCAAAGCTTTTCGATCTGGCAAACTGGCAGATTAAAAGGATTTCACCCGCCGAGACGCTTGGCTGGCTGCAGAGCCTCCCGATGCAGGTCAGGACAAACCAGCCGGCTTGTTTGCTCGCCGCCCAATGCCAGATGCAAACTGGCGACTGGCGCGGATTGCAGGCCGCCATCCAGCAGCAAAATTGGAGTGAACTCGAATTCATCCGCCATGCATTTCTGTCCCGCGCCCTGCGCGAGCAAAACCTGGCCGATGCCTCGACCGCCGAATGGGGCGTGGCGCTGCAATATGCCGGCAAACAGAAAGGCACCTTGATCGCACTTTTCAGGCTGGCGGCTGAATGGAAATGGAACACCGAGGCCGAACAAATACTGTGGAGCGTGGTCAATAAATATCCGGAGGAAAAATGGGCGACATCCACCTTGTCCCAGTATTTGCTGGCCGGGCACCGCACCCGTTCATTGATGGATTTGTTCAAAATCATGTTCAGTCACAACCCGGACGATTTGGACGCAAAAAACAATTTGGCCATGACCGCCCTGCTTTTGGGGGCGCAGGAACTTAAACCTTACGACCTGTCCCAGGAGGTTTATGAAAAGGCGCCATCAAATCCATCCTTTGCCTCCACCTACGCCTTCTCGCTCTACTTGCAGAAAAAATTTCCAGAGGCGCTCAAGGTCATGCAACAACTCACCCCAACGGAACTGCAGAACCCTTCGGTTGCAGGTTATTACGGCCTTGTTCTCAAGGCAAACGGCAACATGGCACAGGCAAAGTCCTATTTGGATCTGTCTTCGAAGGGGCAACTGCTGCCCGAAGAGCAGACGCTTTTCAATCAGGCCAAGGCGGGTCTGTAATTTTTTGACGGCGCAGTGGGATTATGCAGATGACAAACCAATGGGGCAAAACTGGCAGGGCGGGCAATCCTCTGCCCGCCGAACGCGTGGGTTTGCAACCGACGGCGCGCATGGAGTGACGCGCCCTACCCAGAAAGTTTGTTAACTGCATAATCCCACGGCGAAGTTGTTTTGATTGGGTGGCAGCAAATAATATGCGGATGCTTCGCTAAAGCCTTAAAACTTTCAGTGGCAAAAATGATTCAGGCCGGTCTGCATGACCGGCCTGAATTGTATAAAAAGATCGAACAAAACGGGCCTGCCCGCCTGTCCAGTTACGCCGTGCGCTTCCTGCGCAATGCCCGCAAACCTTGTGTCGCAAACGGCAGGAGCATCATGGCACCCGCAACCATCGTTGTGGGTTCGGGAATGGGTGCTACCCCGCTTACTTCGACAATCATATCCTGATAGTCAACATCCGTGCCCGATCCCGGAATCGCCGTCAAATCTTCCCATCCAAGAATATACGAACCGGGATCCCAAGCCACTGTGCCTCCTGAATGTCCCCAACCCTCAAGATTTGCCGCATCCAAATTCAACGACTGGTCGGTGGTAGTGGTCAATGTGACCATGTGATCTCCTCCGTCACTGTTCTGGCTGTTGACGGAATACCAGACACCGCCGGGGGTGTCCAAATAAAACCCAAAATCACCGACAGGAACAGTTATGCTCACAGTTGAGGAGGGAGAAGTGCCGCCACCAAAAATTTGAGTCTTTTGACTGGGATCGCTCAAGTTGTAAATGCCGAATGAACTGTAGGACGCATAGCCGGCAATCGTCAGCAGCATTGTGGCCGTCCCATTGCCGCCGGTTCCGGTCCAAACCTGGTCGGAACTGTCGTCCACCCGGTTCGCCGCGCTATTGACGTTATAACCCGAGTTGCCCGTCAAGCTCTGCATGACGGTGTTGAGGGTGCCCGGATAAGGCTCGCCGTCCCAACTGCCAGTGGTGGCCACCGGCGTCAAACCCGCGTGCGCGCCCATTGCGCAACAAATGGTTCCAGCGAGTGCCAAAATCCATGATCGGTTGATTTTCATAATTTTCATAATGCGACTGCGTTTTTTCCTGATTTATCTGTCAAACTGTTTAGAAGTTAAGCTTGTCACCCACGGAAGTCTATCTTGCCTTGGGACATTTTCGGTCATGTTTGGGACATATCATTGCGCCATATTCTCAACCTTGCGCCGTCTCCGACGCATATTCAGACACGCCCTTAAAATTTGAACGCTGATGCAACAAGCATGAATCGTCTCCAGAATTTTTTGATTGCAACAAAGCGGTGGAGTGGCATTTGGGCAAAAAAACAGGCCGGTCTTGCGACCGGCCTGCGCCAAAAAGAAGGACAAAAGACAATCTCCAATCAGACTGCGCGTTCTTTCCGCAGGGAGCGCACGGCACCGATGCCAAACGGCAGCAACATCAAGGCACCAGCCATGACCGTTGATGCTTCCGGCACTGGCGCTGCAGGCACCGCAACTGGTTCGCCTCCCGGATTGGAAGAATTCCAAGAAACAGACCCGTCATTGCCGCTGGCTATGCCCAAAGCGGGGCCATAATCAGATGTAAAGTGAACTGTATCCGAGTCTGTTGCACCTGGTGATGGTATATAGTCCCAGACAACGTAACCAGATTCAATTACGCCTGTTGCCCCATCAACACTCGTCAAGCTTCCTGCATTGACGTATGAGGCGGCAACTGAAAACGAGGTGACCGGGTTGTCTGTTGTGGCTGTGAAGACTGAATCAACATAGTCGCCAACCGTAAACGTGTAAGTGTAGCTCCAGACAGTAGGGTTAATCACTGAATTTCCCACTGCTGAATAATCAACCTGCAACACCGGTTGAGCCCCGCTGCCTTCTGTCACATATGCCACCCCGCTGAGCGATGCTTCCGCTGAACGTTCCGTCGCGACAAGCGCCATTCCAGCGGCGGCCATCGCAATTATTGTTTTATAGTTTTTCATATTTTTGCTATTAGTTTTCTTCTTTTTGTTTTTAGCCCGGCGTTCATCGCCGAACCTTCTTGAGTCGACTATCTCACAAGCGGTTTTATAAACTATCCCAAAAAAGGACATCTTTACTCGCTTTTGGGACATGAGCCGCAGCGTGCCATTTTTCAAATTGAACCGGCTTTTACTGCACTGCCGCACGGTAAAATCTTTGGGGGACATTGGTTGCGGCGGAATCGGTGAACTGCCCGGCGCCGTTGGTGAACACCAGATTGGTCAGCACCGACCATGAAGCGGTCAGATTGGTGGTGAACTGGATTTGCAATGAGGGTCTCGCCAGACCTTTGATGGAAATCTGCGGCGCATGGTTTGAAATCGAAACCGGCCCCAGCATGGGCGGCACGAGAAGCTTCACCACCACGCCATTGGTTCCGCTGCCGCCGCCACTGGCGGTTGTGCCGTAGAAATTGCCGTCACTTCCCGGCGTCCATCCCGCATACGGATTTGCCCCGTTGGTGTTGTTGAATGACACCAGCGTTGTCAGCATGCCGTTGGTTGTCATTTGGAATGCCGTCCCCAAGTTGCTGCTGCCACCAGAGTAAGTCGTGCCGTAAAAATTGCCGTCGCTCCCTAATGTCAATTCCCCGATCGGATATGCCCCGTTGGTATTGTTGAACGACACCAGCGAAGTCAGCACGCCGTTGGTCGTCACCCGGAATATTGTCCCAAAACTGTTGCTGCTTCCAAGAATGTTGCTGCCTCCATAATAAGTGGTGCCATAAAAATTGCCGTCATTCCCGGGTGTCAATGCCGCCCGTGGAAAAGCCCCGTTGGTATTGTTGAACGACACCAGCGAAGTCAATACGCCGTTGGTTGTCACCTTGAAAATGGTTCCCCAACCATTCGTCCCTCCGCTGGTGGTTGTGCCGTAGAAATTGCCATCGCTTCCAAGCGCCAGCCCCGCTTTTGGATTTGCTCCGTTGGTATTTGCGAAAGACATCAGCGGGGTCAGCACGCCGTTGGTCGTCACGTTGAAAACCGTTCCCAGGCTGTCGCTGCCTCCATAATAGGTGGTGCCGTAAAAATTGCCGTCGTTGCCCGGCGTCAAACCTGAATACGGAAAAGCCCCGTTGGTATTGGCAAAGGACACCAGCGAAGTCAGCACGCCGTTGGTCGTCACCTTGAAAATGGTTCCCCAACCACCGTTGGTTCCACCAACAACAGTCGTGCCGTAAAAATTGCCGTCGCCTCCCTGCGTCAATCCTGCTTGCGAATCCGACCCGTTGGTATCGGCAAAGGACACCAGAGAGGTCAACAGTCCATTGGTCGTCACCTTGAACACGGTTCCATTATCACCATTCGTCCCTCCGCTGGTGGTTGTGCCGTAAAAATTGCCATCCTGCCCGGCGCAAAGTCCCGCAAATGGATTCACTCCGTCTGTATTGGTGAACGCATATAGCAACTGTAGTTTTGCAGCCTGGGCCTGGGCTGTTTGCAAGCACATTCCCGCCAGCATGGCGGCGCACAATGAGGCGATCAGGGTCTTTTTCATATCATGAATTTTGCAATGACAGGAACAATCAGCAGCATTGAAATTTTCATTAAGGTTGCCTCACCGTAAAAGTTATTCTGAATGTGAATGCACGGTATGCTTGGATTTAGTCTGGTTCATTTGGCATGAAACGGCAACTCAAATGCCCTTATTGCACAAAAAACAGGCCGGTCACAAGACCGGCCTGTTCAAAAAAACAAACAGACAACATAATCAGGATATGCGTTCTTTGCGCAGGGAACGGATGGCGCCGATGCCAAAGGGCAGCAGCATCAAGGCGCCCGCCATGACCGTTGATGCTTCAGGCACAGGAGCAGGAATAAGAATCGGTTCTCCATTTCCTTGGCTGTCTCCCCATGGACCCAAACCGTGATCATTCAAAGAACCAGAGCCATTGGCCGGCCCAAAACTGGAAGTGAACCCAACTAACTGCGCAGTGGTGGCATACGGGTTATAAGTCCATGTAACGACTCCGTCAACATTGTCAGCTGTGCCACTTTCCGTAATAGATGTTAATGTGCTGTCTGCCAGCGGGACGCCAGGATCTCCAGACACACTGTCACCAGCCGAAAATACTGATAATACATAACCCGCATTGACGGTAAATTGTCCAATAGCACCCGGATCAGGATTATCCTGTGTGGGAGCTAAAATTACCGGCGTGAATGCATAAAAATAAGTATACAATGAGTTGTTGGCATTAAAAAACACATCGTAACTGACAACCATCGAGCCGTCGGAGGTTGACGTAAAATCCGCAGTTCCCGACGTTATCAGCGTTGCCCGCGCCCCTTGCTGTGTGGCACATACCGCCAAGGCAACTGCTCCGATTGTTAACAGATTCATTTTCATACTATCAGTTTCTTTCGTTTAAGTCAGGCATCCATCTCCAAACTTCTTGTTTTTGACAGTCGCACAGGCGAGCTTTCCCAACTATGCCTAAACGGGACATCTTTACTCGCTTTTGGGACGTGAGCCGGAAACCTCAATTTGTCCTGTCGAACCAGCCTGCAATCTCAATGCTCACCATCCCCCATTCACCCGAATGCAATCTGCCATCAACCGCCTTCCTCATCTAGTCCATGATGGGACATCTTGTTTCGCATTTGGGACATGAAAGTGAAGCCCGAAAATATTGCAAAACAGGCGCTTTTATCAATAAAAGGCATAAGATATCAGGATCATGCCGGTGATATTGCGGCTTGACAGTGGCGCGCGGGCTTTGTAGCATCTTTATGGTTATAAAAAATGGATACGACTGCCTTCATAAGGAAAATAAACGGCGAAGTTGCCAGGG
>Ga0208220_1000972_pt1 | contig 12152 bp, 11 predicted proteins | sample NGESurdeep092012_9_FD_184484 | JGI IMG/M metagenome (GOLD analysis project Ga0208220, IMG submission 184484) | Arctic peat soil microbial communities from Barrow, Alaska - NGEE Surface sample F53-1 deep-092012 (SPAdes) | ecosystem: Environmental > Terrestrial > Soil > Wetlands > Peat ... | reverse complement strand
AGCTCGTCGGAGGCCAGGAGGACCAGCTCATCGAGATCGCGGTCGGCCTGGCCAAGCGCAAGTAAGGCCGCGATCAAGGTCAAGGTCAAGAGCCCGATCATCCCGAACGGACCCTGGGCTGCCGCCATGTTCGTCACCACGTCGCCCGGACGCGGCTGACGGGAGGGGCGGAGTCCAGGGTCCGTTCGGAAAAAACCTGCTTTTGATCTTTTTGCTGGGCTAGCGCGCGCTTGCCAGCGGCCGCGGCAGCGGCACCACGTCGGGCGACCAGATCGCGAGGGCGGTGTTCCGTACCTCGTGCACCAGCGAGTACGCCCGCATCCTCGCGATCGGCCCGGTCACCGAGACCGCGCCGATCGCCCGGTCCCCGCAGCGGATGGGGGACGCGACGCAGCCGAGGCCGCCGTAGGCCTCTTCCCGGTCGTAGGCGACGCCCGTCTGCCTGGCGTTGTCAAGCGTGGCCCGCAGCGCGCGCGGCTCGACGATGGTGAACTCGGTGCGCCGCAGCGTGTTCGCCAGCGCCGACGCCTGGCTAGCGGGGTCCTCGAACGCGAGAAGGACCTTGCCGATGGCCGTGCAGTAGGCGGGCTCACGGCCGCCCACCCGGGTGGGCAGCGAGACCCGGGTGGTCGTCACCCGGTCCAGGTACACCACCTCCCCGTGATCGAGAATGCCCAGGTGGACGGTCATCCCGGTGCGCAGGGCGAGCGAGTGCAGGTGCTTGAACGCGACCTCGCGCAGGCCGGTCCGCTGCAGCGCGACGCTGCCAAGCTCGAGCAGCTTGAGCCCGACCCGGTAACCGCCGCTGTTGCGCTCCAGCCAGCCCACCGCGCAGAGCTGGTTCGCGAGCCGGTGCACGGTCGACTTGGGCAGGCCGATCCGGTGGCTGATCTCGCTCACGCCCAGGGCCTGATCGCAGCCGTCGAACGAGGCGAGTATCGCCTCGAGCCTGCCGACGACCGTGCTCGCCTGGTTATCCTCGTCTTTCACGGCTTCCGGTCGGGCAGCCGCGCCTGATCGCCCGAGAGGGTGGATGTTGCTGCCGCCGTGGACGGCGGACGGGCCGATGCGGTGCTGAAGCGCAGCCACTAGCTGGTCACCTCCGGTCTTCACTGACTGGTCAGTACATAATAAGAACAGCATGCTTGCGTCCGCAATGCACTGACAAGCAGAAAAGCTGGCTAGCCTGCGCGATAGATGTTACCGACCAGTCAGTTCTCACAGCGACTGGCGGGATCGGGCGGTACCCGGTTGGGGCCGGAGTCGGCCGCGCGGAAAGATGAACGCCGTCCCGCCTAGCAGAACGAGGATCGTGACACGGGCACCCGGTCACGATAATTTCAGCCCATGTCGAGTGAAACCGCAGCACCGGGGCAGCAGCCGACGGTCCTTGAGAACGTCCGGGCGTTGCTGCCGGAGATCAAGGCGCGCGCCGAGGAAATCGAGCAGGCGCGGGCGGTGCCGCGTGACCTCGCGGAGAAGCTGCGGACAGCCGGCGTCTTCCGCCGGTACGTGCCCCGGTCGCACGGCGGCGACGAGATGTGGCCGGACGAGGGCCTGACCGTGATCGAGGAACTGGCGCGGGCCGACGCCTCGGTCGCCTGGGTGGCGGCGGTCGGCTCGGAAGGGCCGAGTTTCTACGCGTACCTGCCGGCCGACACCTACGACAAGATCTACGCGGGCGGCCCCGATGTCATCCACACCGGCGTCATCAACGCGACCGGGAAGGCGGTGCGGGACAAGGGCGGCTACCGGTTCAGCGGCCGCTGGTCGTTCGCGAGCGGCTCCAACAACGCCGACTACATCTGCATCCACGGCGTGATCGAGGGCGAGCAGGCCACCCGGCTCGGCGTGGTGCCGGCCGGCTCGGTCCAGATCGAAGACGTCTGGCACGTGAGCGGGCTCAAGGGCACCTCAAGCAACGACATCGTGGTCAGCGACCTGTTCATCCCGGAGGAGTGGACCGGGAACTTCGCCGAGCTGCCGAAGATCGCCAGGCACCCGCTCGACCAGCGGCAGCTGGGCGCCCGCTTCGGCTCGGAGTTCGCCGCCGTCGCCATCGGGATCGCCCAGGCGGCCCTTGACGACATCACCGACATCGCCCGCAACAAGATCCCGGCCACGTCGCGCAGCAAGCTGGCGGCCGACCCGGTCGCCCAGTACGTGACCGGCCAGCTCGCCACCGACCTGTACATGGCGCGCACGCTGCTGCACCAGGTCGGGCGGGACGACCAGGCGAGCGCGGCCTCCGGGCCGCCGGACGACCGGGCGACGGGGCTGCGCCGGGCGCGGCTGTCGCGGGCGGCGTCGGTCGCCGCCTCGGTCGTCGAGGGCGCCTACGGCCTGTCAGGGACCACCGGGCTGTTCGAGTCCTGCCCGCTGCAGCGGCGGCTGCGGGACGTCCGCGCCGTCACCCAGCACTACATGCTGTCCGCCCGGAGCGCGTTCGGGCCGGTCGGGACCGGCATCCTGAGCGAGGACTAGGCGCGCTGACCGTTGGAGGTTGCGATGCCGGACCCGAGCTTGAGCGGGGTCGCGGTGGAGGCGATGCGGCTGCAGAACGGGTACGCGCTCGCCATCGATGCCCGCGACTGGGAGCTGTTCCGCACCGTGTTCACCCCCGACGTGCGGGCTGACTACCCGCATGGCGTGTTCGAGGGCGTAGAGGACTGGCTCGGGAACTTCATCCCGTTCCACGACACCTGCGCCTGGACCGCGCACGAGATCACCAACCACGTCGTCGGCTCGGACGACCAGGGGGTCTGGGGCACCTGCTACGGGTGGATCAGGTGGACGATGAAGGACACGCCCGGTTACATCAACCGGGCGGAGGTGCTGTTCCGCGACCGGCTGCGCGAGGACGAGGGAACCTGGCGGATCGCCCGGCGCACGCTGCGGCTGCTGTCGTCCCAGCCCCTGGCGCCGGTCCCGGCCGGGTTCACCCTGATCCAGTCTGTGCTCGACCTGGCCGACTGGACCTAGCGGCGTTCTTTCACGTTGGCCGCCGCCAAACGCTGCGCGGCACGGCTCTTCTTAGCGGCGGCGTTTCTTGCATTGGCGCCTGCGGCGCTTCTTGCTGTTATCTCGGACTCGGAGGATTCCGGCCATCAGTGGGGGTACTTCGCGTTGCTATTTGACGCTAGCTACTCCCAATGATGCGCAGCGGGCCGCTTCTTGCTGTTATCCCACGCCGTGAGCGGTACTGCAGTTCGCTGCCCGTCCAGCGCCCTGCCGCCACCCTTCGCGTACCGGGCATCCGCGTTCGGTAGACGGCAACTATTTCGTTTAGTAATCTGATTGTACCTTATTATTTCAACATGCCATTGGCTGGAGGACTGGACGGATGATCGACCCCCTCTCGCGGGCGCCCGACTCGTCGCTGTCGCGCCGGATCCGTCGGATGGTGGCGCTCGATCCGGGCGCGACCGCGCTGTTCTTCGGCGGCCTGACGTTCCCGTGGTCGTTCTACTCCGATGCCCTGGCCGACCTGGAAACCCTGCTGGCCGCGCATCCAGCGGCGCGCAGAATTGGGATCGTGCTCCGCAACCGGCCCGGTCCGCTGGTGGCCCTAGTCGCCACCCTCGGCACCGGGCGCGAGGTGGTGACGCTGAGCCCGCACCTGGGTGACATCGGACTGCAGCAGGACATCGTTGAGCTGGCGCCGGACGTGGTGGTGGCGGAGGCACAGGACTGGGCCCGCGACCCGGTGCTCGTCTCGGCCAGGACGGTCGGCGCGATCGCGCTGCGGACCGGCGCCGACCGGGCCCTCGCGGCCCAGCCCGTCCCGTGGCTGCCGCGGCCGTCACTGCAGGACACCCGCGACATCGCCGTGCTGATGATGACCAGCGGCACGACCGGGCGGCCGAAGCGGATCGAGCTGACGTACGAGCGGATGACGGCGGCGTTCCGCGCAGCCGGGCTGGTCCTCGACGAGGCGCACAAGGCTCAGCTGCATAGCCGGCCGGACATCCTGTGGGCGTCGCTGGCCCACATCAGCGGCTTCTACTTCGCGGTCGCGCACGCGGTCGAGGGCCGCAGCATCGCGCTCCTCGAGCGGTTCGACGTGGCGGCGTGGGCCGAGCTGGTCGGCCGGCACCGCCCCGGCTACGTCCGGCTCGCGCCGACCGCGCTGCGGATGGTGCTGCAGGCCGAGGTCCCGGTGGAGACGTTCGCCAGCGTCCGCGCCGTCGGGTCGGGCACGGCGCCGCTGCCGCCGGAACTGGCGGAGGCATTCGAGGAGCGTTACGGGATCCCCGTCCTCGGGACCTACGGCGCGACCGAATTCGCCGGGGCGATCGCGGGCTGGACGCTGAAGGACAAGAAGCAGTGGGGGCCGGTCAAGCGGGGCAGCGTCGGGCGCGCCCACCACGGCATCGAGCTGCGCGTCGTCGACGCAGAAAGCGGCGACGTGCTGCCGACCGGCCAGACCGGCCTACTCGAGGCGCGCGGCGGCCAGCTGCCCGGGGCGGAAGGCGCGTGGCTGCGCACCACCGACCTCGCCACCATCGATGACGACCTGTTCCTGTTCATCCGCGGCCGGGCGGACGAGGCGATCAACCGGGGCGGCTTCAAAATCCCGCCCAGCGTGATCGAGGACGCGCTGGCCGCGCACCCGGCCGTCGACGAGGCCTCGGCCGTGGGGCTGCCGGACGCGCGGCTCGGCCAGGTGCCGGCGGCGGCGGTGACGCTGCTCGGCCCGGCCACCGAGGAGGAGCTCATGGAGTACCTCACCTGCCTGCTGACCAGGTACCAGCGGCCGGTCGCGATCAAGGTGGTCGACCAGCTGCCGCGGACGCCCTCGCTCAAGATCAGCCGCGCGCTGGTGCGCGAGCACTACTTCAACGGCTTCAACCTCGACGGCCAGCTGGAAGCTGACGGCGTGGCCGACGCCGCGACGACGGGAGAGCCTCATGACCACTGACCGGGCCGGGTACGGGGTCCTGTCCGACGAGTCGTTCGAGCGCTCGCGCCAGCGGATCGGCATCCCGCTGCGGATCGGCCCCGCGCACATCACCGAGGTGACGGCCGACGCCACCCGGCACTTCGCCTACGGCTACGGCGACGACAACCCGCTGTACTGCGACCCCGAGTACGGCAAGGACACCCGCTGGGGCGGGCTGATCGCGCCGCCGAACTTTACCTACTGCATGGGCGAGAACGCGGCCCCGCCGCCCGCCCCGGCGCAGAAGGAGCTGCTCAAGGGCGACCCGTTCGCCGGGCTGGGCTCCTACCAGGCGGCGATGGAGTTCGAGTACTACCGGCCGCTGACCGCCGGCGACCGCTGCCACGTCATCCGCGCCCAGGTCGGCGTGGCCGACAAGCCGAGCCGGTTCGGCGGGCGCACCGCGCACGTGACCCACGACTTCCTGTTCGCCAACGGCCACGGCCAGATCGTCACCGTCCAGCGCGGCACCTGGATCAACGCGGAGCGGCACGCCTCGAAGGACCGGACCACGGAAAAGGCGCCGCTCAGCTTCGACCCGTACACCGACGAGCAGATCGCTGAGATCGACGCGGCCTACGACGCCGAGACCCGCCGCGGCCCGCAGCCGAGGTACTTCGAGGACGTCGAGGTCGGCGACGAGATCCAGCCCCGGGTCAAGGGCCCGCTGGTGGTCACCGACCTGGTGGTCTGGCACCTCGGCTGGGGTATGCAGCTGACGCCGCCGGGCGCGTTCGCCATCGCCCGCAAGGTCCGCGGGAAGGCGCCCGGACTGTACCCGCCGAACGCGCGCAACATCCCCGACACCGTGCAGCGGCTGCACTGGGACTCGGAACGGGCCCAGGAGCTCGGCATCCCGATGAACTACGACTACGGCGCGATGCGCGAAACCTGGCTGACGCACGCGCTGACCGACTGGATGGGCGACGCCGGGTGGCTGCTGCGGCTGCGCTGCCAGCACCGCAAGTTCAACTACATCGGCGACACCACCTGGGTCCACGGCCGGGTGGTGGATAAGGTCCAGACCGACCTTGGCAACGAGGTCCGCCTCGAGGTCGGCTGCGTCAACCAGCGGGGCGAGTCGACCACCCCGGGCACCGCCGTGGTGCTGCTGCCAACGCGCGAAGGCGCGGTCGAGCTACCCCCGCCCCCCGCCGACACGCTGGACGAGCTGCTCGCGGCCGAGATCGCGCGCCACGCGTGAAGGAGCCGGAGCCGCTTACCATGAACCATGGAGCCCAGGTGGACTTCGAACTGACCGAGGAGCAGGCCGCCCTGCGCGAGGTGTCCCGCGGCCTGCTCGCGGTGAACTGCCCCCCGCAGCTAGTGCGGTCGCTGGCGGCGGCCGGCCAGGATACCGACGATAAGCTGTGGCAGCGCGGCGCCGAGCTCGGGTGGACCGGCCTCGCCGTGCCCGAGGAGCTGGACGGCGCCGGGCAGGGCGTGGTCGAGCTGTGCCTGGTGGCCGAGGAACTCGGCCGCGCGGCCGCCCCCGGTCCGTTCCTCGACAGCGCGCTGACCGCGCTCGCCCTGGCGCGGGCCCGCCGCCGGGCGGACCTGGTCAGCTCGCTCGCGGCGGGCGAGGTCAAGGCGAGCCTGGCGCACCATGGCGCGGTTGTCGGCTCTTATGACGGCGACGAGCTGGTGCTCAGCGGCCGCGCGACGGCGGTCCAGGCCGCCGCGTCGGCCGACTGGCTGCTGGTCACGGTGGCTGTGGGGCGGGGACGCCGGCTGGTGCTGCTCGAGCGGGCACGGACGGCCGTCGAGCCTCGCCGGACGCTGGATGAGACGCGGCGCTGGTACGACGTGGTGTTTGACGGTGTCCGGGTTCCCGCCGCGGACACCGTCAGCGCCGACGAGGCCGAGGTTCAGCGGCTGGCCGATGCGGGCGCGGTGCTCACCGCCGCCGACTCCCTCGGGGTGGGCGAGCGGCTGCTCGAGATGACCGTCGGGTACGTCAAGGTGCGCGAGCAGTTCGGCCGCCCGATCGGCAGCTTCCAGTCGGTGAAGCACAAGGTGACGGACATGCTGACGACGCTCAAGGGGGCCCGGGCGGCGACGTACTACGCGGCCATGGCCCTCGACGCCGGCGTGGCCGACGCGGCGGCGGCGTCGAGCGTGGCCAAGGCGTTCACCGGCGAGGGGGTCGCCGCGCTGGCCGGGGAGGCCCTGCAGACCCACGGCGGGATCGGCTTCACCTGGGAGCACGACCTGCACCTGTACCTGCGGCGGGCGAAGGTGAACGAGGTGCTGTACGGCGCGGCGGCCGAGCACTACGAACGGCTGGTCGCCCTCAGGGAGTAAGGGCTGCCGGCCGGAACCCGGATTCTCCGATGCGGTCGAGTCGGTCGAGTATTGATGAGGCTGCGGGCGCGCTTACCCGTTGATCGGGAGCGGCTTGGCGGCGGTCATCCGGCAGTGCGCGCCCAGGCCTTTCTGAGGGCAAGGATCTCGGCGGTACTGTTCTCCCGCGCGATATACGGGATGTCCAGTGCGTAGCGCATCCGTTCTCGCGGAATCCGGCGGTGCACGCCGGCGGTGTCTTCGAGGATCTTGCGGTACAGCGACGCCCCGTCCATGCAGAAGACGTCAATCAGCACAAGCCGGCCGTCGGCGGCTCTGCGGATGTGGGCCTCGTTCAAGTCGCACCTGCCCCACCAGGGCGTCGACTTCCGGTACCCCGCATCGATGATCTGCGCTGCCCGCCGTACCTCCTCGAACTCCGCATCACAGGCCGCGGTCCGCCACTGCCCGGCGACCTGCTCGGCGACCGCATGGCCCACGGGAGCGGCGAACTCCAGGAAGACGACCGAACCGCCCCCTTCGAGGCCGGCAGCCAGCTCGATCCTCGGCAGCCATCGATTGCCGGCGCACTCGCGGCACAGGTCGACAAATGCCCAATATGCCGGGTCAAACGGGCATACCCTCGCGACGACGGTTCCCTCCGGGGATCGCAGCGCCACCGCCCAGTCGCCCACCCCGCATGGCACCCACCCCCCTGCGGCCAGCTCGGCCAGGACCTGGCGATGAGACAGCGACTGCCAGGGCAGGCCGGGAATGGGAGGAAGGCCTGCGCTCAGTTCAGGCACCGCAGCAACGTACCGCCACGCCGCCGGGCGACGCACCTGATTTACCTGGCCGCCATCCACTATCGGTGTAGCCCGCGGGCATAGCCGCCCGTCATCGGACCTGCGGGACCCGGCCTCGTCCTCGGTGCTCTCGTAAAGCAGCGGTGCGGCCAAGGCGAGAATACGGTCGGACGCCTCGTGAATCTGATGAACAGAATTGGCGATTCTGCACCGCACAATTGGATGAATTATCGGCCACCGTCAACAGCGCGTAATCGATCTGTATTCTCGGGTGAAGATCGCTTGTGTCGCTTTACGTGACTGGACTTCTTCCAGGACAATGTGCGCGGCGCGCCGACTCGGGTTGGTACTGACTCCTGTCGTCCGTGACGCTGCATGTTCGGGATCAGGCGGTCGGATGCTGGTGGTTGGGGACCGCCGCAGTATCGCGAGTAGGCAGCAGTTAGCCCTGTATGGGCTCATGGCCGGATGGGCGTGTACGGTTGCCCGTTATCCCAGAGTCTTTCCGCTTCGGCGGTGAAGTGGGTGAACCAGTGCCCGTCTGCGGGCTGGAGGACGAACTTGGGCCCGTCGCCGCGTGCTTGGTAGGAGTAGCATTCGGCGAAAACCGCAGAGGCGGCCGTCATCGCCGTGGTGTCGACGGCGATGATCCCGGTGGTCAGCGGGTGGGAGGACAGCCGCACGGAGATGGCGCCGTCGGCGGAGTTAATGAGTCCGGTTAGAAGCCGGAGCGTGTGGCGGGTTCGTTCGCTGGCGCTGTCGCTGGATCGTTCGGCGTAATACCGGTCGGCCGCGATTGTGATCGCGTCGGAGTCAGGGTCGGTGAGCACGAATCTGATGCGGCAGCCTGCGGAGAGCAGTTCTTCGAGCTGGCTGTAGTGGGCGTTGACGAAGCCGTTCCTGGTGACGCCGGTGATCAGCAGTTCGCGGGCGCAGGGAAGGCTGGCGTCGAGTTCAGGCCCGAAGTTCTGGGCGAACAGAGGACGGGGCGCGCGTGCCAACTGCGTGCCGAGTGCGGGCGGCCAGGGGATGCCGTTGTCCCACATCCGTGCCGCCTCGGCGGCGAAGTGCTGGTACCAGAAGCCGTCCTTGCCATCGAGGCGGAACACCGGGACCGAGTCGCCGGCTGGCCGGTACTCATAGTGCTGGATGAACATGACGCCGCCAGGCTCGCCCAAGTTGAACGCGTTGACTGACATCCGCGGTACGAATGAGCAGACCCGGATCTCCAGGGGCCCGTGCCCGTTGCCACCCCGCAGACCGGCCAGCTCATTGAGCGTGTTGCGGATCCTGCCCTCGAGCAGCCGCTCACCGGTCCGGTCCGCCACGCGCATCAGCTCGGGGTCGTCCGGGTCGAGGAGCAGCACGCGGACATTCCCGCCTTCTCGTATGAGTCTGCGGACGTCGTCCAGGCTGGTCTGAACGAGGCGGGCCATGGACTCGCCGATGAACAGATAGCTTGCTGCGGCAGAGCGAAGCGAGTCCAGCTCTGGCGGAAGGGCTTCCTGGAACAGGGCCAGTGGATCCGCCCGCTGTCCGGCGGCGATAGCCGCGACATGACGGCGGGACCGGATCTGAGACAAGGCCAGGGTCGCAAGAAGTGCCAGGACGGCTGAGGTCAGGACCGACACGCTCGATACACCGGTGAAACCCAGGACCGTGAATGTCAGCGCCGCACCCGCGAGGATATAGAGATCCAGATTCTCGTCTCCCAAGACCCGCGCTGCCGAGCGGATCACCCTGCCACGGTTACCAGTCATGCCGTGTGACATTCCCGCATGCGCGGCGTTTGTCCCAAAGACACGACACTGCAGGCTCGTCTCCCAGCACCGAAAGGCACGCTGTCAGGCAGTTGCCCCGTACCGCTAGACCAGCGGGTCGTAAGCAGCTACGCTCCGCCACCGCGAATGTGCACGCGAACCGCCGATATGGGCGCGGGGTGGACGCGTAGTGCTGGTTGCGACTGGCGCCCCGAAGCGGTTGTTCTGCGCCGTTTCCCTCGCCGGGTGATCGGCGGAACGCTGGGCACGCGCGTTGCCGCCTGGTGGCAGTGTCGGCTGGTCAGTGCGGGCCGCCGGCGGGCTGGGCGTGGGACGGCAGCAGCGGGATGGCTAGGCAGCTCAGCGCGCCGAGGGCGATGACGGTGAGCAGGCTGAGGGTCATGGCGTGCGCCGGGCCGCCGGCTAGCGCGCCGAAGTAGATGGTGGTGATGACGGCCGGGCCGGTTGCGTTGGCCAGCTGCTGGACCGAGCTGAGCGAGCCGCTGGCGCTGCCGGCCTCGGCCGGGTTGATGTCGCCGATGGCAGTGTCGTAGATGGTGGAGAACGTGGCGCCCGAACCTACGCTTCATCCTGCCTGGCCGTCTGGCGACGCCGGCGCTCAGGCCGGCCAGGACGCCGGCGGGTCCCGTCCTCCGGCTATGCCGCGCAACGCTGTACTGTCTTGCGCTATACCGTTGCGCGGTATAGCGTGTGCTGAGTGAGATCGGTGAGCGAGGCGCGGAGGTTGACGTGAAAGAGGGGCTGAACCGGTGGGCTGACCCGCCGTTGCTGGTACTGGCCAGCCTGGCAGAGGAGCCCAGGCACGGGTATGCGATCACGCAGGACATCGCGGACACGATGGGGGTTCGGCTGTCGGCGGGCACGCTGTACGCGGTGATCTCGCGGCTGGAGGCGCGCGGGCTGATCGAGGCGCTGGAGTCGGACGACCGGCGGCGCCCGTACCGGCTCACCGCGGCCGGTGCCCGCGAGCTGGCGGAGCAGTCGGAGCGGATGTACCAGGTGGCCTCCGTCGCGCAGCAGCGGCTGCGCGTGAACTACGGCTGGGCCGGCGCATGAGCGCCGGACAGCCCCGGCAGGCATGGGGGGCGCACGTCCTGGCCCGTGCGGCGCTTGGCCTGTACCCGCCGGCCTGGCGGGCCCGTTACGGGGATGAGGTGCGGGCGCTGCTGGAGGATTCCGGGGCCGGCGTGCGGGCCGCGGCCAGCCTGGCCTGGCACGCGGTTCCCGTATGGGCCTGTCCGCCGCGTCACCTGTATGACCGGCGGGGACGAATGCGGGCGAGCCTGGCCGCAGTGGGGATGGCGTGGACGCTGCTGGCCGGGCTGGCGGCCGTGTTCACGCAGCTGGCCCAGGCGCAGGGGCAAGTACAGGCCTCGACGCTGGCACAGCACCCGGTGATCACCTGGTTGTACTGGGCGTTCGACGCCTGCCTGATTGTTTCCCTGCTGTCCGTGGCCGCTGGCGGGGTGCCGTTGTGGCTGGTGATGTTCCGTCGTGCCCGCCGGGCCCGGCGCCGGCGGGTAGTGGCCTGCCTGCTGGTGCCAGCCGTCGTGCCCGCCGCCTACCTCATGGTGAGTGTCGCGGTCTTCGCCCTCGTCCGCGGGCCCGGCCGTCCGGTCGTGCCGTGGGAGTCCAGGTCCGCAGTGGACCTGGCGAACGGCGGGGTCGGCCCCCGGTGGTTCCTGGCGCTGGTGGTCCTCGGGCTCGCCGCCGCCGCGGTGTCCGCGGCCGGACCAGGCCTGGCGCTGCGCAGGCTCAGCCCGCACGGCCCGGTTCTCGTCCTGGCCGCCAGGGCGGCGTTCCTGGCGGCGGTGACGATAGGCCTGGCGGGAGCGGCCAGCGTGGTCGCCGCGGTCGGCCTGTACCTGTGGGCGCCCGCGTACGCGGGCTACCACGTGACCTGGCCCCTTGCCGTCTACCTGCCAGCCGTGCTGCTGACCGCTGCCGTCGCGGTCGTCAGCGCCGTGCGCGGCATCCGGGCTGCCGACCCGCCCGCCGTGGCCTGACCCGGATAGTTCCCGCCGGAAGGTTCGTCGGCGGGGTGTGACAAGCGCCTGGGCGGGCGTGCCCAGGCACCGCGCGGGGCGGCCCGCCCGCCCAATCATCCTGTTGTACCCCCAACCCATTGAGCAGCTCTGGCCTGCCCGCTTTCGGCTTGGCCGGTGTCGGCCTGCCGTCGCAGGAGCCCTGTCAGGCACCGCCAGAGCGTTGCGCACTTACTCACGAGGACCGTGACGATGGAAGAGACGATCGAAGTTGTCGGGCTGCGGAAGCGGTTCGGGCGGACCGTGGCGCTGGACGGGATGTCGTTTACCGTCCAGCGCGGGCAGGTCACCGGGT
>Ga0208220_1000971_pt1 | contig 12154 bp, 14 predicted proteins | sample NGESurdeep092012_9_FD_184484 | JGI IMG/M metagenome (GOLD analysis project Ga0208220, IMG submission 184484) | Arctic peat soil microbial communities from Barrow, Alaska - NGEE Surface sample F53-1 deep-092012 (SPAdes) | ecosystem: Environmental > Terrestrial > Soil > Wetlands > Peat ... | reverse complement strand
CGGCACCATCGACTTGCGCCGCCCATCGGTCAGCAGGCCACGCACATACAGCTCACCAGCCGCCCGCTGGTCGCTGCGCGCCAGCCCGCCCAGCATGCCGGCGGTGAACTCCAGCAGCCGGGGCCGGACCTCCGCGATCTGCTCAGGGGTCATCCCGGCATGACCATACGAAGAACCGCGTCGAACGGCTCTCAGCCGGTCGGCTAGGGGGGTTTGCGGAGTAATGTGCCGGGCTTAACGTATGGCTGGTAGCGGGGTGGGATGTGGTCGGCTAGGGACCAGAGGAGGAGTTCGCCGAAGGCTACGTCGCGGCTGAGGGGGTCGGCCATCAGACAGGTGGTGTCCTCGTCGTTGATCATGGCGACGACCACCAGGTCGCACCAGGCGGCCGCGGCGAAGTCGGCGACCAGTCTGGGCTCGGCTCCTGCCTCCCTCAGTGCTGCTTGAAGGCGCTCGATTTCAGAGAGAGGGACCGCCGCTAGGAGTGACGATCCCTCCTCCCAGCCGCGGACGTCGTTGAGAGGGAGGTTGGCGGCCATGGCCAGCCTCGCTTCGGTCATGCCTGCCGATAGCCGGGCCGCGCGGAGCACGGCACCGGCGACTACACCGGGCAGGAAGCCGCGGTTGGCGGAGCGGTTGACGCTGTGCCTGGTCGGTCTGTCGAGACTTGCTGTGGATGCCACCCTGATTCTCCGATCCTTGGGATGGTGCCGTTGGCTGTGTGAGTTCTTGCAGCGCTTCACCGAGTGGTCCGCGTCATCGAATGCCCTCTAACTGGCGTGGGGTCGTCCCAGGGACTGTGGGCTCGTCGTCGTCCTGACCGGGGCCTGTGCGGGCTGGGCCGGATAACACCTGGACGTCGCGCTCCGGCATCTGGACATGCAGCCCGGAGATGGTGCGCATGGCGCGGGCGAGCCTCTCCGCGTCCCGGAGGAAGCGCTGGAACTCGCTGACGGTGACGCGGCAGGAGTCAGCCCCGCCGCTCTCGGCCCCCAGATAACCGAGCTTCACCAGGGCATGGATGGTGCGTTCTGGGCAGCGCAAGATGCGGGCGCACTCGGCTGCGTCGAGCATGCCGGGCGGCCCCGGCATCGGCCCGGCAAGAAGGCTGGGCACCTCGGCCTCGCGGACCCGATAGGAGCGGCCGAGGCGAATGCTCCGGAGCTTGCCGGTGTGGATCAGCCGGAGCACTGCTGAGCGGTGCCGGGACATCGCTGCCGCAGCCTCGGTCACGGTCAGGTATCTCGGCGGCCAAGGCTGCTCGGAGCAGGCCTCACGCGCAGTGTGGCCTGGCGCGTTCATGGGCAGTTGCAGAGCAGTTCGAAGAAGACGCAGCGGTCGTACTCGTCGCCCCTTTGCCCCCATCGGTAGGCGAGCAGGCGGACTATCTCAAGTCCCCGGCCTTCCTCGGACAGCTGCTCGCAGTCTTTCGCGGCCGGAAGAGACCTGGAGCCTTCGTCGCGCACTTCGATCCGTGCGCATCCTGGGCCGCGGAGCACGGTGACCTCGAAGGTGCCCCCGGCGCCTGAGTCGGTGTGTTGCAGCGCATTCGTGCACAGCTCCGAAGTCAGTAAGACCGCCTCGTCGAGCATCGAGCAGCCGGGTCCGACGATGCGCCGGACGAAGTCCCGGGCGCACCTCACCTGATCTTGCCGGCCGGGGAACACTCGCCTTATGGGTCTGGTCACGCGAGCATCCCGGGGGGCTCGATGAGGGCGAGGTAGACGAAGTTGGCGCTCATCCGCCTCGAGCACACCGCTTCCAGCAGGGCCCGCGCGAGTTCCTCGCCGGCGTCTTCCCCCAGCCACCGGGCGGCCGCGTCGACCACCGCGATCCGCTGAACCGGCGATATCTGGGTCTCGCGTTCGCGGAGCACAGTCACCGCGGCGAGGCGTTGCGTGGCTGACGGCATTTCAGGGATCCGCGGGGCGTGGCGTCCTGCCTCTGGGTCACCGGCCGCGGCGGCGCCTGCTTCGAGGGTCCAGGCCAGCGCCCGTTCGGTGGCTTCTGAGGACCGCAGGGTTGCGAAGACCAGGGCGACGCGGCTCCAGTCCTCCAGGATGTGCGCGAGGACGTGCGCGCGCTTGGGGGTCATGCGCAGCACGACCGCGGTTTCAGCAGCTCCGGAGTCAGGGTCGGTGATGGTGCTGCCGTCGGACTCGACGATTTGCCCGTCGTCCAGTTCGGCCCGGAAGTGTCCTGATGGCGGGTCGGTAGGGTTCGCCATGGGTCTTCGCCCTTCGGTGTAAGGGTGAGGATCAAGGCTCGGGTCGGTGTTGGCGCACCGGCCCGAGCCGCCTTGCGGTCGGCCTCCAGTACTTATCTGACCGCACGCTCGGATCGCACGGAAGGTCCGTTAGGCAGTCCAGTTAGGCGGCTGGTGGCTAGTCCGCCAGGTAGTCCGCCGCAGCATCAGATTCGCTACGTTCATCTCAGCGGGGTGGCGTCGCGCGGCCGGCCGGGGGAGGCTGGCGGCGAGGGGTGCTGCGGGTGTGGGGACATCCGGTGGCGTCGAAGGCCATCTGCTCGGCGGCGGCGGGCAGCAGCCGGGTCTGCCATTCGGCTTGGGCAGCGAGGCTGATGGCGGTCCGCTCCGGGTCGAGGTAGAGAAACGACCAGAGCTCGCTGAGCCAGTCCAGCGTGTACAGGCACAGCGTGTGCTGTTCCCAGCACGCAGGAAGCGTCGCGGCGATCTGGCCGTACCCGGGCCGGTAGATCTGCTCGACCCAGGCACGGAGCCGGCCGGTCATGGTGTCCCGTTCCCGGCCCTCGAGTCTCCACCACCGCGGCGGGGAGACCGGCTGGTAGCCGGGTTGCCCATCATCGCCGCCGGATCCTGCCGGCTGCGTAAGGCGCTCGGTGAGCTCTTCGACTTGGCGGTCGAGCCCGTCGAGTCCGTTCACGATCATGGAGTGACGGCGGAGCGTTTCGTTGATGCGCGCGATGGTTGCGCTCAGGGAAGAGGCCTCGGTGGTGAGCTGGTGCAGCCGCGGGGCGATCTCCTGGTAGTGGGCCGCTTCGCGGGCGTCCAGGCCGCTGATGCGTTCACCGTGGCTGGCGAGCTGGAGCAGCGCGGCGCCGAGCGCGTCGCCAGGGATGCCGGTGGTCATCCGGGCTCCAGGTCGTCATCCCACGGGTACCGGCCGCCACGCGGACTGGCGCCCACCGCCGTCTCCAGCGGGTCATCAGCCAGGAACTCTGGCGGGACGATGAGCGGCATGCGTTCCGCGGCAGGCGTCAGGGCGGCGATGGCCTGGCCGGCGCGGCGGGCCCGGCGGTAGGCCCGGTCGTTCCAGCCCATGGGCAGCTTGGCGATGATGCAGGCGTAGCTTCCGCGGATGACGAGCGCGTACCCGGCGGGGAGCTGGCGGATCATGTCCGGGGCCATGACGGGGTGGCGGGTGTGGCGGTCCTCGCCGTGCTCGCGCATGGCCGCGGTGCCGCACAGGGCTGAGGCGGTGTCGAGGGCGGCGGGGTCGCTGATGCCGGGCAGCGAGATTTTCGCGCCGGAGGTGTCCATGATGACGCGGGCGCCGTCGCGTCCCCAGCGGGTGCGCAGCTGGGCTTCGCCGTGGGCGACGGTGATGATCTGGATGCCCTTGCCGCCGGAGTCCGCGAGCCAGGACGGGACCGGGACGGGGCAGATCTGGGTGACCTCGTCCAGGGCCATCAGCAGCGGCGGGTCGAGCCGCCCGCCGGGCATCCGGCTGCCGGCCAGCGCCGCGGTGTAATGCAGCTCGCTGGCCAGGCAGGCGAACAGGGGGGCGACGGGGGAGTCCTCGCCGCGGGTCTCGGCGATCAGGTATAAGGTTCCGGCTTCACGCAGGAAGGCGTCCAGGTCGAGGGACTGGCCGGGTCCGGGCAGGACGGATGTGGCGAGGGCGGGGTCGGCGAGGAACGCCAGGGCGCGGCTCATCGTCATCCGGATCGTCTGCGCGGTCTTGTTCGCCTCACCCCGCAGCTCCGCGAGCTGCGCGGCCCATTGCGGCCCCGGGCCGCCGGCGGCCAGGAGGATGGCTTCGGCGTCGGTGGCCCCCGCACCAGTGACCCACCGCGCGACCCAGGTCAGATCCAGATCCGCAACGGAAGCGGCGTGGAAGTAAGCCCTTAGGTAATCGCTGGCCTTGCTGGCCCAGAAGGTGGCGTCCTCGACGCCCTTCTGGCTCACCGATTCGGCGAACGCGTCGGCCCGGCGGATCGCGGTGGCCGGGTCCTGGCAGCCCTCGAGGGGGTTCCAGCGGAACGTGGATGGCACGTCGCCGACCGCTTGCGGGTTGAACACGTGCACCGGGCCGCGACGGGCCCGGATGCCGGAGGTGAGCTCGAACACGTCGTGCTTGGTGGTAGTCGAGATCACCGGGCCGGGGTAGCGGAGAATGACCGAGGCGAGCCACCCGGTCTTGCCGCCGCGGGGCGGGCTGGTGACCACCGCGTGCTCATCGAGGGGCATCCGCAGGCCGTGCCGGTAGTGCGCCCGGCCGATGCGGATCGAGTACTCACTTGCCGGGCCGAGGGCACGCTGGAGGAAGGTCAGTGACCGGCGGGTCCGGCCGCTGCGGCGGAAGGCCGCGAACCGGCTCCATCGCAGCCACAACTCCAGCGCGGTGGCCTGCCCGGCGCCGGGGTGCAGCCGCAGGTGCACGCGCAGCCGCAGGTGGCGGACCCGGTTGCGGGGCAGCCGGCGGTAGGGCACGAACGGCAGGAACGCCCACTTGACCGCGGTCAGCAGGACGGCCGCCACGGCGAGCAGGAGGAGGATCTCGACGGGGTGCTTCATGGGGTCGTTTCCTTCTGCGGGTGGCCGTTTTGCAGGGCGCGGACGTGGTTGAGGAGCACACGGCGGGCGGTGCCAGGGGAGAGGTCCACCTCGGCGCCGATGGTGTTCGCGATCCCAGACACCTGCTTGAGCGGGAGTGTGCTGAGGTCGTGCCGCTGGGTGGCCAGGGAGATCATCCGGGCTTGTTTGCCGGGCGGTTTCGGGTCAGGGGAAGTGCGGTCGTTTTCCTGCCCGGTCGCTTTGAGGTGCCTGCGTCGGCGGGAGGTCAGGGGGATGGGCGTGGTGGCCTTGCGACCGGGAGCGACGGGGCATTCCTCCAGAACCCAGTGGCGGAACCCGGCGATGGTGGACAGCGGGGCGAGGGCCAGGCGCAGGAGCCAGAGGAAGAGGCCGCCGATGACGGCCAGGGGAGTGGCCTCGTCATCTTGGGCCAGCGCGTGGGTGGTGTGCTGGGTGCGCGCGATGGCCCAGGCCCGGATGACACCGATAAGGGTGTCGGAGGCCAGAGCATAGAGGGCCGAGGGCATGACCCAGATCGCCAGGTCACGCCAGCCCGGGGCCGAGGCGAGGGCGTTCATGCCCAGGCTCAGCCCAACGCAGGCCACGTTCAGGGTCCGGGCCCGCAGGGCGTGCTTGCCGTCCAGGGCGACCGCAATGCCAAGCGCAGCGAAGATCAGCGCGCCCACGTCCGGGATGCCGGCCTCCAGGGCCGCGATCACCATGCTGTGTTTTACGGACCGGACCAGGAGGTACTGGGCGTCCCAGCTGACCACCGCGGCCGCGGCGGCGAGGACGGCCAGGGCCAGCATCGCGCCGCGCAGCCAGGCCTGTGCCCACTCGCGCGGGTCGCGGCCAGCCGGGCCAGGGGCGATCAGGGTGAGGGTCGCAGTGTGTGGGCCGCCGGAGTCTTTGCTGGGTGACTGGGTTCGGTGGCGGCCGGCTTTGCTGTGCATCTCAGGGGCAGCCATCGGGGGCCTGCCTTTCCCAGCTCGCAGCTCGCTCAGGCCGGGCTACAAGGGTCAGCCCGGGGACCGACGCGTCGCCGGGCGACATCGCGGTGCGTGGTTCGTCGGCGGGGGAGCAGGTGAGGTGCTGCCAGAAGGTGATGGTGATCCGGCAACAGCGCACCCTCGCGGTGCCGTCATGCCGGGCGCGAAGCTCGGCGTTGTAGATCTTGGTTAACTCCCGCTCACGGGCAGAGCTCCATAGGTTTGTTACATGAGCCAAGCTACTAGGTTGTTGTGACAGTCGTCTAGCATCTCTTCCTGCGTGTTCCGCTGAGCAGCCAGTACGCTGTGGCGGCAGGAGGGGTGATGCTGGAACGCGACGCGCCGTACGTGCAGATCATCGAGCACTACCGGCAGGAAATCCGGTCCGGGCGGCTGCAGGACGGCGACATGCTCCCCTCCGGCCGCGAGATCGCCCAGCAGTTCGGCGTCTCCCTGGCCACCGCGGCGAAGGTCGCCACCGGCCTGCAGGCCCTCGGCCTGGTCACTCCCCGGCCAGGGGCAGGCACCATGGTCACGGCGCCGCGGCCGCCCGCGGACCGGGCGCGCGGCGGTCCGCTGCTGATCACGCTCGCTGCGCGCACTCCGGCGCGGCCGGGGGATAAGGCACGCGTGCTGGAGGCGGGTCTGGTCCAGGCGCCGCAGACCGTGGCCGCGCAGCTGGACGTCGAGCCCATGACGCAGGTCATCCGGCGGCGCCAGGCCACTGTCCGCGAGGGCGTCACGGCTGCGGTCTTGACGTCGTGGTTCCCCGCCGCGCTCGGCGAAGCCGTGCCTGACCTGTCGCGGAAGACGCGGCTGGCCGAGGAGATCAGCGGCTACAAGCCCAGCTGGGGCGAGGACTGGGTATCGGCCCGCCCACCGACATCGGCCGAAGCCCGGGAGTTCAGCATCAAACGCGGCTCACCGGTCGTCGTCGTGCACAGCCGCCGCTTCGATGCCGATGACGCCGTCCTGGAGTACTCCGAGCTCATCGCCCGGGCCGACACCCGCGTCGAGTACAGGTACGCCTACCGCGCATAGGCCGCGCGCACTCCTGCGGTCCGGCCCGTTAGCCGGACCCCCGGGGGTGCGCCAAATAGACCTTGATTTGTCACAGAATACGAGTAGCTTTCTATATGTGACAAGAGATGATGTTTCTCGTGAGGACAGGATCCGGGAGGAGGAGACAATGCTGCGCTACACCGCAGCCCTGCCTCCCCGCGACGACCTCGACAGTGATGCCTACCGTGCATGGGCTGAGCTCGACGCGGACAGTCCCAGTTTTCGATCTACGGACGCAGGCCCTGCCTGCGGGACAAGACGGACGCGGAGTTGCGGCAACTCGCCGAAGCCCGGGTTGACGCAGACGACGAACGTTCTCCCAGCCCTCCCGATTACGCGATCGCAGTGAAGGTACTTCCGCTTAATCCCGAGCCGGAAGCAGGCGCCTAGCGATGGCGTGGCTGAGCAGCTTCCGCCGGTGGCGTGCAGAGCGCGCCTCCTACGAGGCGTTCTTGCGGTGGCATGAAGGAGCCGAGCCCAGGGACGAAGCCGAAGCCCAGCAATTTGAGGAACTCGACGACCAGTACAGCTGGGAAGAGAGTCCGGAGGAGGAGCCAGGGCCGCCACCCTGGGAACCCGTGGGGTGGAGCGAGCCGGAATCAGCGGCCTCCGCCCGGGTGATGCGGGCGATGGACCGGCGCCGGGACTTACGCGAGACGATTCAGGCCGCGGCGGATGCTCAACGGGCGGCGCCGGATGAGCGGGCGTGGTCCGAGGCCTACGCCGATCGCCTGGACGCCACGAACGCGCAGTTCTACGCCGACGCGGAACTTGGCGCGGCCCAGGCGGCGTTCGACCGGGCCCGGGAAATGGCGCAAGCGGATCAGGCCACGCAGCAGGCCCTGGATCACGAGCAGGCGGACGAGCCTCCCGGGAGCACGGATGGGACTGCCGGCCCTGATCCTGAGGCAGATATAGAGGCGGGGGCATGACGGGCGCGCTTCACCGCCGCGAGCCTGGCCCGGGACATCAACGCGGGCCTGGACACAGGGACATAGGGCCGAGCCCGCCGTCGGGCACAGGGAGGCCGCGATGATCTGGACCGCCGAGCGGAACATGGAGCAAGGTCCCCTGCTCGCCGAGGCCTACCGCCGGGCCGAAGCGCTGCCCGCCGGGCGAGAAGCCGTCATGGCCGGCGGGTTGCGCGGCGCGGACAAGACCAGCGCCCTCGCCCAGGCCGGGATCGACCAGGCCCAGTACCTGGTCATCAGCATCGACGACATCCTGGAGCAGATGGCGGCCCGCGGCATGATCCCTGCAATTCCCGGCCTGGCACCGCTGGAGGCCGCCGACCTGGTCCATGCCGAAGCTTGTTTCCTGGCCAAGCGCGTGGGGTTGCGGGCGCTGGCCGACGGCCGGAACGTCATCTGGGACATCACCATGGCCTCCCTGCACTCCGTGCAGTCATGGCTGGCGGCGCACCGGCACGCCGGGTACCGGGTGGACGCGATCTTCGCAGAGATCAGCGCCGGGGAGTCGGTGCGCCGGAGCGCGGCCATGCGCCGCCGTGGACACGAGGAGTACCGGCGGGGCCGCGGCGACGGGGGCCGCTACGTGCCTCCCGAGACCATCCGCGCGCTGGCCCGCGGCCCCGCCGGCTGGCCGCCGGACGGCGTCGCCCGCCTGCTCGGCGATTCGCCTGCTCCCGGCGGGAACATGCCCACTGGGGTGAGTTCCGGGAGTGAGGTCACCGTGATGATCGGTGCGTACCTGGCCGGGGAGATGGCCCTGGGCGCGCTGTGCGGGAAGTTCCGGGCACGGTCCTGGCCTGCCGTGCCGCCAGTGTTCCCGCCGGCGCTGGCAGGAGCACCTTCTGCGATCGATGACCCCGAACCCTACGTCCCGGGCTCCTTTGACGATGTAGTGGGGGCGTATGACCTCGGCTGGATCACCGACCCTGACTATGAGGCCCTCGCCGCGGCCGCCGCACCGGGCACGGCCGGACAGCCAGGCTGAAGCTGTGAGGATCAGCCGGGATCATGGTAATTGCCTTGGGCGGGTGTGGACGGGAGATGCGTTATGACCCAGGTGATGGACGCGCGTGACCGGCTGGGGCGCGCGGGTGATCTGCCCGGGTTGCTAGAGGCCGCGCATCAGGGGTTCGCAGCCGCGCTGACGGCGCTGCGGGCCTGCGAGGACCCCGGCTCGGTGTGGTTCGGCAGGTTCGTCATGGCCGCCGCAGCGGCCGCGGATGGCCGCGATGCGCTGCTCTTCACCCCGTCCCTGCCGGCCCATGCCAGCCCTGGCCTGCGGGACATGGGTGAAGAGCCACAGGCGGGTACCGCTGGGAGCGACGGGGGAGAAGACCGGGCAGGGAGGGTCGCGGGGGATATCGCCGCGTTCTGTGGCTTAGCGGCGGTCCGGCTGGCGCGGGCCGCCAGTCGGCCACCCGATCCCGGTGACCAGGCCGCCTGCGCGCGGGCCGCCGGATGCGCGCGGCGGATCTGCGAACTGCTGGCCGGAGGCGGGACATGACCGGCCGGGCTGTCTTCGGCGATTTCCTCACTGCCGCCCATCAGCATCTCGGCACGCCTGCCACGTTCCGGACCGCCGTCGCCCGCGGCGGTGACGTCGCGGAAATCCGGCACAGCCTGCTGCGGATCGTCGTGGTAATGAGCCGCCACGTCCAGGACACCACCGCCACCGGGCCGCAGCACAGACGGGGACGGCCTGCGCTGGACGGCTGGGACAGGGCGGGGATGGAGGCACGCGAGGCGCTGATCCGCGCCGCCGCCGCCCTGCACGGCGACACCCTCGGCGGCCGGCGGCCGGGCGTGGCCGCGGGCAGCGAACTCGCCCGGCGGCTGGACGCCGCCACGTTGTCGCTCACCTACGGCCGGGACCTGCTGCACACCCACCTCGCCCGGGGGCCCCGCGGCGGGCTGCGGTTCCGCTCAGAGTGGGGGAGCATCCTCACCACGCCGCCCGCGCGCTGGGCGCTGCTGGCCGAGATGGGATCCCTGGCCCATCACCTCATGCCCGTAGGCGAGCAACTGGGGCTTTCAGCCCGGGCCCACGGCAGCCCCCGGGCCCGCCAGGCCGTCAACCATGCGTGCCACTGGCTCCAGATCATGGACACCTCCATCCGCCAGGCCCACCGAGATGAGCCCCTGCCGGCGGCTGACCTGGAACTGCTGCGGGCCATCCCAGTCGGCGCCTCCCTGCCCCAGCGGCGGCCCGATGTCAGCGCGCCGGTCAGCAGACTGCCGCAGGCGGTCATCGCCACCGCGGAACGGGCGCGTCATGCTGCCTGGCTGTCTTACTCCCAGCCGCCGTGGCGGCCCGGGATGTCGGTGAACTCGCTGCGCCAGGCCGCCGCCGCGAGCACGCTCACCAGCCACCACTGCGAGCTCCTACTCCGCTCCCTCGCCTGCAACCAGCGCATAGCGGGGGAGCCAGGAACTGGCCTGCAGGCGGCTGCGGATGCCGCCGGCCGGACCCGCACCCGATGGCTGGGCATCGCCCACGCCCTCGATCAGGTCACCACCAGCAACCAGGAGCAGCCATCCCCGGCCGCGGCTGCGGCGGGCGACCTCGCGTTATGGACCGGCCGGCTCGCCTACGCCGACCCGGGCTGGACCCTGGCAAGCGGGCCGACCCGCGGGGCAGGGCCGGAGGAGGCACCTGCCTATGAGCCTGGCGAGATGACGGGAGTCCTGGCCGCGGTCCATGATGCGTGCGACGCAATGAACCGGATCGCCTGCTCCGACCGGCGGCAGGTACGCGCTCTCGCGGGCGCCGGGCAGGTCCTCGCCGCTGCCGCGCCCGAGGCGTGCACGCTAGACATGCTCGGCCCCTTAGCCAGCGCGCGTCCGGACCGAATCGGAGCCCTGCTCACCCTGTACCAGTACACAGCCAAGGCCAGCGCCGAAGCGACCGCCGCCGCGACCGCCACCCAGGTGCCGCACCGGACCATGCTCCCTGACATCCATGCTGACCATCATCATGACCAGGAGCTGCCTGAGGCCACCGGGCAGCTCGCCGAAGCCCGATCCGTTTATGAGCCCGGACGGATTGAGCGGACACTGCGCGGGCTCGGCATCACAGGCACCGACCTCCTCCGGCGAGCGGGAGACATCGACCGCGCTGCCGAACAGTTGATCACCCAGTCCGCCGCCGAACGTGAAGCGCGACCGCCAGACGCATCTACTCCGGGCACGCCCACACGAGCTGCCAGAGACGCGGGTCGCCAAGGAGGACGGGCCGTGCGGGCAGAAGAAGCTGAAGCAGAGCCCTGATCACTTTGGGCACGCCTGTCATGATCAGCAGCCATCTATCTGCCGCCGCGTACGACCTGTCATGCCGATGACAGCGCGTGCTCGGAGCGCATGCTGATACACGCCTGCGCATAGCTATTCTCAATCGTCACGATCGGAGGAGTTAGTTTCTTTGGGCCGGTCTCTTCCCCTCGGCCGCGCTAACGGTTACGCGCGGTTCATCTCCAAGGACGGCTCAAGATCGCGAAACATCGAGGCTAGGCAACTGGTCGACTGGTTGATTCGCAGATGCTACGCGCCTACTTCGGGTAAGAGCACGACCAGCCTCCAATATGGGGCTCACAACCCAATATTCCTTTATAGTTTTCAGGTGTGGTCACATATTTACCAAGATCTAGGGTGATAAGACGGCCATTTACGAGGAGGTCAATCCTTCCCTGCCACAGTACTAGATTCTTTGCACTGTACGCGCTTATATGGATTTGGACGTTACCCCCTTGTCCCAAAGTGACATTTGGGACCTGACACGCCCGGTTGTTACAAATATAGTGCACTGTCGGCGGATTATCATCTAGGTTTACAGCGGCATATATAAAGTTTGAGTCATCGCCTTGGCCCCCGGCGCAATCAATCCTGGTAGTCCGAAGAGGGTTCGCGCGCCTCACCGTAGAGATTCGCAGGTCCTCCACACCTACAACAGCTTTGGCAGACACAGTAATGTTTACTATTATGCTGTTGGAGATTCCAACCGCATTTACTTTGGCCCATCTCAAGAATCCTACAAGGTTACCGGCGCAACTCGGCACACCCGCAAGAGCCGTCATGGGCGTCTTGGTCATATAAGAATTTGACCCAATATCTGCTACAGTGCAGCGGATGGCGACCTTAAGCACGGTGCTGTGCCGCTCGAAAATAGGATTCTGGCTTTGAACTGGGCCTTCCCGGTTTTCAGGCGGCTCGCTCGTACTCGTTGATCAGGCCGCTCAGGACCGGTTTTCGGCGGATCTGGCATGTGCCGAGGTCGGCTGTGGTGACGCAGGAACCGGGATCAGCGCCGGGGACGTGCTGGCCGATGCCCTGATGGGGCCGGGCGGTGTTGTAATGCTCCT
>Ga0208220_1000970_pt1 | contig 12163 bp, 8 predicted proteins | sample NGESurdeep092012_9_FD_184484 | JGI IMG/M metagenome (GOLD analysis project Ga0208220, IMG submission 184484) | Arctic peat soil microbial communities from Barrow, Alaska - NGEE Surface sample F53-1 deep-092012 (SPAdes) | ecosystem: Environmental > Terrestrial > Soil > Wetlands > Peat ... | reverse complement strand
CCGCGGCAACGCCCGACTCACGCTGTGGGGCGTGCTGGCTGCGACCGTTGCTGCACCGATCGGCCAGGGTCTGACCTGGGCGACCGACTCGCCGTCATGGACGTTGCGGCTCTGCGCGGTCGTCTATCTGGGTGGCACGGTCTTCGCCATCAGGCTCCCTGAACGGGTCGACTCCAGCGAGGGCGAGGTGCGGTTACGCCGCCGGCCGCGGGCTCGGCCTCCTGTCGAATCCGTTGACGGCGGCTCGCGCCGCGAGGCGACCATCCCTCGTTCGACCTATCGCCGGATCTTGCCGCCGCTTCGCGGCATCGGCCCACGCATGACCACGATGCTCCGCGCGGGAGCAGGGCTTCGCGCATTCAACGGTTTCCTCACCCTTTTTCTTGCGTTCCTGGTGCGGCGGCATCCCCTCGGTGGGCTCCACGCGACTGGCGATCTCGGCGTCATCGTCGCGTGCGCCGCACTCGGCAGCGTGCTCGGCACGACGCTTGGTGGGTGGCTGAAACCACGGCAGCCCGAGATCCTCGCGATCATCAGCCTCTTTTCTGCGGCCCTGATGAGCATCATCGCCGCGGTCTGGTTCAGTCTTGCGACCGCTGCACTAGCGATCCTGGTCGCCAGCATCAGCCAGTCGCTGTCGAAGCTCGGCCTCGACTCAGTGATCCAGCGCGATGCAGTGGAGCATGTGCGCACCTCGGCCTTTGCCCGCTCGGAGACCGTGCTGCAGCTGTCATGGGTGCTCGGAGGATTCGTCGCGATCCTGCTTCCCTCCAACGGAAGCCTCGGGTTAACTCTCGGGTCCGCCGTGCTCGTCATCGTGCTGGTCTCGACGATGAAGGCGGTGCGCACTCGGGTGAGCCCGGACCGGGGCATTGAACTGCTGCGCGAACGCCGCCGACCCGCGCCGAGCGACGCGTGAGCATTCTTGTCATCTGCGCGGTAGCTGCCGAGCGATACGCCGTCGTGCGCAACCTCGGCTCGGCGACCCCGACCGAAGTCGCTGGTCTCAGTGGCGTGACCGTCGACACGTCGGCGGGTGAGCTGCAGGTCTTCGATGGCGGCCCGGGTCCGGTCGCGGCGGCTCTCAGCACAGCATCGTTGCTCGCGCTTGGCCCTGAGTACGACCTCGTCATCAGCGCCGGGATCGCCGGGGGATTTCGCGGGCGCGCGGAGATCGGCGACATCGTGCTCGCCGACCAGGTAATCGCGGCGGATCAGGGCGTCATGACCGATGAGGGATTCAGCACACTGCGCGACCTCGGCCTGCCGGGCGAGGGCGGCTACGCCGTGGGCAACGTCGAGCATCGCGCGCGGCTTGCCTCGGGGCCTTACCGGTTGCTCGCCGGCGACATCTTGACGCTGTCGTCTATGACTGGCACCGACGCGCGCGCTGCTGAGTTGGCTTCCCGCTACCCGCGTGCGGTGGCTGAGGCGATGGAGGGCTACGGGGTGATCGAGGCGACCCGACGTTCCTCCGAACGCACCGGCCGCGATATCCCGTTCGCCGAGATCCGCGCGATCTCGAACATCATCGGACGCCGCGACCGGTCGACCTGGAACATTCCGCTAGCGTTGGGCGCTCTTGCAGATGCCATGTCGACGCTACTGAACGAGCCGCTGCCGTGACGCCACTCTCGATCGCCTTCTCGCCCTGCCCCAACGACACGTTCGCCTTCTACGCGTGGACCCATGGGCTCATTCCCGGCGCACCGCCCGTCGACATCACGTTCGCCGACGTCGACGTCACAAACGGCGCGGCCGAGCGCGGCGAGTTCGACGTGGTGAAGGTGTCGTACGCGGCGTTGCCGTGGTTGCTCGACCAGTACGCACTGCTCCCGAGTGGCGGCGCGCTCGGCCGCGGGTGCGGACCACTCGTCCTCACATCCGGTCGCACCGATCTGCGCGGCGCCTCGATCGTGGTCCCCGGCGAGCGGACGACGGCCTACCTGCTGTTCCGGTTGTGGGCCGCCGATCAGGGTGTCGGCGAGATCAGCGTGCTGCCGTTTCCGGAGATCATGCCGGCCGTTCGCGACGGCAAGTTCGACGCCGGCCTGGTCATCCACGAGGCGCGCTTCACCTACGGCAACTACGGCTTGACCAACGTGGTCGATCTCGGCGCGTGGTGGGAAGCGGACACCGGGTTGCCCATCCCGCTCGGTGCGATCCTCGCCAAACGACAGCTGGACGTCGGTGGGTTGGCCTCTGCTGCACGGGCCTCTGTCGAGCACGCATTCGCCAACCCCTCGGCGTCCGCCCAGTTTGTTGCGGAGCATGCGAGCGAGATGGATCCCGACGTGCAGGCGCGTCACATTGCCTTATACGTCAACGAATTCTCGGTCAACCTCGGCGACGAGGGTTACGCCGCGATCGAGGGCTTGTTGAACCGCGCGGCAGCCGAAGGTTTGGTGCCACCAATCGAGGCCGGCGCGCTGCGATAATCGGCGCGTGAGCGACATCCCGATACGAGGCGCTAGTGCACCAGTGCCGCCCGATCTCACTGCGGAGACCTTCGATCGCGCACACGGAACGACGGCGAAGAACGCGTTGCTCTGGCGGCTCGCGCGCGAGGCGTATGGCGACGAATACCCCGAGGAGATCCAAGCGTGGGGCATGACGACCTGGTGGACCCTTGGGCAGTTCGTCTCCGGATTACGGGTCGGTCCAGGCCAGCGGCTGGTGGATCTCGCATGCGGCCGAGCCGGGGTTGGCCTGTGGCTCGCGAGGGCGACTGGCGCGCAACTGACCGGCGTCGATTGGTCGCCCGTAGCGGTCTCCGAGGCAGCGGCACGCGCACCACAATTCGTGCCCGCGGGACGGGCTTCGTTCGTCGTCGGCGACCTCGCTGCAACGGCTCTTGAATCCGATAGCGCCGACGGCGCTGTGTGCGCCGACGCCGTCTTCTTCGCAGCTGACCGAGTCGCGGTGTTCGCGGAGATGGCGCGGATCCTGCGACCCGGCGGCCGATTCATCTTCACGGCCGATGAGAGCGACGACACCGACCGGCAAACTGCAGTCCCCGACTGGGGACCGATCGTCCGTGCAGGCGGGCTCGATGTCGTGAGCCGCCAAGAGATCCCGCACTGGCACGAGGACCTCAAGCGTATGTACGACGGTTGGCTTGCCAATCGCGACGAGCTTGCAGCCAGTCTGGACAAAGAGTCGCTCGACGATCTGATCGGTGAGGCTTCGGCGGTCGGGCCTACGCTGTCGCGCCGCACCGGCGTGCTGTATACCACTCAACTCAGCTGATGCAGTTCAACAGTTGCTACTGCAAGACATACGGACCTGCGTCGATCACCACCTTGGTCCACGTCTTGCCGCCGTCGGTGGTCGACCAGATCGGAGTGCGGTCCGCGGCATCGCTCGCTGAACCGATCTCGAGCGAAACGAAGTCGAGGTCCAACGGCAACGCGCCTTGCCCACGCATGCTTATCGCCGGTGTCCAGCGACTCCAGTGCAGACCCGCGTCATCGGTTGAGACGATGACGTCGCCGTCGGTTGCTCGCCAATGTGTCGGATCGATGAGGTCGACACTCCAGTACTGACCGGACGACGGGGCTGGGAGCGCGTGCACGCGCCACGACCTGCCGGCGTCCGAACTGGTGTTGATTGCAGCGTCACCGGGGCCGACGCTGCCGCCGAGGTCGACTAATGCGAGGTTCTCGCCGTCGACTACCGGGATGCTGAGACCCTCGCCCTGCGACGGATCCGCCCACGTAGGAAACGGTGGCGAGGTGACCGAATGCCAGTGCCCGCCGCCGTCCGTGCTGATGTCTAGGTAGGGATTACCGCCGGCGCAGAAGCTCGACGCCCAACCGACCCCCTGCGACGTGAATGTAAGCGACTTGTCGCATTCGAACAGCAGCGCGTCAGGGGTTCCCGGAGTGCCGTCGCCGGTTGTCTGGGAAAGCAGCGTCCAAGTCAAGCCGCCGTCGTCCGTGCGGTAAATCTCAACACCCATCGAGCCCATTGCGCCCTGCAATCCATAGCACCAGCCGATGGACACGTCGACGAACTCGGGCGTGCAGTCGCGCGGAAGCGTGCCGACTTGCTGCCACGATTGGCCGCCGTCGCGCGTGCGGTACAACGGGATGGTCGCGTCAGGGTCTTGGGTGGCGGCTCCGAGCCACGCGGTTTGATCCGAGAGCACGTCGCTGATCGGGTCATCGTTCGAGCGGAGCGCGCTAACGGGTGGCGTGATGTCCTGCCAGCTCAGGCCGCCATCGACGGTCCGCACGACGAACGTCTCGTCGGTGACGTTCCCCACGACACTTGCCCACCACGTTGTTGCCGACGCTTGGGTGAATTGCGCCAGGAAGCCGACGTCCGCCGGCGGCGACCCGACAGGTTTCGAGGGCTTGACCGGGAGCACCGACCCCACTGGGCTCGACGCGACTGGGCTCGACAATGGCGCGCTGGTCGCAGACTCGCTATCGACAGGTGAGCTACCTAACGCGGGCGCACTCGTTGCTAGGACGGCGCTCGGCATCGCAGATGGTTGCGACGCCGGGGTAATGGACGCCCCGCATGCAGCCGCGCTCACCATCAGAGCGACAGCACCCGTCACGATTGCGGCCGAGCGGAGCATCCCGATCACCTCGGGCCAAGAACGCCGAGCTCCCGCCGCGGGTTGCTTACAAGCAGACGGCCGCGGGCGATTCCGCAGATAAACAGATCATCCGGCGCGCGGACACCTGTATTTCTGCGGAATCGGAAGGGCGAGGCGAACCGGAAGCCGGACTACTGGTCGAGGTCGTCGGCTACTACGCGCAGGACGGTGGCGACCTTGTGACCGGTCGCCTTGTCGGGGTAGCGGTCGCGGCGCAGGCTGTTGGAGATCCCGTCGAGCAACTTGATGAGGTCCTCGACAATGACGACCATCTCGTCGGGCTTCTTGCGCTGCGCCTGGGCCTGGGAGGCGACCAACGACGGCGGCGTATCGAGCACGCGAATCGACAGTGCCTGCTCGCCGCGCTTGCCTTCGGCCACACCGAACTCGACCCGGCTGCCAGGCTTCAGCGCCTCAAGACCTGAGGGCAGCGCTGAGGCATGCACGAAGACGTCACCGCCATCGTCGCGGGAGACAAAGCCGAAGCCCTTGTCGGTGTCGTACCACTTGACCTTGCCGGTAGGCACGGGAAGCCCTTTCGAAAAGTCGCGCAGGAGAATTGGGAGCAAACACTGTGGACATTCCAGGCTAGCGGCACTGGCCACTACACACCAATGTGTTGATCGGCCCTACAGAGCGCTATCGCGATGCCCGAGAATAGCTGGATGAGCGAAAACGGGGACACCAGCGAGCACGGACCACAGCACGACGACGCCTCTGACGGCCTGAGCGGTGAGTTGCTGTCGGGCGGCTCGGGCTTTGCTAGTTCGGGCGGCTCGGGCGCCGACATGCTGTCCAGCGGGTCGATCGAGCGCCCGCCGCGCCGCAACCTCGCGGCGATCGTCGTCAGCCTGGTCGCGGTGCTCGCCGTGATCGGCGGCGGGGTGGCGTACGTCGGCTACCACAAGCTCGCGAGCTCAGGCGCCCAGCCCGATCAGTGGGCACCGGCGTCCTCGATTGCCTACATCAAGATCGACCTCGACCCGGCTGCATCGGAGAAGATCGCAGCCCTGCGCTTCGAGCAGAAGTTCCCCGACGCCCCGCACGTCACCAGCGCCGACCAGCTCAAGGACGCCCTGCTCAGCGAAGCGTTCGCTCAGCCGACGACCGACATCAACTACGCCACCGACATCAAGCCATGGCTCGGCAATCGGGTTGCTCTGGCCGCCTATCCCGACGCGAACGGAAAAATCCAGCTGGTCGGCATCCTTCAATTGAAGGACGCCACGCAGGCAAAGGCCGGCCTCACCAAATTGATCCAGACGCCGGGCGGCGACGCCAGCATGAGCACAGCGGGGTTCGCGATTGAGGACGACTACGCGGTCGTCGGTCAGTCGCAGGCGACGGTCGACGCAGCCGTCGCGGCCGCTCGCACCTCGAGCATCACCGCGAGCAACCAGTACGCCGCCGACGTCGCGACGCTGGGCGGAGACCGCATCGTGACCGCGTGGGCCGACCTGGGCGCGGCATCCAAGTACGTGGCCAAGGCCGCAGCGAGCCAACTCAGCAGCCTCGGCGCTCTCAGCACTCTTAGCAGTGGCAGCGACTCTGGCGCCGGCAGCGATCCTGGCAGCAGCACCGACCCCAGCGGCAGCACCGACAGCCTGCCGCCGAATAGCATTCTCGGCACCCTTGGCAGTGTCGGCGGACTCTCGCAACTGAGCGGCGCCCAAGGCCTCACCAACGAAGTCAAGGGCCGCCTCGTGCTCGGCCTTAGCCTGCAGTCCGGTTACGCCGAGATCAGCGGCCGCATCGTCGGCGGTGACACCACCGGCATCCAGAGCCAGAACGCGGACGCCGGTGCCCTGCTGGGCCAGCTACCCGCTGGATCAGTCGCTGGCGTCGCAGTTTCGGGAATCGGCGCGGCCATCAGCAAAGAACTCACGACGCTCGAATCCGGACCGCTCGCGTCGCTTGGCTTCAAGGACGAGCTCGACGCCGCGAGCGCCCAGCTCGGCATTAGCTTGCCCGGCGACGCGGTCAACCTGATCGGCAACGGTGTCGCGGTCGGCCTCGACAGCGTTCCGGCCGACGGCGCGAAGGCGAAGTTCACCGGCATCGCCGAACCGACCGACGCCGCGAAGGGACTCAAGACGGCGCAGGCGCTCGCCGGACTGCTCACCACCAACGGCTTTGCCACCACCGCGACGGCGTCCGGTTCAAAGGTGATCGTCACCAATGACGCCGCAGCAAGCGGCAGCCTGAGCGACGACCCTGGATTCAAATCGGCGATGGGCGGCATGCCCAACCAAGTCGTCGCTGCCGCCTACGTCGACCTAGCCGGCATCTGGCCGTCAGCGGGAAGTGACGTCCCGAGCGACCTCCAGCACCTGACCGGCATCGGAACCTACGAAGCACTCGATGGCAGCGACGTCACCTTCAGCGTCCGAGTAACTGTCAACTAACAGGTACCTGTGTCCCCACCACTGCTCGCGACGGCGCAGCGGTAGGTGAGAAGCCAGTAACGTTGACCGGATGAGCACCGCCCAGATCGATCTCATCAACTGGTTGCGTGAGCAGCCTGACGACGATCTTGCGCGTCTGCTCATGGCCAGACCCGACCTGTTGCACCCGGTTCCCTCCGACATCGAGGTGCTGGCGACCCGGGCGGCCGGGCGCGCATCTGTCGAGATTGCGCTCGACCGCCTCGACGTCGGCGCCCTGCAGGTCGTCGAGGCGATGGTGCTGTCCCCCGACCCGACCGACGTCGCGGCAGTAGCCGCGCTGCTCGACGTCACACGTACTCAGCTGTCCCCTGCGCTCGACCGCCTGCGCGAGGCGGTGGTGGTCTGGGGTCGCGACGACCAACTAAGGCTGCTCCCCGTCGTCCGCGATCTGATGCCTGCACCTGCAGCCCTCGGACCACCCGCGCGCACGTTGCTCGAACATGTCGCGCGCGCCCAGCTTGCCGGCCTGCTCGCCGATCTGGGCCTGACGGACGTCGGCGATCCGACCCTCAGCATCGCTGCCGCCGCCGCTGCGGTCGACGCGATCGCCGACCTGCTCGAAGATCCGGCGCAACTGGCCGAGTTGCTCGGACGCGCACCTGCGGCCGCTCGCGAAGTCGTTGAGCTGCTCGCCGTCGGTCCACCGACCGGTCGAATCCCCGCCGCTCGGCGTCCGGTCGATGCGGCCACCGCCGATTCGCCGGTCCGGTGGCTATTAGCGCACGCCCTGCTGATCGCGGTCGACGACTTCACCGTCGTGCTGCCGCGCGAGGCCGCGCTACAGGTGCGCGGCGGGCGCGCGTTCAGTGCGGTCGAGCTCGACCCACCGGTCGCTCAAAGCACCAAGCACAAGCAGGCGGACGTCGATGCGAGCGCAGCCGGGCAGGCTTTCACCGTCGTCCGGCTGGTCGAAGCATTGCTTGAAAGGTGGGGGATCGAGCCGCCCGGCGTGTTGCGGGCGGGCGGCGTTGGGGTCCGCGACTTGCGCCGCACGGCTCGCGATCTCGAGCTCGACGAACGGGGCGCCGCGCTGCTCATCGAGGTGGCGCACGCCGCTGGCCTGATCGCCCCCGACGGAGAGGCCGCCGACAGCTGGCTGCCGACCACCGGCTACGACCTCTGGCTGGCAAAGTCGGTCGCCGACCGGTGGGTGATCCTCGTCAGCGCCTGGCTCGTGACGACGCGGGTGCCGGGATTGGTCGGTCGTCGTGAGTTGCCGTTTATCCGAGCGGGCGCCGACCCCGACGCGATCGAGCGGCCGCAGCCCGCCGCGAATGCGCTAGGCGCCGACCTCGATCGCGCCCTGGCGCCAATCGTCCGCCGCGAGGTTCTCGAGATCCTGCTTCGAGCCAGCGCGGGCGAAGCTCCGACCGCCGAGTCGATCAACGAGTCGCTGCGCTGGTCGTGGCCGCGACGTGGCGGGCGGCTGCGCGACGACCTCGCCGGCTGGACGATCGAAGAGGCCGAGCTGCTCGGCGTGACCGGTCGCGGTGCCCTGTCGTCGTTCGCCCGCCCGCTGTGTGCCGGGTTGTATGCGAGCCCGACGGCTAACGCCGAAACCGGGTCGGACGCCGAGATGGTGGCCGCGGGTGACGATCCTGCGGCAGTGGCTGCGGCACTGCTCGACGAACTGCTGCCGCGGCCGCTCGATCACGTGCTGCTGCAAGCCGACCTCACTGCGGTAGCGCCCGGACCGCTGGAAAGTGACCTCGCTCGCGAACTCGCGATGACGGCCGACATCGAGTCGACTGGTGGCGCCACCGTCTTTCGGTTCAGCGACACGTCGATCAGGCGCGCGCTCGACGCCGGGCGTAGCGCGGCCGATTTGCATGCGCTGCTGGCCGCCCGGTCAAGCACTCCCGTTCCACAACCGCTCAGCTATCTCATCGACGACGTTGCGCGCCGACATGGCCGGATCCGGATCGGGCTCGCAGGTTCCTACGTTCGCTGCGACGACGACGGGCTGCTGAACGAGGTGCTTGCCGACCGCCGGGTCGAAAGCTTGCGGCTGCGCCGGCTGGCGCCGTCGGTTCTCGTCAGCCCGCTAGCGCCGGAACGGGTCGCCGAACGGCTGCGCGAAGTCGGCTACGCCCCCGCAGCGGAAAGCCCCGATGGGGCCTTGCTGCTCCGCCGTCCCGATTCAGGTCGAGCCCCGTCGCGGCCTCGACCGCTTCGACGACGCCCGGAGCTCGCGACACCGGCTGCGTCGGTTGTATCTGTCGCGGTCAAGGCGATTCGCGGTGGCGACCGGGCTGTGACATCAAGTCGCGGCGTGGTGGTGGGCGGTGCGATTTCGGACGTCGTGCCGCACTCGGCGTCCACCGAGACCTTGGCGATCTTGCAAGACGCGCTGCGGTCAGGGCGGGCCGTCTGGATCGGCTACCTCAACGCCCAGGGTCAGGCAAGCAATCGCATCATCGAGCCGCAACGCCTGGCCGGTGGGTATCTGACCGCGTTCGACTATCGACGTGACGAACCGCGGACGTTCGCGGTGCACCGCATCACCGGCGTTGCCGAACTGACCGAGGGCGAGATCGACACCGTCACCGACACCGACGACCGCGGCCCAAACGCCAATGAGCCAACACCTGGGACAATGGTCAAGTGACCGACGGACCCCTGATCGTGCAATCCGACAAGACGCTGCTTCTCGAGGTCGAGCACGAACTGGCCGGCGAGTGCCGGCGGGCGATCGCGCCGTTTGCGGAACTCGAACGTTCGCCTGAGCACGTCCACACCTATCGCCTCACGCCTTTGGGGCTTTGGAATGCGCGGGCGGCTGGGCACGATGCCGAAGAGGTTGTCGACGCGCTGCTGAAGTACAGCCGTTATGCAGTGCCGCACGCATTGCTGATCGACGTCGCCGAAACGATGGCGCGCTACGGCCGACTGCAACTCACCAATGATCCCGCGCACGGCCTCGTGCTGCGTTCGGTCGACCGAGCCGTTCTCGAAGAAGTGCTGCGCAGCCCGAAGGTTGCGCCGATGATCGGCGTCCGGCTTGATGACGATGCCGTTGTCATTCATCCAAGCGAACGCGGTCACCTCAAGCAGGTGTTGCTCAAGCTCGGCTGGCCGGCCGAGGACCTCGCCGGTTACGTCGACGGCGAAGCGCATGCGATCGCCCTGCACGAGGACGGCTGGGCGATCCGGCCCTACCAACTCGAAGCGGTCGAGGGCTTCTGGCACGGCGGCTCTGGTGTCGTCGTGCTGCCGTGCGGTGCAGGCAAGACCATCGTCGGTGCTGCCGCCATGGCGAAGGCGCAGGCGACCACATTGATCCTCGTGACGAACACTGTTGCGGCTCGTCAGTGGCGTCACGAACTACTGAAGCGCACGTCACTCACTGAAGACGAGATCGGCGAATATTCCGGTGCCAAGAAGGAAATTCGCCCCGTGACGATCGCGACGTATCAGGTGATGACCACTCGTCGCAAAGGCGTCTACGCGCACCTCGAACTCTTCGACGAACACGACTGGGGCCTCATCATTTACGACGAGGTCCACTTGCTGCCGGCGCCGATTTTTCGGTTCACAGCTGACATTCAGTCGCGTCGCCGGTTGGGCTTGACGGCGACCTTGGTGCGTGAAGACGGTCGCGAAGGCGATGTGTTCAGCCTCATCGGTCCGAAGCGCTACGACGCACCGTGGAAAGACATCGAGGCGCAGGGTTACATCGCGCCGGCCGACTGCGTCGAGGTACGCGTCACTCTCACCGAGCACGAGCGGCTTCTGTACGCGACCGCCGAACCTGAAGAGCGTTATCGGCTCGCGTCGACGACCGAAACAAAGATGAAGGTGATCGAGGCACTTGCCGCACGCCACGTCGGCGACCAGTTGCTTGTCATCGGGCAATATCTCGACCAACTCGACGAATTAGGCGAGCGCCTCGGTGTCCCGGTTATCAAGGGTGACACGACGGTGAAGGAGCGCGAGCGACTTTACGACCTGTTCCGTACGGGCGAGATCACCACGCTCGTCGTGTCGAAAGTGGCGAACTTCTCGATCGACTTGCCCGAGGCATCGGTCGCGATTCAGGTGTCAGGATCGTTCGGGTCGCGCCAAGAAGAAGCGCAGCGTCTCGGCCGGATCCTGCGGCCGAAGCACGACGGTCGCACTGCGCGCTTCTACGCCGTCGTTGCGCGCGACACCATCGACCAGGACTACGCCGCGCATCGTCAGCGGTTCCTTGCCGAGCAGGGCTACGCGTATCGCATCATCGACGCCGACGACGTGCTGGCGGGCGACGAGATCTAGGTCTTCGCAGCCCTGGGTGTTGCTATGTCGGCGAGCTCGGGTGCACTGCGGGCTGCGACGGCGGATCTTCGCATCCCGTGTGGTTCCACAAGCGCGACAAATTGGCCAGCTCAACAACCACACGGGATGCGAAGCTGCGTCAGCGGAACGCGTCGAGCGCGGTGATCATCAGCCTCGTCGTGTCGGCTCCGCCCATGTGGCCAGCCCGTACCAGATGCAGCTGGGCTGTCGGCCAGGCCTGGGCTAGCAGCCACGGAACGTCGGGCGGCCCGCCGATGTCGAACTGGCCGTGAATGAGGACGCCAGGTATGCCAGCAAGTCGACCGGCGTTTTGCAGCAGCTCACCGTCCGCCAACCACGCGGCATGCGAGAAGTAGTGCGCGCACAATCGAGCGAACGCCATGCGAAAGTCGGCGTCTGCATATCGAACGGACGGCGTCCAACCCTCCTCGAGTGAGACGACTGCGTCCTCCCAATCGCACCAGTCCTGTGCAGCCTTCGCCCGGACGGCGTGGTCTGGGTGCGCGTTCAACAGGCGGTCGTAGGCCGCAACGAGGTCGTCCTGCTCAGTTGCAGGAACGCCCGCGCGAAATCGCGCCCACTGCTCGGGAAAGAACCTGCCGGCTTCGTTGTAGAGCCAGTGCACATCGATCGGCCGCGTCATCGTGACCGAGGCGAGAACCATCTCCGTGACGCGTTGTGGGTACTGCTCGGCGTAGGCGAGCCCGAGCGTCACTCCCCACGACCCGCCCCACACCAGCCATCGCTCGATACCGAGATGTTCGCGTAATCGCTCGATGTCGGCGACGAGGTGGGGCGTCGTGTTGTGCTCGAGGCTCACAGCAGGATC
>Ga0208220_1000969_pt1 | contig 12166 bp, 11 predicted proteins | sample NGESurdeep092012_9_FD_184484 | JGI IMG/M metagenome (GOLD analysis project Ga0208220, IMG submission 184484) | Arctic peat soil microbial communities from Barrow, Alaska - NGEE Surface sample F53-1 deep-092012 (SPAdes) | ecosystem: Environmental > Terrestrial > Soil > Wetlands > Peat ... | reverse complement strand
CCGGCACTGCGTGCAGCGCGGGGCCGACGGCGCAGCGATCGTCAGCATCACGACCGGCTCGGCCCGCAGTCCCCGGCCCGGCGGCGGCGCCTACAGCGCGTCCAAGGCCGCGGTGGAAACCATGAGCAAGGTCTTCGCCATGGAACTGGGCCCGCACGGCATCCGGGTCAACGTGGTTTCGCCCGGCTACATCGACGTCCGGCAGTGGAGCGACGCCTATCCGGACCGCGCGCCCGACGAGCTGCGGGCGGCGCTGGTCGAGTCGATCCCGCTCGGCCGGGGCGGGGACCCGCGCGACATCGCCAGCGCGGTGCTGTTCCTGGCCTCCCGCGAGGCCAGCCATATCACCGGCACGGTGCTGGAGGTTGACGGCGGCTCCAACGCCGGACGGTTCACGCTGGCCAGGCGTGCCGACAGCACGGCTAGCGGCGCCCGTGGCTAGGGGCGGCCGGGCGGGCGAGGCGGCCGCCGGCCTGACGGAGGCCGGTGTCTCCGGCCAGCCGGGCGGTGCCGGGCAGCCGGGTAGCGCCGAGCCGCCGGTGATCGAGACCCGCGACGTGGCCAAGTTCTTCTCGGCCGGACGCGATGCGCTGGGCCGGGCCCGGCCCCCGCTCAAGGCCGTCGACGGGGTCTCGCTGGCGATCCGGCGCGGGCAGACCCTCGCCCTGGTGGGCGAGACCGGCTCGGGCAAGACCACGTTCGGCAGGCTCTTGCTCAGCCTGTACAAGCCCACCCGCGGCGACATCCTGTACCGGGGCACGAGCATCCTGGATCGCCGCGGCAGCGCCGCCCACTCGGTGCGGCGCCAGGTGCAGGGGGTGTTCCAGGATCCCTACTCCTCGCTGAACCCGACCATGACCGTCGGGCAGTCGCTGGCCGAGGTGCTGGCGGTGCACCACGTGGTCCCCCGGCGGGACCGGGAGGCCCGGGTGGCGGAACTGCTCTCGACCGTCGGGCTCTCCCCCGCCCAGGCGGACCGGCGCCCGCACGCCTTCAGCGGGGGCGAGCGCCAGCGGGTCGGGATAGCCCGGGCGCTGGCCGTCGAGCCCGAGGTGGTCATCGCCGACGAGCCGCTGTCGGCGCTCGACGTCTCCATCCAGGCGCAGGTCCTCAACCTGATGATCGCGCTGCAGGCCGAGCGCGGCCTGACCTACCTGTTCGTGACCCACGACCTGGACGTCGCCCGGCACATCAGCCAGCGCACGGCGGTGCTGTACCTGGGCCGGGTGGTCGAGGAGGCGCCGACCCCGGCCATCTTCGCCCGGCCGCTGCATCCCTACACCCGTGCGCTGGTCGCGGCGGCGCCGCGGCTGAGCATCCAGCGCAAGACGGTCAAGCCGGCCCTGGGGGGCGATATCCCGAACGCGATCGAGCGGCCGGCGGGCTGCCATTTCCACCCGCGCTGCCCGCTGGTCATGCCGGTGTGCCGGGAGCGCGAGCCCGCGCTGCTGCAACTGCCGGACAGCCGCTCGGTCGCGTGCCACCTGCACGACCCGGCGGTCATGGACGCGAGCGCCGGCGCCGCGGGCTGACCGGCTCGCTCTAGCCGCTGCCGGCGGCGGGATCGGCCTGCGCAGGATCGGTCAGGGTGTCCCGCGACGGGAAGCCGGCCAGGTAATGGTCGCGGATCTCCTGGCGCAGCCGGACGGCATCACCCGCGCGCACCGCCTCCAGCAGCCCTAGGTGCCGGTCGGCGGCGTCGGACAGGCCGATGCCCTGGCGCTCGATCTCCGCGCGCATCAGCGCGCCCATCTGGCTGTTGAGCACGCTCCACAGATCCTTGAGTCGCGGGCGCCCGGAGACGCCGACCAGCAGCTCGTGGAAGCGGGTATCGGACTCCACGAGCGCGTCCATGTCGTCGGCCCGCGCGGCGGCCGACATCTGCTCCAGCTCCGCCTGCAACGCCTTCGCGACCTGGGCCGGGTCGGGCCCGATCCCGTGGTCGAAGCACGCATCCTCCAGCACGTACCGCGCGTAGCACACGTCCTCGGCGTCGGCCGCCGACATCCTGGTCACGACGCTGTAGCGGCGGGGCACGATCGCGATGAGTCCCTCGGCCTGCAGCCCCCGCATGGCATCGCGGATGGTGCCCCGGCTGACTCCGAACTCCGCCGCCAGGTTGGCCTCGACCAGCCGGGTCTCCGCGGGCAGCTCGTTGTTCAGGATCCGGTGCCGCAGCTCGCGTCCCACCGCTTCGGGCAGGGAGACATGCTCGAGAATGGCTCCCATCCTCCTTCGGTCTTGGCGGGGGCCCTCGCTGGTCACTGTAGCTTCAGCGCGGCGGGGGTCAAGCCGACATGACGGGCGGCATCCGGCGTAGCTCGCAGCGCGGTCGCCGGGCCGGTCAGGATGGGCGTGATGCCAGGCCCGTGACCCGGCTGCGGGCTGGCTCCGTGCCCGACCACGCCGACGGTTACCCACCCCCGCCGGTAGCCCAGGTTGTACCGGGCGTCGATGTCGGTGACCGCGACCAGATCGCCCAGGACAAGCTCGCCCGGGCCAGCCAGAGCGCCCGGAGTGGCCGGGGTGAGCTGCAGGTCCAGGTCCCAGCCGGCGGCGGGGCGCCCGATGCCGTTGCCGGCCAGCCGGCCCGGCAGCTGCACGCGGACACCCGCGGTCACCACCTCGCCCGAGCCGCCTGTCTCGACCGGCAGGGCGGACAGCAGCTCGGGATCCACGTTCATGATCGTGACGTCGGCCGGGAAGCCCGGCGGCCGCCAGCCCTGCCCGCAGGCCCGCACGGTCACCTGGTCGCCGGGGCGCAGGCGGGCCAGGTCGGCCTGCGCGAAGGCCGTGATGACCCGGCCCGCCTCGCCCCGCTTGCCGATGACCACGCCGCGGGCACCCGACGCCGCGCCGGTCCGGGCCTCCGCCCGGTTGCCGATGCAGGCGTAGGTGGCCAGGGCCAGGCGGCTGGCCGGGTCCGGGTGCACGAGGCAGGCGCCCGGCGCGGCGTGGTCGGCCGCCAGGGCGAACACCGAGTCACCGAGCTGCAGGCCGAGCACGATGCCGCCGTCGCCGGCCGGCACGTACGGCCGGCCGTCCCGGTCCACCCGGTAGGGCGTCTCGCCGAGCACCGGGTGCTCGACGACGCCCAGCAGGTTCATGGCCACCGGGGCCAGCGAGCGCTGCGCGCCGCTCATCGCAGGGCCTCCTGCCTCGGGTGCAGCCAGCTGGCCAGGTTGGCATCGGAGTCGTCCGCCAGGAAGAACGCCTCGGCCGGCCCGCTCATCAGCGTGCTCGGGCCGGGCCCGTGGCCGAAGAGCATGCACTGGCCGGTGGAGATGACCCCGATCGTCAGGTAGCCCTCCCGGTAGCCGCGGCCGTAGCGGTGGTCGCAGTCGGCCAGCGCCACGATGTCGCCGATCCGCAGCCCTTCCAGGCCGAGGGACAGGTCCTCGCCGAGGCCCTCGTAGGCCCCCATCAGGTCGGTGTTGGCGTACTCCGAGGCCATCCCGGCCCCGGCCCCGATGGCCTCGGCCGGCACCGTGGCCGCCACGTGCACCTCCAGCCTGCCGTCGGCCCTGGTCCCGCCGGGCATCGCCGCCAGCAGGTCCGGGTCGCAGTTCTTCACCGTGATCGCGGGGTGACCGGGCAGCTCCAGGCCCTGGCCGACGGCCGTGACGGTGACCTGGTCGCCGGTGGTCACCCCGGCGAGCTCGGGCTCGGCGAAGTCGACGAGCACGTAGGCGTGCTGGCCGATGACGTGCCCGAGCGCCCCGGCGGCCGGCCCGGACGCCACGCGCACCTGATTGCCCACGCAGGTCAGGAACTGCAGCGCCATGTTCGCGCCCGGCTCCCGGTGCCGGACCGAAGCGCCCGGCTCCAGGTGGTCGGAGGCGTACCCGGTGGCCCGGTCGCCGCAGTGCACGCCGAGCGTCACGCCGCCCATGCCCGGCAGCACGAACGGCTGCCCGTCCGGACCGACCCGGTAGGCGTGCCGGTCGGCGAGCGCCGGCCAGACCTCCCCGGCCAGGACCTGGCGCACCAGCCGGGCGGCGTTGGTGTCGGCCTTCACGTGGCCGCCGCCGGGCGGGGCGCCGGGGCCGCGGACGCAGCGGGGTCCGCAGGCGCATCGGGGTCCGCAGGCGCATCGGGGTCCGCGAGCGGGAACGACACCCAGGCCCGGCGGCGGAATGACTCCTCGAACGCGTTGATGGTCTCCTGCACGAGCGCGCCCTGGGCGAAATCACCCTGGGCGGCCCGGCCGGGGTCGAGGATCTCGCTGGCGAAGTCCGATACCAGGTTGGAGTAGAACAGGTACTCCCACGGCTCGGCGGAGGTTCCGCCGGGCGGGAAGTACTCCTGCGGAATCTGCACCTCGGTGAACTCGACCGCGTCCTTGCGCGCCGTCTTGATGGTCTGGCAGCACCCGAACTCGTCGACCAGCCGGACGATCAGTGCGCCCTGCGATCCGTAGATGCGGGCCTCGATGCCGGGATAGTTGCCAACCGTGACGTAGGAGGACTGGATGGAGGCCAGCGCCCCGGAGCCGAACTCGGCGATCCACATGTCCCCGTCGTCGATGTTCGCCCGGGTCAGCTGGCCGGTATCGCGGATCACCCGCTCGGGCACGAAGTTGCGCATCGCCCCCACCACGGCGGTCAGCGGCGCGCCCAGCCACCAGTGCATGATGTCGATGACCGGCGCGCCGTAGCCCTCGATCGAGGAGACCGCGATCTGGCCGGGGTCGGCCTCGGGGTCGAACTGCCGCAGCGGCGTAGCCGGATCGAGCCACTGGCTGTTCTGCTCGAAGCCGTTGAACAGGTACGGCTGGCCGATGAAGCCGGAGTCGATCAGCTCCTTGGCGTAAGTGACCGCGGGCGCGTACCGGAAGGTGAAGCCCAGCTTGGTGCGCAGCCCGCGGGCGGCGGCCAGCTCGGCGGCCTTGCGCGTGTTCCGGTAGTCGGTGTCGACCGGCTTCTCGCACAGCACGTGCTTGCCCGCCGACAGCGCGTCCCAGGAGATCTGGAAGTGCGGCTGGTTACCGGTCACGACGTCGATGACGTCGATGTCGGGGCGGCCCAGCAGGTCCCGGTAGTCCGTGGTCGCCTGCGGCACGGAGAACTTCTGCGCCGCGGCCGTCACCACCGCCTCGTCGGTGTCCGCCAGCGCGACCACCTCGACGCGCGGGTCACGCTGCCAGCCGGGGATGTGCGCCACCTGCGCCCATCGGCCGGTACCGACCACGCCAACCCTGATCTTGCCTGCCGTCATGTGCGTTTCTGCCTCTCGCCTTGTTAGCCAGTCGCGTTAGTAGCCAGTCGCCTGGTGCCGGTCGCCCTAGTAGCCAGCGGCGCGGTCGTAGACATTGCGCAGCGGTGCGCCATCCAGCCACCGCCGCAGGTTGTCGCAGAACAGGTCGGTGATGAGCTCGTTCTCGGCCGCGGCGGTCGACGCCGAGTGCGGCGAGATGATGACGTTGTCGAGCTTCCACAGCGGCGAGGAGGCCGGCAGCGGCTCGGTGGCAAACACGTCCAGGGCCGCGCCGCCGAGATGACCGCTGGTCAGGGCGGTGATCAGCGCGTCCTCGTCGATGACCTGGCCGCGGCTGAGGTTGACCACGACCGCCCCGCGCGGCAGCGCGGCCAGTTCCCGCGCGCCAATCAGGTGCCGGGTCTGCTCGGTCAGCGGGCAGGCCAGGATCAGCGCATCGACGTCCGGCAGGACGCCGGCCAGCGCACCGGTGTCGGCGTAGCCGGTGACGCCGGGCACGTCGTAACTGGCGCCGCTGCGGCCCGCGCCGCGGACCTGCACCCCGGCGGCCGACAGCAGCCGGGCGACCTCGCGGCCGATGCCGCCGAGGCCGACGACCAGCGCCCGGCTCCCGGCCAGCTGGCCGCTGGCGTGCCGCTGCCAGTGCCGCTCACGCTTCCAGCGCGTCAGCAGCGGCAGGTCCTTGGCGAAGTAGAGCAGCCCGAGCAGCGTGAACTCCGCCAGCGGGCCGCCGTGCACGCCGGCCGCGGTGGTGAACACCAGGTCGGTGCCCGTCAGGCCGGTGCGGTCGAGGAAGCCGCCGATCCCCGCGCTCGTGGCCTGCACCCAGCGCAGCCGCGGGCTGTTGCGGGCCAGCGCCACGGGCTCCTGCCAGTCGAAGTCGAAGCTGATGTCCGCCTCGGCGCGCAGCGAGGACCACCGGCGCAGGTCGGCCGCCGACAGCGCGCGGGGCGATCCGGTGTGATCGCACGGGTAGCGCGGCACCGGCAGCAGGCCGGGCTCGTACAGCACGCGGACCCGGCGATCGGTCGCCTCGATCCGCGCGGCGAACTCGGGTTCCAGTGGCGTGGCTATCAGCACGCGCACCGCGTCCGCCGTCATCGGTCCCCCGCGCCCGCCGCCATCCGTTCCGCTGCCATCTGCTCCCGCTTTGCTGATTGTCGACAATCAGCAATTGTTGCTTTTAGGTTACGGCTCGTCAAGGGCCGCCGAGCGAGTATTGACGGGCCAATGCCCCGTTTCTACAGTTGGGACACGTTGTCGACAATCGACGAAATGGGGTGCGACATGTTCCGAGCCGCCCGGCCGCGGATACTGAGCGCCGGCATCATCGCACTCGCGCTAGCAGCCGCGGGCTGTGGGGCCAGTAGCGGCACGTCAGGCTCGGGCGGCAGCTCGGGCGGCACCGGCACCACGGCGACCGCGAGTACCCTCGTGATCGCCAACGCGGTCAAGGTCGACACCCTGGACCCGGAGGCCAACTCGGTCAACGAGTCCATCTGGCTGGATCAGAACCTCTACAGCCGGCTCCTGCAGCCCAACGCGACCGGCACGGGCCTGCTGCCCGACCTCGCCTCCTCGTGGACCATCGCCAAGAACGGGCTGAGCTACACCTTCCACCTTCGTTCCGACGCGAAGTTCTCCGACGGCACCCCGGTGACGGCCAGCGACGTCGTCTACTCCATCAAGCGGGCCCGGGCGTTCTCCGGCGGCTGGGGCTTCCTGCTCACCGCCGTCAAGACGATCTCCGCGCCGGACTCGCACACGGTCACGATCACGCTGTCGGAGCCGCACGCCCCGCTCCTGGCCGACCTGGCCATGTACGCCTACTCCGTCGTGCCGGAGAAGCTGGTCAAGGCCCAGGGCACCAAGTTCTTCCAGCACCCGGTCGGCAGCGGGCCGTTCGTGGTCACCTCCTACAGTCCCGACAGCGAGGTGGACCTGGCGCGCAACCCGGACTTCTACGGGACGAAACCGAAGATCAGCAAGGTCAAGATCCTCATCGTGCCGGACGACAACACCCGGGTGCTGATGCTGGAGAGCAAGAAGGCGGACGTGATCGAGAACCCGCCGGGCAACCTGGTCAGCCAGATCGACAAGACGCCGGGCCTGAGCGTGCAGCTGTTCCCGTCCACCCGGGTGGACTTCATCCAGCTCGACGAGCACTTCAAGCCCTTCAAGAGCCAGCTGGTCCGGGAGGCACTGAATTACGCGATTAACCGCAAGGCCATCGTGCAGCTCGCCTACCAGGGGCATGCCACGCAGGGCGCCTCGTTCATGCCCGACAAGATGCAGTTCTACGATTCGTCGATCACCCCTTATCCCTATAACCCGGCCAAGGCCAAGCAGCTGCTCAAGCAGGCCGGCTATCCCAGCGGCTTCAAGACCTTCCTCATCGCTGTCAGCGGCGACGTGGCCGGCCAGGCCGAGGCGGTCGTGGTCAAGCAGGAGCTCGCGGCCGTGGGGATCACCGTGAGCATCCAGTCCTACGAGCTGCTCACCGCCTATAACAAGGAAGACAACGGGCACTCGGAGATGGGCGAGCGGTACTGGACCAACGACATCATCGACCCCGATGAGGTCGCCACGTTCGGCGCCGACTGCAAGGGCGGCGCGAACGCCTTCAACAGCTACTGGTGCGACACGCAGGCCTCCAGCCTGGTCAGCAACGCGCGCGCCGAGCTGGATAACAGTCAGCGCCAGCAGATGTACAGCCAGATTCAGCAGATCATCTACCAGCAGTCGCCGTTCGTCGTCGTCGACTACAGCCCCTACCGGTATGGCGTCGGGAGCTGGGTGCACGGCTTCGACGTCACCCCGCTCGGCAACTACGACCTGTCGCTCGAGTCGCTGACGGTGAGCGGTCACTAGGCCGTGAGCCGCTTCGGTTCGTTCCCGCGGCGCCTGGTGCACGTGGTCATCGTGCTGTTCGGCATCACGCTGGTCACGTTCTTCCTGCTGCGGCTGATTCCCGGTGACCCGGCGCTGGCCATCCTCGGCAGCAGCTACACCCACACTCGCGCCGTGGCCATCGACAGCACCCTGGGGCTGAACCGGCCCATCTGGTCGCAGTACGGCCTGTTCATGGGCCGCCTCTTTCACGGCAACCTGGGCTTCTCCTTCTTCTACAACCAGGCGGCGACGACCGTGATCGGCAACCACATCGCGCCGACCATCTTCCTGATCATCTACAGCGCGGTGCTGGCCCTGGTGATCTCCTTCCCGATCGGCTTCGTGTCCGGGCTGCGCCGCGGCGGGGTCACCGACCAGGCCTCCCGGGTGTTCTTCACCCTCAGCTTCGCGATGCCCGGCTTCTGGCTGGGCATCATCCTGATCCTGATCTTCAGCGTGCACCTGCACGCCTTCCCGATCAGCGGCTTCGGCGGCGGCCTCGCCGGGCACCTGTACTCCCTGTTCCTGCCCGCCCTGACGATCGCCCTCGGCTTCTCCACGGTCCTGGTCCGGAGCCTGCGCGCGGCGACCATCACCACGCTGCAGGCCGAGTTCATCGACACCGCGCGGATGAAGGGCGTCGGCTGGTCGCAGGTGCTGTGGCGGCACGTGTTCCGGAACGCGGTGCTGGCCGTCGTCGCCGTCTACGGCGTCAACCTCGCGTACCTGATCAGCGGGACGGTCCTGGTCGAGAACGTGTTCTCGCTGCCGGGCCTGGGCACCCTGCTGGTCAGCTCGGTCTCCGACCGCGACTACCCGGTGGTGCAGGGCGTCACGCTGCTGTTCGCGGTGCTCATCGTGGCCATCAACCTGCTGACCGACGTCGTCCAGGCCGCGCTGGACCCCCGAGTCGGGCAGGAGATCGGGGAATGAGCGCGGGGGGAACGGGCAGCGGAGACCTGAGCACGGGTGACCTGACCACGGGCGGAATGCGCGCCGCCTGGGCGGCGAGTCCGTCCGAGCTGCTGATGAAGGCGGCGGCCAAGGCGGCCAGCCGGCGCCGCAGCACCGTGCGGCGCCGGCTCACGCTGATCGCCGGGCTGGTCATGCTCGCCATCGCCATCGTCGCCGTGCTGCTCGCGCCCGTGCTCGTCAGCGCGTCGCCCACCACCATCGACGCGCTGCATCCGCTGGCGTCGCCGCTGACTGCTGGCCACCTGCTCGGCACCGACCAGTTCGGCCGGGACGTGCTGGCCCGGATCCTGTACGGCGGCCGGATCGACCTGGCGATCGCCTTCGGCGCCACCAGCGTCACCCTGGTGGGCGGCACCATCATCGGGCTGGTCGCCGGCTACCTCGGGGGCCGGGTCGACGCCATCTTGATGCGGCTGGTCGACCTGTTCTTCGCCTTCCCGTTCCTGGTCCTGATCATCGCCATCGTGGCCATGCTCGGGCCGAGCATCTTCAACATGTTCATCGCCATCTGGATCACCAGCTGGGTGAGCTACGCCCGCATCATGCGCGCCCAGACGGTGGTGGCCAAGAAACAGCAGTACGTGCTCGCGGCGCGGGCGCTGGGATACGGCCCGGTCCGGGTCATGTTCCGGCACATCCTGCCGAACGTGGCCTCGGCCGTGATCATCTTCTCGATGGTCGACGCGGTCGGGAACATCATCCTGGCGGCCTCGCTCGGCTTCCTCGGGCTGGGCGCCCAGCCGCCGGCGCCGGAGTGGGGGACGATGATCTCCGATGGCCAGAACTACCTCCTGTCCTCGTGGTGGCTGGCGACGCTGCCCGGCCTGGCGGTCGTGTTCGTCGGCGTCGCCTTCAGCCTGATCGGTGACGGGCTGACTGACCTGCTGCGGGCAGGCGAGCGGTGACCGAGCAACCGCTGCTCACGGTCACGGACCTGCACTGCTACCTGGCCACCCGCCAGGGCGTGGTGCGCGCCGTCGACGGCGTGTCGCTAGCCGTGCACGAGGCCGAGGTGCTGGGCATCGTCGGCGAGAGCGGCTGCGGGAAGTCGGTCACCTGCCGCACGATCGTGGGCCTGATGCCGGCCGGCATCGCCCACACCAGCGGCGAGGTCATCTACCACCCGCGCGGCGACCAGAGCATCCTGACCGCGAGCCCGGCGCAGCTGCGGTCGCTGCGCGGCTCGCAGCTGGCCATGATCTTCCAGGATCCGATGACCGCGCTCAACCCGGTCCGGACCGTCGGCGACCAGTTGCTCGAGGCGGTAACCGCCCATGTCCGGCTGTCCCGGTCGCAGGCGCGGGCCCGGGCGCTTGACCTCCTGAGCCGGGTCGGCATTCCCGCTCCGGCCCGGCGGATGAACGACTACCCGTTCCAGTTCAGCGGCGGGATGCTGCAGCGGGCGCTGATCGCCATCGCGCTGGCCTCCTCCCCCCGGCTGCTGCTCGCCGACGAGCCGACGACCTCGCTCGACGTCATCATCCAGGACCAGATTCTCAGCCTGCTCCTGGAACTGCAGCGCGACACCGGGATGAGCATGATCCTGGTCAGCCACGACCTCGCGGTGATCACCGAGGTGTGCGACCGGATCGTGGTGATGTACGCGGGCCAGATCGTGGAGGAGGGCACGGTGGCCGACATCATCACCGCGCCCCGCCACCCCTACACCCGCGCGCTGCTGGATGCGCTGCCGCAGCCCAGCCACCAGGACGCCGACCACCAGGACGCCGGCCCGCGGGGGCCGCTGCGCAGCATCCCCGGCTCGCCCCCGAGCCTGATCGACGTGCCGGGCGGCTGCCGGTTCGCGCCGCGCTGCCCGCTGGCCGTCAGCGAGTGCCTGACCTGGGACACCGAGCTGCTCAAGACGGGCGAGCAGGACCACCTGGCCCGCTGCTGGCGACATCAAGAGGTCGGGAGGCCGCAACCATGACCGGTCAGCGACGCGAGCGGCTAGGGGTGGGCGTCGTCGGCGCGGGCCGCTGGGCCAACCTGGCGCACCTGCCCGGCTGGGCGCGGGACGAGCGCTGCCAGATCGTCGGCGTCTGCGACACCGAGCCGGAGCGGGCCGCCGCCGCGGCCGGGCAGTTCGGCGCGCAGGTCGCCACCAGCGACTACCGGGAGCTGCTGGCCCGCGATGACATCGACATCATCGACGTCGTCACCAGGGATAGCGAGCACTTTCCCATCAACTGGGCCGCCGTCGAGGCGGGCAAGCACGTGCTCAGCGAGAAGCCGGTGGCCCACGACTACCGCGACGTGCGCAAGATCGCCGAGCTGGCCCGGGCCAAGGGCCTGAAGACCAAGGTGGGCTTCACCTTCCGCTACAGCCCGGCGGTCCGCTTCATGAAGGACCTCATCAGCCGGGGCGACCTGGGCACGCCGTACATCTACAACGCCTACGAGCAGAACTCCCAGTGGCTGTCGCCGCTGTCCCCGCTGCGCAGCCAGGAGCGCGTCGGCGACGGCCCGCTGCAGGTCGCCTCGCTGGAGGGTTACGGCGCCCCGGTGATCGACATCGGGCACTGGTTCATGGACTCGGACCTGACCGCCGTGGTCGGCGTCATGCGCAACTTCGTACCCGAGCGCATGATTGCCGCCACCGGGCAGCTGGCCCGCGCCAACATCGACGACGGCGATATCTTCATCGGCGAGTTCGCCAGCGGCGCGCTGTGCTCCGTGCAGACCAGCTTCGTCACCGTCGGCAACTACCCGGGCATCGAGGTGCGCGTCTACGGCAGCGAGGGCGCGGCCATCGCCCGGCTGGTTGAGGAGTTCGGCATCTGCGAGACCTTCAAGCTGGCCCGGCCCGATGATGTCGAGTTCCGTGAGGTCGAGGTCCCGGCCAGCTACTATCCGCCGGGCGGGAGCCCGCGGGAATCGTGGCGGACGCTCTACTACGCCAACCTCACGGCGAACTTCGTCAGCGAGGTGCTCGGCGAGATCGACGGTAACGAGGGAAACTTCGAGGACGGGATCTGGGTGCAGGAGGTGGTGAACGCCGTGGAGATCTCCCACCACGAGCGCCGCTGGGTCAGCCTGCCGCTGACGAGTGCATGAGCGGCGGAACGCAGGGGCGGCCTGC
>Ga0208220_1000968_pt1 | contig 12166 bp, 13 predicted proteins | sample NGESurdeep092012_9_FD_184484 | JGI IMG/M metagenome (GOLD analysis project Ga0208220, IMG submission 184484) | Arctic peat soil microbial communities from Barrow, Alaska - NGEE Surface sample F53-1 deep-092012 (SPAdes) | ecosystem: Environmental > Terrestrial > Soil > Wetlands > Peat ... | reverse complement strand
CAGGTGGTTTCGGCCATCGAGAACGGCCCCGACTGGAGCTCGACCGCCATCTTCATCACCTACGACGACTGCGGCTGCTTCTACGACCACGTCAATCCTCTTCAGTACAGCGCCACCTGGGGGATCCGAGTCCCGATGGTGATAGTGAGCCCGTGGGCAAAACTGGGCTACTCAGACTCCACTCCAACCACCTTCGCCGGGACTCTGTCGTTCGTCGAGCATCTCTTCGGACTGCCTCCATTGACCACTGCCGACGCTACGGCTTACGACTACCGGGGGTCGTTCTGCTTCAACCCGGCGACAAATGGTTGCGTTCCGGCAGGACCCACGCCGGTCAAGATGACGACGCAAAAGCCAAGTCCCATGGCGGCCAGCCAAAGGTCAGCCCAGGTCAGTGCGGCCCGGGAAGACACATAGACAGGCACCACGGCACCGTCCGATTCAATCGAGTCCCCGGCCTTAGGTCGACGGGGCGAACTCCGGATCAGGTTCAAAGAACTGGTTGACGAGAGCTTCCATTCCAACGGCGTAGAGCGACCACTCCTGATCTTCACCATTCGGACCAGTCGGACGGATCATGCACTCGACATGATCACTAGACAATTGACGAAATGCGCATCCTTCGGCATAGGCAATTGCCGCCATGCTGAATTGATCAATCGACCAAGTGGTAAGGAGTCGCAGTCCGAGGACGTCGGCAAGAGCGGTGAAATTCTCGCTCCAGAACCGGGTGACCGCCTGGTACCCGAGATCAAGGGCTTCTTTGATCCGCGCCTGGACTCCAGGATTCGTGCCGGAAGTCGACATGCTTACAACATTGCTCCAGAGCGACCAGTTTGTGGATCGATCGATGGCTGCGCTACTTGCGTTGCCTTCGACGCGGCATATCTCGCGGAGTACCCGGACGCGTGATTCCGGGGTCGCCATGTCCAGAGTGCCCAACAAGGTGACTGCTCGCTTCCCCATACCTTCGGCTCGGCGCGCCTCGTCGCGCACCACCGTGACGAGCACGTCCGCTTGGAAGTCTGCCTGGTTCTCCCAGATGCGCTTGATGACCGATGCGTTGGTGACCCGCATGCCGGTCTTGGCTTCCATCCGATCGAAGACCCTCTTGAAGGTGAGGTTGCTCGAACCGACCGCGAGGCCTTCAGTAAATAAGAGCTCGCGCCCTTCCTCGACCAGGCTCGTTCGTAGCTCCTGACGACTCCGTCGCGTCGGCTGTACTGAGGTCACTGCTCTCGTCTCTGAATCTCTCCACTAAATCCGCCCTGGGGGTTCAGGTGTGGACGCCTTCATCCACTATCCATACTAACTAGACGTTCAACTATTTCGACAGGCTTGCTGCTTGAATCGCTCTCGTCGAGGTCACGTCGATCGAGGTCATCCGGGTTCTGTCGGTACTCACTCCGGGGACAACGACGACATAATTGCCCCGTTTGCGTCGAGGTGACACAGCGCTGACCTGGGGCTTCGCCCGTAATCGCAGGCCATTCGAGCTTTGCCGAAGCTGTGGTGGATTGAAGCCGTGGACGCTCGGACTCAAACCGTCCCTGGACTCCTGGCCGGCGACGGAAGACGGCCCGACTGACGCCTTCGGATAGGGTGAAATTCACCAGTGACTGCACGGAAGGGGGGCGATGCGCACTACCGTTTTCGACGCCGACAGCCACCTCATGGAAGTCGAGGACTGGCTCCCCGCCTACGCCGATCCTGGCGTGCGCTCCCGTTTGCTGCCGCTGGGGCTCGACAAGGCAGGGGCCGGTGCCGCGACTCTCCTGGCATCGCTTCCCCAACTTTGGGAGGAGCAACGCCATCTGCCGGTCGGCGCCGACGTGCTGGCGGGACCCAAGGGTTGGAAGGCCCCCGGTGCGCTCGACACCGAGGTGCGTTCCAAGGTCCTCGATGTGCTGGGCATCGAGGCACAGTTGGTGTTCCCCACATTCTCGCTCGGGCAATTCGCGCGAAGTGACGATCTCGACGTGCTCTTCGGCGGCGCGCGAGCACTCAACCGGGCCATGGTCGACTTCTGCCACGCCGACCCCCGGCTGCACCCCGTCGGCTTCTTGCCCCTCCTCGATCCACAGCGGGCGGCGGCGCTCCTCGATGAAACCCTGGCGGCCGGCATCGCAGCGGTTTGGATCTCTTCCGAGCCGCCCGGTGGTCGATCGCCGGCTCACGTCGACTTCGAACCCCTCTGGGCACGCCTGGCCGAGGCGCGGGTCCCCTTCGTCCTCCACGTCGGCGGAGGCAAGCTGCTCCCGAAGGCCTTCCACAACAACGGTCGGCCGCGACCGACCGACTGGCTCGGCGGCGGCGAGAACCTCCGGGCGAAGGACTTCCCGGTGCTGCACCACTCCCCCGAGCAGTTCCTCGCCTGCCTGGCCCTCGACGGCGTGTTCGAGCGCCACCCCGGTCTGCGGGCCGGAGCGATCGAACTCGGGGCCACCTGGGTGGTCGGGCTCCTGCGCAACGTCGACCACGCGCAGCGTTCCTTCGCGCGCTCCGAGCCTGACCTGAAGGCGCTCCCGCTCAAGCCCTCCGAGTATCTCCGCCGTCAAGTCCGCTTCACGCCCTTCCCCTTCGAGGACACCGCCTGGCTCATCGACCAATGCGGTCCGGAGCTCTTCATGTTCTCGACCGACTACCCGCACCCCGAAGGGGGACGGCACCCCTTCGAGATCTTCGGCGAAGCACTGGCCGGCTTCGACGACGACGCCCGTGACCGGTTCTTCTGGCGCAACGGAGCGGAGCTGCTCGGGATCAGCTGACTCTGTGCCTGCCAATGACGTATCCGGGTTCCGGGCACCAGTGGCGCTGCGATGCCAGCTCTCGCGCAGGTGACGGTCTCCGACCCCTGAGGTTGGATCCAGTGCCGTGTGGAATAGTTCACAAGTGTCGTTGCCACCGATCGACCCCTCCGTCCTACGAGTCGACGACGACGGTGTGACGCTGCTCGGCGGGTGGTCGGAGACGAGCCGATTTCGGCACTTCCCCCGTTCGCCCGTCTGCCCGTTCACCGGTGCTGACGACGTCGTGCCGCTGGACCTTCCGCGATCCGGCACGCTGTGGCTGCACACCCAGGTCAACCTGGCACCTCCTGGCTACGCCGGACCGGTGCCCTACCAGCTCGGCATCGTCGAACTCGAGGGCGGACCGTTGCTCCGGGTGGTGTCCCGCCTGGCCGGGGACAGCCTCGCCATGGGGATGCCGATGCAACTCGACGGCGAGGTGGTACCTGGGCCAGACGAAGAGCCGACTGTGACCTGGGTGTTCCACCCATGAATGGCGTCCGGATCACCGGGGTCGGCTTGCATCCTTTCGGACGGTTCGACGGCGTGACCGGTACCGCCATGGGTGTGGTCGCGGTCCGGGATGCACTGGCCGAAGCCGGCATCGGCGTCCGCGATGTGCAGGCGGCCTTTTGCGGAACCGCTTACGGAGGCGTCGCCGCCGGCCATCGTGTTCTCGGCGCACTGGCCGGAACCGGCATCCCCATCTACGACGTCGAGGCGGGGTGCGCGTCGGGCGGCGCGGCGCTGGAGCTTGCCGCGGCGTCGATCGCATCCGGACAGCACGACCGCGTGCTGGTGTTCGGGATCGAGAAGATGCCCAAAGGCGTCATCAGGTCATCGTTCTTCGCTCCGTGGCAGGAGTCCGCGGGACTGAGCCCGGCCCCTGCGTTCTTCGCCCTTCGGGCCCAGCGGCTGCTGAAGGAGACGGACCTCACCGTCGAACATCTGGCCCAGGTGGTCGTCAAGAACCGGGGGCACGGTGTGGCAAATCCCGACGCGATGTTCCAGAAGGCGGTCAGCGTCGACCAGGTACTCGCTTCCCGGATGATCTGCCCGCCACTGACACTCTTCATGTTGTGCTCGCCGAACGAGGGAGCGGCGGCCGTCGTTCTGGCCCGCGACGGGGCCGGGCCCACCGTGGCCGGCATCTCGCTCCGCTCCCACCTGCCGGGCAATGTCCTCGGCGAGGATTCACCGCTGGGCGGTATCGACGACGCAGCCATCACGCCCCCTACGGCCCTGGCGGCCCAGGACGCGTACGCGCAGGCAGGTCTCGGACCCGAGGACATCGACGTGGTGGAGTGCCAGGACACCGATGCCGGCCGTGAGCTGTTGGCATGGGCCGAACTCGGTCTGTGCCCCTCGGGGGGACAGGCGGCAATCCTGGCGGAGGGCGCGGCGCTCGTCGGTGGGCGACGACCGATCAACCCTTCCGGCGGCCTGCTCTCCAAGGGTGAGCCGCTGGGTGCCTCAGCGTTGGGTCAGGTGGTCGAACTCGTGCGGCAACTGAGGGGCACGGCCGGGGCCCGGCAGGTTTCCGGCGCGAAGATCGCCCTGGCCCACGTGATCGGCAGGGGCGCCAACGCCTGTGTCACCGTGCTCGTCGCCTGACAGTGGATGCCGAATAAATCCGGACCTCCCGAAATGCTCCCTTCCAGGAGGTCTTGATGCGTGGCAACGGACCCGATTGCCGAGAAAGGCGTTTTCCGGCAGGATTACGGGTGCCTGGCGGATTGTCGGCGAGACCGGCGGAACCGGGGTGGGCAGGACACGGCGGTTGGCGTCCGTGGAAGCCCCTCATCAAGGAGCAGTGACAATGCGTTTCACATCGAAGTTGGCAATCGGATCGCTGGTAGCGATACCCGGCCTCCTGGCCCTCGGACTCCCCGCCGGAGCGGTAGCGCCGTCGGTGACCAGCGGGAGCGGCGTGAGCTCGAGCGAGTCAGCGGCGACGGGGCTTCCTTCGTCAAGGATCGTGATTCGGACCACCACCGGCCGCCCCCACTTCGTACCCAAGTCGTTGAGCGCCGCGGGAAAGAAGGGCTCGGCCTGCTCGAGGGCTGCGGCGGGTGCCATCATCAGAAACAGGACGACCGGAGCCGAGCAGCTGACCTACAAGGGCGCCGCGCTCGGGAGCCCGATCCCGGCCGGTGGTGGGGAGTTCATCTGCTACCTCTCGCCGACAGCAACTCCTCCGCCGACCACCGTTGTCTTCGGTCTCTCCGGAAGTAAGTCGACCCTGACTATCAACTTCACCTGAGCAGATCCGCATTCGGGCCGGAAAGAAGCGGCGAGCGCGCGCGTCGGCTGCTGCTCCGACCTCGACAACTTGAATAGCCGGCCAGGTTCCGGCCACACCAGCTCGAGCCGACGTCGGTCACTCCGCGGTGGATACGAACATATGTTCGTCTACAATGGGTCGCATGGCCATGTTCCAGGGCTCACTGTTCGACACGGCGTCGGAGCCGCGCCTTCGACCCCTGGACAGCGCCGTGCGCAGGATCCCTCTCAGCGATGGTGCATGGATCGACCACCTGCCCGGCTGGGTTGAACGTGCCGAACTCCTCTTCGAGGATCTTGTCGGCCGAGTGGCGTGGCGATCCGAAGCGCGGATGATGTTCGACCGGACCGTCGACGTGCCCCGCCTCACGGCTTCATGCGGTGACGATGTCCCCGCACCGCATCCTCTGCTCGACGAAGCGAAGTCCACCCTGACCCACCACTACCAGGGCTTACCTGGAGCCGATCTGGCGACGATCGGACTTTGCCTCTACCGGGACGGGGGCGACAGCGTTGCCTGGCATGGTGACACCATCAGTGGCGGGGTGGCAGAGGACGCTCTTGTCGCCATCATGTCTCTCGGTTGGCGTCGTCGACTCGCCCTGAGACCGAAGGGGAGAGGTTCCCGATCCCTCCGCTTCGAATTGGGTGAAGGTGACCTCCTGGTCATGGGCGGTAGCTGCCAGCGCACGTGGGAACACTCCGTGCCGAAGACCACACGTCGAGTCGGTCCACGGGTGAGTGTTCAGTTCCGACCGATCGGCGTGCGCTGAGTGGCCAGTCGATCAGGCGGATGCCGGATGGCCCATCGATTCAAGACTTCGGTGGATGGCCGTCCGCGCCGGACTCCTGGCCCTTGACCTGTCCAGGCTCAGCCCGCGGCCACCGGGTTCATCTCGATCACGGCGAAGCCTGCACCATCCGGGTCGGACAGGACGGCGAAGCGCCCAGGAGGGATGTCCGTCGGGGGCATCAGCGTGGTTGCCCCGAGTTCGGTCGCCTTCGAGACCGTTGCGTCGGTGTCATCGACGCCGAAGTAGACGAGCCAGTGTGCGGGAACTTCGGCTGGCACCATGTCGGGCATCGTCATCATTCCCGCCAGTGATTTGTCGCCGAACTTCCACTCGGTGTAGCTCATATCCCCCATGTCGAGGTCGTTCGGCTCCCACCCGAACACCTCCGAGTAGAAGGTCTTGGCTGCGGGGACGTCCCGGGTGTTGAGTTCGCTCCAGGCAAAGGACCCCGGTTCGTTGGCCAGCTCGGCACCCTGGAAGGTCTTTGGCTGCCAGACCCCGATGGCCGCACCCGTCGGGTCGGCGAAGATGGCCATCCGCCCGATGTCGGAAACGTCCATGGGTTCGACGAACACCATGGCGCCCGCCTTCTTGGCCAAGGCGACCGTTGCGTCTGCGTCCTCGACGGAAACATAGGAGACCCAAGCGCTGGGCTGGTCCTCCGTCATGGCCATCATGTTGCCCGCCACCGTCTTCCTGCCCTTGCGCATGATGGTGTAGTGGCCCATGTCCTCACCCTGGTCTTCGGCTTCCCAGCCGAAGAGGGCTCCGTAGAACGAATTGGAGGCACCGATGTCCTTGGTCGCATGGTCGACCCAGGACGGGGTTCCTGCTGCATACGAGGTGAACTCTGGCATCTGCTTCTCCTCCTGGAGTGGTCTGTGCTGGTCTCCCCATTCGGAGATTGTAGTGACGTTCCTCGCTGCCCAGCCACTGGTGATGCCTCGACAACCGCACGCCCTCAAAAGGCGATGAGATCTCAGATGTCCACGTCTATTCCCGAACTCCCTCGCCGCGGGCCGACCCACACCCTAGGATCCGCTCCATGGACTATCGCTACCTCGGACGCTCCGGACTGCGGGTCAGCCCCCTCTGTCTCGGCTCCATGAACTTCGGGACACAGACCCCGGAGGCCGACAGCTTTGCCATCATGGATCGGGCGTTAGACGCCGGGATCAACTTCTTCGACACGGCCAACGGGTACGGGGGAGGCGAGACGGAGCAGATCCTCGGCCGGTGGTTCGCACAGGGCGGAGGCAGGCGGGAGAAGGTCGTGCTGGCGACAAAGGTCTACGGCGACGTGGCCGGGGACTGGCCGAATGACTCCAAGCTGTCGGCACGGCACATCCGCGATGCGTGTGAAGCGAGCCTCAGGCGACTCCAGACCGACCACATCGACCTCTACCAGATGCACCACGTCGATCGGAGCACGCCGTGGGAGGAGATCTGGCAGGCGATGGACCTCCTCGTCGCCCAGGGGAAGGTCATCTACGTCGGCAGTTCCAACTTCGCGGCGTGGCACATCGTCGCCGCGAACGAGGCTGCCCGACGGCGCGACTCCTTCGGTCTCATCTCGGAACAGAGCCTCTACAACCTGAAGACCCGCAACATCGAGCTCGAGGTCATCCCCGCCTGCGAGGCGTACGGGATCGGGATTCTCCCCTGGAGCCCTCTGGGTGGCGGACTGCTCGCGGGCTCGATTCCCCAGGCGACCGAGGGCCGACGGTCCGACGGTGGCATGCAGGCGGCGGCCGATTGGCTGCACGACACCATCGAGGCCTGGGAGGGGGTCTGCTCCGAGCTCGGCGAGCGCCCGGCTGATGTCGCCCTCGCCTGGCTACTGGCCAATCCGGTGGTGACCGCACCGATTGTCGGGCCGCGGACGATGGAGCAGATGGAAGGCGCTCTCCGCTCCCTGGACATCACCCTCGATGCGGAGGTCTTGGCCCGGCTGGACAAGATCTTCCCGGGTCCGGGCCCTGCTCCCGAGGCGTACGCCTGGTAGGTGACGTCACCGCTGGTGGTCGCGCCCGGTACGTACAGCCAGACCGTGGTCCAGATCGTGCACCACATTTCCACGGTTCCTCACCACTGATCTTGACGGAGAATTTGGGATAGGGGAGCCTTGTCCGATGACCGTCGGCTACGAAGTGCGAAACCGCATCGCCTACATCAGCTTCGAGCGCCGCGAGAAGCACAACGCCCTCCGTGACGAAGACATCGAAGCACTCATCGCAGCCTTGAGGCGTCTGGATGCAGACGACACCGCCGACATCGCCATCCTCTTCGGCCAGGGCAGCTCGTTCTCGAGCGGGGGCGACATCGACGCTCGCCTCCAGCGCTCCATGGATGAAGGATCAACGGCCGGCCGGACGACTGAACGCGAAGCGTTCCTCCAGTGTGAGCACTGGAAGCCGATCATCGCCGCAGTCCACGGTTACTGCCTTGGACACGCACTGGCCACCGCACTCCTCTGCGACCACGTTGTCGCCACCCGTAGCGCGCGGTTCCAGGTCACCGAGACCAAGATCGGTCTGGCGATGCCGGGCTTGATCCCCCAGCTCGGCACGCCGGCCTTCGCCTACGACGTTGCCATGACCGGGCGCATGTTCACCGCAGAGGAGGCCATGGCCGGCGGCGTGCTGACCCGACTTGCCGAGGAGGACGAGCATGTCCGATGTGCCGAAGAACTGGCCCGCCACATCCTGGAGAACCCGACGACCGCCGTGCGGGCCCTCGTCCAGGTCCGTCGAGCGATGATCGTCGATGGCTCGACCCGATATACGGCCGTGGCGCCAGCGTTCGACTGGGCGACGAGTAGCGAGGCCAAGGCCGCCGTCGCGGCTCGAGCCCGTGGAAACAAAGCGTAAGCCCTGACGCCCACCCACTGTCAGACTGCCCGTCGCCCGAGGAACGCAGCCCATGCGGATCTTGATCAGCGAGGCCGAGCAGTACACCACGCAGGATCCGGGCGACGCCACCCAGCGGGTCACCTACTTCGACGCCATCCAGATCTGAGCGGAGCCCCGGCGGCTACGTCGTCGGCGTGCCCGTGGCTGCGGGAGCCGGTCGGGCACCGGCTGCCCCACCGTCGGATCCTGCCGTCCCGTCCGATTCAGCGGCGCTCCCGGGATCTCCTGCGGCCGGTCCGGTCGAGGCGACGTTCGCGGTCGTCCGTAGTGGTATCTCCTTGATGAACCAGCTGAGGACGAATCCCAGTACGACGATTGGCACCGCGACCAGGAACGCCGATTCGACAGAGTGGCTGAACGCGTTGACGACGAAGGCGCGCTGCATAGCGGGGAGGTGGTCGATCTGTGCGGGATTTGCCGACAGATTCGATCCGCTCAGCAGCTTCAGCTCGGCCGCGGTGGCATGCAACTTGAGTTGGGAGGCCAGCTGGTTGGCGAACACCGCACCGAGCACGGCGACTCCGAAGGCGCCGCCGATCGTACGGAAGAATGTCGAGGTAGCCGTGGCCACTCCCAGCTGGGAGTGCGGCACCGAATTCTGCACGGCCACGACCAGGACCTGCATGACGAGGCCGATCCCCAGCCCGGTGACGAACATGAAGGCAGCGACCTCCACGTAGGGGGTGTGGGACCCGAGCAGGGTGAGCAGGAGCAGGCCGACCGTCAGGACCGCCGTGCCGACGATCGGGAAGACCTTGTAGCGCCCGGTGCTGGTCACGAGCCGGCCACTCAGGATGAAGGTGAGCAGCATGCCGCCGATCATGGGCAGGAGTTCGAGACCGGAGATGGTCGGGGAGACGCCATGGACGATCTGCAGGTAGAGAGGAAGGTAGATGATGGCGCCGAACATGGAGAAGCCGATGATGAATCCGACACCGGAGGTGGCGGTGAACGTGCGGTTCTTGAACAGCCACAATGGGATGATGGGCTCGGCAGCCCGGGTCTCGATCCAACAGAAGATGACCAGGGTGGCCACCGCCAGTGCGCCCAGGCCGACGATCTCCGACGACCCCCACGCATATTCGGAGCCGGCCCAGCTGGTCAGCAGGATGATGGACGTGACGCAGACCGAGAGCACCGCAGTCCCGGCCCAGTCGATCTTGTGCGGGAGTCGCTTGACCGGGATGTGAAGGACCGTGGCCACCACGAACAGAGCGACGATGCCGAGGGGCACGTTGATGTAGAAGATCCATCGCCAGGTGAGATGTTCGGTGAAGAATCCCCCGAGCAGCGGGCCGGCCACGTTGGTGACACCGAAGACGACACCGAAGTAGCCCATGTAGCGGCCCCGCTGCCTGGCCGGGACGACGTCGCCCATGATGGCCTGCGAACCGACCATCAGCCCACCGGCCCCGATGCCCTGAATGGCCCGGAAGGCGATGAGCTCGACCATCGACTGCGACAGTCCAGACAGCATGGAGCCGACCAGGAAGACCACGATCGCCAGCTGGAACAAGCTCTTGCGGCCGTAGAGGTCGCCGAGCTTCCCCCAGAGCGGGGTGGAGATGCAGGTGGCCAGAAGGTAGGCGGTCACCACCCAGGAAAGATGGTTCAGCCCATGGAGATCGCCGGCGATGGTGGGAAGAGCGGTGGCCACGATGGTCTGATCCAAGGCGGCCAACGCCATGCCGAGCATGAGAGCACCGAGGATCACCAGGATTCGACGATGCTCCTCCTCGTCGGCCAGCTGGTCGGGCATTCCCGTCGTCTGGTCAGCCACGATCGCGGTCCAGGTCCTGATCGAGTCCTTCTGCGAAACGGCCGAACAAGGTGCCCAACGCGGCGAGGTCGTTGCCGGACCAACCCATCAGTAGGCCCTCGAGCCACGCACGCCTGGCCATCCGGATCCGACCGATGGTCCGGCGTCCGGACGGCGTGAGGCAGACCCTCACCGCACGACGATCGTCCGGGTCGACCCGCCGTCCGACCAACTCCTCCCGTTCGAGTTGTTGGACCTTGCGAGTCACCGTCGGGGCATCGACACCGAGCAGGTCGGCGAGGTCCGTGACCCTGAGTGCGTCCCCTCCGGCCACCAGTTTGAGGAGGAGGGTTGCACCGGCTCGGTCGATCCTCACCCCGGAAGCCCGGAGGAGGCGCTCATGCAGGCGCGGGTTGGTCACGGCCCGGGCCACGCGATGCAGGGCATCCTCGAACTCGTCGACGAACGGAGCGGTCCCGGCCTGGCCTGCTGCTGATCTACTTACTTGCGACACACAAATATTATACGCCCGACGAGCGCCGCCGGAAAGTCAGGCAGGGCCGGCGGCTCATCCGCCACGATGCTGCTCGACGCCGGTGGTTCTCCACAGGGCTGGCGCTCGCCGTGACCGCGGGCGCAGGCCGTCATCCCTCAGGTCCGGGATCGAAGACTGCCTGGGTGACCTTCCCTCCTTCCACATCGATGACGCCCACCGGTCCAGCGCGATCGCCTCCCCGCACCCGCACGTCGTACCGTCCACCGGTCAGAGCGCCGAAGAGAGCCGCATAGACAGAACCGTCCGAGAGCTGACGTTCACGGACGGCCGTGTGGATGCCTTCCCACGCGTCGCCCTGGCGACGGATCTCGATCTCCGACCCCAGAAGCGATGCGGGCGTCTGTAGGGCCGCGGCGCCGATATCACCGCCGATGTCGAGAACCACGCCACCGGTCTCGCTGGGCCCGAGCAGGTGTTCCATCGCCTTACGGTGCCACGGAGACAGGCGTCTTGGACGGGTTCGAGAACCCGCTGTAGGGAACGCCCAGATACGGGAATCTCGGGAGGTACTTCTCGGTGCCCATCGCCGTGAGGTCGGTGCCCCCCGTCGTGAGCCCGAAGCTGACCACACCGGCCGCTGCGTCGGCGGTGAATCCAGAGTCCACGAGCGGGAGGGTCGCTCCGGCCACTGCCCGGAGCTCGATGGTGGCAACGTCGTCGAAGACCCGACGACCGTTGGGGTAACCGGCCAGGTCCCCGCCCAGGAGTCCGAGATTGTTCGGTGCCGTGGCTGCGCCGATCGCCGTGTTGAGTCGGAGCTGGTCCGCCTTGATCCCTGTGCCGTTGTAGTTGGTGAAACCCGGGATCAGTCCGCCGGGAATGCCCGTCAGCAGAACGGCTTCGAGGTCCGCTCGCGCATTGCTCGCCGAAGCGTTGTAGGCGGCCAGGTTGGGGAACACTCCCGGGTACAGTCCGGGGAGCAGCGTGGCGAGCAGGGGTCGGGCGAAGTAGGACAGGAACTCGGTGCCGTCCGCGACGGGCGGCTCACGGTTCCACCGGTCCTTGTCGCCGACTCCGATGATGAGTTCATTGACCAGCGGGTTCCCGAGTCGGGACACCTGGGTCCACGGACC
>Ga0208220_1000966_pt1 | contig 12181 bp, 7 predicted proteins | sample NGESurdeep092012_9_FD_184484 | JGI IMG/M metagenome (GOLD analysis project Ga0208220, IMG submission 184484) | Arctic peat soil microbial communities from Barrow, Alaska - NGEE Surface sample F53-1 deep-092012 (SPAdes) | ecosystem: Environmental > Terrestrial > Soil > Wetlands > Peat ... | reverse complement strand
ATGACGGGTCTCCGGCCTGGCTGTCTCCGGCTGGCTAGTGACCCGGAGGCGAGCCCGTTTGCCACGTCACGTGCCCAGGGCTGGTGATGCCGTGGCCGCGTGTGCAGTTCTGGCGGCGAGCAGGCGGGAACGGCGGGCCGGACGGAGGAAAGGCGGACGTGCCGTTGGGCGGGGGATTCTCGCGGGTATTTCCGGGGCAACCGCATTCAGCCGTTCAGCGGCCCGGCAGCGGCCGTCATGGCCGCGCTGATGGCCGCCCCGACGCTACCGCCGCCCGGCTCGCCCAGGCCGCAGGGATCACCCGCGCGGCCGCCGGGCGGGAGCTGGCCGCCCTGGAGAAGGCGGGCCAGGCCGGCCCGGGACGGGAGCGCGTCCCCCGCCACCTGGACAGCCCGGAACGTCCCCGAGAAGGCACCAGAGCAGGAGGCACCGGGCGCCGGGGAACCTGACGCTGAGGGACGCCAGGTCCGCCGCCGCGGCCAGCGCGGCGGACATCGCACCCGGCGCGGACGAGGCGCTGAGCGCAGCCGCCGCCGCCGCACAGGCCGAGACGGCATTGCGGGAAGGGGACCTCACAGGCGCGCCGCCGGGGGAACGCTGCTGCTGTGGTGGCTCAACGTCGCGACCATGCTCGGCTGGCTGCTCTCCTCGATCTTCGCCCTCTCCTTTGCCCGGCTGGCCCGCAGCGCCTGACTCGTTCGCGGGATCCGCAGGTTTGTCCCGAGGCTTGTTGCGCCTTACCCCAGTGCTTAAACTTAGCCGTGGCCCTCAGCCAGGGAGGCAGCGTTGAGAAGGCGTTCGCTGGGTTTAAGCGCAGCCGCGGCCAGTTCGCTGGCCCTCCTGCTGAGCACGGCCGCGGCGCCGCAGGCGCAGGCTCAGGCCGGTGCCGGCGGGGGTCCGTCGTCACCGCAGGTAAATGTCTGGGTGACCACGGCTGACGGCCAGCAGAAGCTAAGCGAGCAGGCGCCGGTAAAGTTCAGCCCGAGCCCTCCGGCCGACCTGACCGTGACGGTCGATCCCACCCGCACGTTCCAGACCATGACCGGCTTCGGCGGCTCGATCACGGACTCCTCGGCCGCCGTGCTGTACTCGCTGTCGCCAGCGGCCCGCGACGCCGCCATGCACCTGCTGTTCGACCCGGCGACCGGCGACGGCCTGGACTTCCTCCGGCAGCCGATCGGCGCCTCCGACTTCGTCGCCACCCAGGACTACACCTACGACGACCTGCCGCCGGGCCAGACCGACTACCTGCAGCAGCACTTCTCCATCGCCCACGACGAGGCAGAGGTCCTGCCCCTGCTCCGGCAGGCCCAGGCAATTAACCCCAGGCTCACCATCATGGCCACCCCCTGGAGCCCGCCCGCCTGGATGAAGACCAGCGACTCGCTCATCGGGGGACGGCTGATCGACAACCCGAAGATCTACTTCTCCTACGCGCTGTACCTGGTGAAGTTCGTGCTGGCCTACCGTGCCCAGGGCGTGCACGTCGACGCCCTGACGGTGCAGAACGAGCCGCAGAACCGCACCCCCGGCACCTATCCGGGCACTGACCTGCCGGCGATCCAGGAGGAGAAGGTCATCGAGGACCTCGGCCCCATGCTGCGCGCCGCGGGGCTGCACACCAAGATCCTCGCTTACGACCACAACTGGACCGAGCATCCCAACGACGTCGCCTCGACCCCGCCGGACGAAACCTCCGACATCAACGACTACCCCCAGGAAGTGCTCTCGTCTCCGGCGGCAAGATGGGTCTCGGGCGTCTCCTATCACTGCTATTACGGCGACCCGAGCGCCATGACCGCGCTGCACGATCAGTTCCCGGACACCAGCATCTACCAGACCGAGTGCTCGGGAAGTCAGTCGAGCGACCCGGCTAACACGTTCTCCGACACGCTCAAATGGCACGCGCGCAACCTCGAGATCGGGTCCACCCGAAACTGGGCCAAGACTGTCGTCAACTGGAACGTCGCCCTCGACCCCAGCGGCGGCCCGCACGTTGGTGGCTGCAGTACCTGTACCGGCATCCTCACGGTCGGCCCCGGCGACACCGTGACTCCCGACGCCGAGTACTACGCTCTGGGCCACCTCAGCCGGTTCGTCCAGCCCGGGGCGGTGCGGATCGCCAGCACCTCCTTCGGCACCACGGGCTGGAACGGGCAGATCATGGACGTCGCGTTCGTCAACCCCAGCGGGTCGACCGTCCTGGTCGCGCACAACGAGAACGACAACCCGCAGAGCTTCTCGGTCAGCGAGAACGGGCAGAGCTTCGATTACACGCTGCCCGGCGATTCCCTCGCCACCTTCGTCTGGGCCACCCCCCCGAAGCCGGCCTCGCCGTGGCGGGCGCTCGACCCGTCGCCCTGGCAGGCGACAGCGGTGCCCCCTGGCCCGGCCGATCCGTGCTGCACCGCAGATGTCGCCGCTCATGCGGTCGACGACGATGCCTCGACCCGCTACTCGACCGGCGCACCCCAGACGCCCGGCCAGTACCTGCAGGTCGACCTGGGCCGGCCCGAGCGGCTGGCCCGGTTCGTCCTGGATACGGGCGCGAGCACCGGCGACTTCCCGGTCGGCTACGCCGTGACCGTCAGCTTCGACGGCACGGACTGGAGCGCCCCGGTCGCCACCGGATCGAGGTCGGGCCAGATCACCGCCATCAGCCTGGACGGCAGGCCAGTCCGCTACGTCCGCGTGACGCTGACCGCGTCGAGCAGCAGCTGGTGGAGCGTCGCAGATATCCGGGCCTACGTGCGAGCCGCGGGTTAAGGTCCAGGAGCAGCGTCGTGGACTGCCTGGGGCGTGCTCGCCGAGCTAACCGGCCGGAGCCGATGCTGGCGCGATATCTCAGGGGCGTTGCGGGCATCACGGGCTGCGCTGCGGCGGGCCACCGGAGGCGAGGGACTGGACGAAGTCGGCGATCTGGCGGAGGCTGCGGCACTCCTGCACCTGTGCGCAGAACGGAGCGTACTGGCCGATCACCGAGTCGCCGTCGTTCCAGGACCGGCGCGGCTCCGGGTTGAGCCAGTAGACCTGGCCGGCCCGGCGCTGGATCTCGGCGAAGGAGTGCACGGCCGGGTCCAGGTAGTTCGAGCGCGCGTCGCCGATGACCAGGACGACCGAGCGGCGAGTGAGCTGGCGGGCGTGCTCGGCGGCGAACTCGCGCATCACCCGGCCGTAGTCGGAGCTCCCGTTGAACCGGGCCGCGTCGCGCGCGACCTGCGTCGCATTGAGCCGGCGGCCAGCCGCGCGGGCGTCCTGGACCAGGCCGGTGATCTCCGAGACGCCGTCGACGAAGGCGAAGACGCGCAGGCGGCTGAGGCGGCTGTCCAGCGCGATCAGCAGGTCGAGGGTGAACCGGGAGAACGTCGACACCGATCCGGATACGTCGCAGAGCACGACGATATCGGGGCGGGGCGGCCGGGCCGGCTCAGTAACGAGCCGGAACGGGATTCCGCCGCTGCCCATGGCCCGGCGCAGGGTGCCGCGGATGCTGAGCTTCCGCTTGCGCTGGACGGCCTTCCGGTTCAGGACCTGGGTCAGCCGGTGGGCGAGGGGACCGATCGCGCCGGCCATCGCTTCGAGCTCGGCCGCGGATGCGCTAAGGATGTCGACGTCCTCGGCCAGCCCGACGCGCATGGTCGCCCGGACCGCGCGCGCGCCGCGGTCGGCGACGAGCGTGCGGCGCACCGCGGCCTGGATTTCGGCGCGGAATCGCTCGATGGCGCGGTCGACATCCGCCCGTGCGAGCCGGTCCCGGAGGGCCGCCGCGCCCGGCTGGGCCCCGCCGCCCGTCCCGTCAGTGCCTCCGCCCCCGCCTCCGCCTCCGCCTCCGCCTCCGCCTCCGCCTCCGCCTCCGCCTCCGCCTCCGCCTCCGCCGAGGCCGTCGGCGAGTAGCTCCGCGCGGATGCCGTCGAGGTCCGCGGCCTCGTTGACCGCGAGGTTGTACATCACTCCGGCCACGGGCCGGCCGGCCTCGGCGCCGGCGAACCGGCGGACGTACTCCTGCGCCAGCAAGGACCGGAGAATGCCTTCATCCGAGCTGATCACGCCGCGCAGCGCGGCCCGCAGCTGCTCGTCGGACAGGGCCGCCAGCGGTTCTTCGCCCGATGGCGGGGCACCCGAGGTATACAGCTCGAAGATCAGGTCGAACGCGCTCAGGTGCTCGGCGTTCTTGATGAGGGCGCACTGCAGCGTGGCGTGGAGCACCGCCTTGTCCTGCAGCGATATCCGGCTGACCGCGCTGGCGGCGTCCAGGTGCTCGCCGACCGAGACCGGAATCCCGATGTTCCGCAGCTCGTCCACCAGCGCCGTCAGCAGGTCGCGCACGTCAGGCCCGCTGCCGTCGCCGGCGCCGCGCGCCGTCCCGCTGCCGCTGCCTTCGCATCGGCTCAGCCCAGCGACAGCTCGGCCAGCGCCGTCTCGATGTCCCGCTCGTACTTCAGCAGGACCGACAGCGTCTGCCGGGTGACGTCGTCGCTCAGCTCGCCGGCGCCGAGGGCGAGCAGCGTCCGGGCCCAGTCCAGGGACTCGGCGATCGACGGCGGCTTGCGCAGGTCCGTCTTGCGCAGCAGCGCGACGAGCGCGGCGATCTCGCGGGCGAGATGGCCGGTCAGTTCGGGCACGCGCAGCTGGATGATCTCGGACTCGCGCTCCGGGCTGGGGTATCCCAGATGCAGGTAGAGGCAGCGCCGCTTCAGGGCCTCGGACAGGTCGCGGGTGTTATTCGAGGTGAGGAAGACCTGCGGGATGTGGCGGGCGGTCACGGTGCCGAGCTCGGGAATCGAGATCTGGTACTCCGACAGCACCTCCAGCAGCAGGGCCTCGCTCTCGATGTCCAGCCGGTCGACCTCGTCAATGAGCAGCACCACCGGATCCTCGGACCGGATCGCGGCCAGCAGCGGGCGGCTGAGGAGAAACTCCTCGCCGAAGATGCCCGCGGCGGTCAGGCTCGCGGTGTCCGTGCCCTGATGCAGCTGCAGCTGCAGGAGCTGGCGGCGGTAGTCCCATTCGTAGATCGCCTTGGACTCGTCCAGTCCCTCGTAGCACTGCAGCCGGATCAGCCGCTTGCCCGTGGCTGCCGCTACGCTCTTGGCCAGCTCCGTCTTGCCGGTCCCGGCGGGGCCCTCGATCAGGACCGGCTTGTGCAGGACCGTGGCCAGGTGGACGATCGTCGCGGTGGCCACCTCGGCGAGATAACCGGCGCCCCGCAGATCCGCCAGGACTTGGTCAATCGGGCTTACGGGCTCCGGCATTGCCTCAATTTACCGAAGCCGTGCGCAAGGCGGCCGGCCGGGACGGCCGCCTGTGGCAGGGCCGTTTTCTGGTGCCAGGCCCGGCCCGGCCGATAGCATGCCCGTGGCACGAGCGAACCGTGGGGGCCTTCTAACACGGGCGGTGGAAAGGGTCCTGTGCCGGAGACCATAGATTTTTGCCTGCTGGGACCGCTCGTCGTGCGCTGCGGCGAGGTCGAGATCCGCGTGCAGCCGGGCAAGCAGCGGGCGGTGCTAGCGGCCCTGCTGCTCAAAGGCAACCAGGTCGTCCCGGTGGAGGAGCTGGCCGAGGTGCTGTGGGGCACGGCACCGCCACCCTCGGCGCGGGTGACGGTGCGGAACTACGTCAAGCGGCTGCGGGCGGCGCTAGGGGAGACCGGCCCCGCGCGGATCAGCACCCGGCCGCGCGGGTACGTGGTCAGCCTGGATGCCGGTGAGCTCGACGTGGCCCGGTTCGAGGCGCTGCTGAGAACCGCGCAGGCGGCGGCCCAGCGCGGCTCGTGGGAGGCCGCGGCCGACGGGGCACGCGAGGCACTGACGCTGTGGCGCGGTGAGCCGCTGGCGGACGTGGAGTCGGAGGTGCTGGCGGCGCGGGAGGTCCCGCGGCTGGCGGAACTGCGGCTGCAGGCGCTGGAGGCGCGCATCGAGGCCAGCCTGCACCTGGGCCGCCAGGCTGACGTCATCACCGAACTGCAGCGCCTCGTCGTGGTCTATCCGCTGCGGGAGCACCTGCACGCCCAGCTCATGCTGGCCCTGTACCTGTGCGGCCGTCAGGCGGAGGCCCTGGCCGCCTACCGGGATGTACGCCGGGTGCTGGTGGCCGAACTGGGGGCCGAGCCGGGAACCGAGCTGCGCGAACTGCACCAGCAGATCCTCACCGCCGACCCGGCCCTGGTCCTCCCGGAGCCCGACGGGGCGGCGGCCAGCGCCCCGGAGCCGGTGGTGCCCCGCCAGTTGCCGGCCGAGCCGGCGCATTTCGCCGGGCGGGCCGGCGAGCTGGCGGCGCTGAGCGGACTGCTGGATCAGCCGGGGGACCGGCAGCGGGGGACGGTGGTGATCTCGGCCATCGGCGGGACGGCCGGGGTCGGCAAGACCGCCCTGGCCGTGCACTGGGCGCACCAGGTCGCGGACCGGTTCCCCGGCGGGCAGCTCTACGTGGACTTGCGCGGCTATGACCCCGACCGGCCGGTGCCCGCGGCCGATGCGCTGGCGGGGTTCCTGCGGGCCCTCGGAGTGCCCGGTCCGGAGATCCCGGTGGCGGCGGACGAGCGCTCGGCCCGTTTCCGGAGCCTGGTTGCCGGCAAGCGGGTGCTGGTGGTGCTGGACAACGCCGGGTCGGTGGGGCAGGTCCGGCCGCTGCTGCCCGGCGCGCCCGGATGCCTGGTGCTGGTGACGAGCCGGGATTCGCTGGCGGGCCTGGTGGCCCGGGACGGCGCGCAGCGGCTGGACCTGGACCTGCTGTCGCCGGGGGAGGCGGCCGGGTTGCTGCGGGAGCTGATCGGCGCGCGGGCCGCCGCCGACCCTGGGGCCACCGCGGCGCTGGCCGCGCAGTGCGCGCGGCTGCCGCTGGCGCTGCGGGTGGCGGCCGAGCTGGCCGCCGCCCGCCCGGCTGTCTCCCTGGCCGGCCTGGTCAGTGAGCTGGCCGATCAGCAGCGGCGGCTGGACCTGCTGGCGGCCGGCGGGGACCCGCGCACCGCCGTGCGCGCCGTGTTCTCCTGGTCGTGCCGGCACCTGGATGGCGGCGCGGTCCGCGCGTTCGGGCTGCTGGGCCTGCACCCGGGCCCGGATCTTGATCTGTATGCGGCCGCCGCGCTCATCGGCGGCACGCCGGATCAGGCGGGTCACCTGCTGGCCGTGCTGGCCCGCGCGCACCTGCTCCAGCCGGCCGGGCCGGGCCGGTACGGCATGCACGACCTGCTGCGAGCCTATGCCCGCGACCTCGCCGCGGCGGATCCCGCGGCGCGGCAGGCGGCGCTGACCCGGCTGTTCGATCACTACCTGCACACCGCCGCCGCGGCCATGGACACCCTGTTCCCCGCCGAGCACCACCGGCGGCCTCGCATTCCGCGGCCGGACACCCCCGCCCCGCCGCTGCCCGACTCCGGCGCGGCGCTGCGGTGGCTGGACGCGCAGCGGGCCAGCCTGGTCGCCGTGGCCGCGTACACCGCCGACCACGGCTGGCCGGGCCACGCCACCCGCCTGGCTGCCACCTTGTTCCGCTACCTCAACACCGGCGGCCACTACTCCGAGGCCGTGACCATCCACACGTGCGCCCGCCGGGCCGCCCGCCGCACCGGCGACCGCGCCGCCGAGGCGATCGCGCTGAACGGCCTGGGCGGCGTCGACATGCGCCAGGGCCGCTACCAGCAGGCCGCCGACCGCCACCAGCAAGCCCTGGCCCTGTTCCGGGAGAGCGGCGACCGGCCCGGCGAAGCCGTCGCGCTGGGCAACCTCGGCGTCATCAACCAGTTGCAGGGCCGCTACCAGCAGGCGGTCGGCTACCTGCACCAGGCCCTGGCCCTGTTCGGGGAGACCGGCGTCCGGACCGGTGCGGCCCAGGCACTGAACTACCTGGGCCTGGTCGAGCGGCTGCAGGGCCGTTACCAGCAAGCCGCCGACCGCTATCAGCAGGCCCTGGCCCTGTTCCGGGAGGTCGGCGACCGGACCGGTGAGGCCCAGGCGCTGATCGATCTCGGTGACGACCGCCGGCGGCAGGGCCGCCACCAGCAGGCGGCCGACCACCTCCATCAGGCTCTGACCTTGTCCAGGGAGCTGGGCTACCGGACCGGTGAGGCCCAGGCCCTGATAAACCTGGGGGAGGTCTACCGGGAGCAGCGCCGCTACGCCCAGGCCACCGACTGCCACCGGCAGGCCCTGGCCCTGCACCGGGAGGACGGCGATCGCTCCGGCGAGGCGAAGACGCGCAACGGCCTGGGCGAGATCCTGCTCGCGACCGATCGCCCCGGCCCGGCCCGCACGCACTACACCGCCGCGCTCGGTCTGGCCCGCCAGATCGGGGACCAGCACGAGCAGGCCCGAGCGCACCACGGCCTCGCGCGCAGCGCCGACGCCGCCGGCGATCCCGGCCCGGCGCGCGAGCACTGGCGGGCAGCCCTCGCTCTCTACACCGCCCTCGGCGCCCCTGAGGCCGACCAGGTCCGCGCCCAGCTCGGCGTGACCGTCGGCGACGGCCCTCGCGAGCCGTAAGGCCGATGCGCGCCGGACGCCCGCGGAGTTTCAGCGCACCCGCTGGCGGCCGGCCGGGGTCTGTCAACTTAACGGTTTGCGCCGGACCGAGGCCGCGGTATGAGCGGGCATGCTGGAAATGTCGAGGCTGGTGGCGCTGGTGACGGTGAAGCAGCCGGGCGCCGACGATGCGCGCAGGTTCAGGGTGGTCGGCGTGCCCGCCGCGAACTCGGCGGTTGTGCCGATCTCGATGGCCGTCGCGCCGCCCAGGTTGGTGCCGGTGACCGTGACGTCGTTGCCGCCCCCGGCGGCCCCGTTGGTCGGGCTGATACTGGTCACGTTGGGCGCGGCGGGCACGGTCCCGGCGGGGGCGCTCGATGACGTTGCCGGGCTGGCGTCGGAAGAGGACGCTACCGCGCTGGTGCTGGACTGGACCAGGGCCGGGGTGACGCTGCTGGACTTCACCACCCCGTTCACGGTGATCGTGCCGGCGGTGAACGGGCTGGTGCTGCTCGTGCACGATATCTGCTGCCCCGATGGCGCCGCGCACACCCATCCGGTGCCCGAGGCGTCAACCGGGAGGACCCCGCTCGGCAGGGTCTCGGTCACCGTCACCGGTGAGTTCTCGGCCGCGCCCGAGGAACTGGCCGCGACCTTATACGTCACCGGGCTGCCGGGCGACAGAGATGCCGCCGCATAGCTGGTCTGGGAGACCGCGAGCTGGGGGACCGGGTTGAGGGTGGTCACTATCACGTTGTCGAGCTCGTGATAGTCGGTGACGGAGCCGGTGGACGCCACCCAGCCGAACGCCAGCTGCTTGGGGAACCCGCTGGCGTTGACCCAGCTCGCCGGGTAAAGCCCGGACGGGACCACGGGCAGGGCACCGACCACATCCCTGGCCGCGCCGCCGACCGGAGTGAAATGGACGTCGTAATCGCCCGCCGACACGGTCAGCCCGGACGGTGTCGTCACCGACAACGAGCTCGGGTTGTAGACCACCTCAACCGGCACGACCGAGGCGGGGCGGGTCCCGGCCCGCAGGATCAGCGCCGGCGAAGTCGCCGTCGCCGCGCTGCTGGCCAGGGGGCAGTAGCCGACGCTGCCATTGCCAGGCCCGCGCGCCACGACCTGGCCGGGCATCTGCTTGGCGATGTTGGCGGGGTCGGTGCAGCCCGTTCCCTCGTAGTGGTTGCTGAAGTTGCCGTACACGTCAGGCCCGGCTGATTGGAACTCGGGGCCGAGTAGCCGAGCGCTCCGCCGGACTGCCCGATGGCCGTGGGCGTGACCGGATTGGCGGGGTCGACGGCCGCCAGTACGAACGCGAGCCCATCCGCGCCCTGGGCGCCCCCGTACTGGTAGGAGTTGAAGGTCACGTCCAGGCCCTGCGAGGTGGGGACGCTGGTGCTGGCGAAGATGCCGCCTTCCTGGGTCGTCAGGTTGGGGGTGAGCCGGAGCTTTCCGGAGCCCTGCGCGTCGGTCGCGGTCGGGCAGCTGGCGAGCGGGTTGGCGGTGGTGTTGCCCGCGGCGCTCAGGCAGGCGACGTTGGTCCCGGTCGGTGCCGTGGGGATCGACACCGAGCCCGCCGGGCCGTCCACGGTATTGTCGTGGAATGGCTGGTTGAACAGCACCGTCCCCGCCGCTAAGGCATCCGGAGCGGACACCGTCATACCGACGGCCACTGTGCTGATCAGCAGCAGCACCGCCGTAGTGCGCGACACTGCCCGCCGGGCCAGCCGAGAGAAGGCCATTCCTCGCCTCTTACTCAAGTTGTCGGCTTAACGCCCCGGGGCAGGATCCGCCGCCGCGGGTGACCGGAAGGTCATTGATGGTCTGCGGATTCCGAGTCGCGGCATGCCAAATTGGCCTTGCGCGCAACAGCCTCCGCATGGGGGCCGACCCTCCCCCAGGAGCGTGGCGGGCCGGCTTGACCGCGCCACACTGACATGACTCTAAGTAATTGTCAGTGACGTTCGGTAATTCACAGAATGACCGTGCGCTCGTAGGCCGGGGCGGTTAGTCGTCTAGATATACGGCCCCTTAGAAGGCGGAGAGAGTGCCGCCCCAAGTCGATAACGCCGTGGTCGACAACGCCATGGCGATCGCCGCGGCCACGTACTTCCCTCCTTTTCCCGGTCGACCAGGCGCGGGACTATCACCCCTGTCCATCACCCCGCCCGCACCGCCCTGGTGCGGGCTCGCGTCCGCGGAAGGGCTGACTGGCGGACGGCGCGGGCCGGCGGCTGAGCCGACGTACACTGACCGGGAGCACCTGCTCAGGCAGCCTGAACGAGTTTCCGATCAGTCCAGACCCGCGCCGGTCTCGAGATCCGCCTTGCTGCAGTCACTTACTGCGTGAGGCGAAGCGATGAAGACGGCGACCACGTATGACGGCACCGGGTCCTTCCCGGGCGCCGATGCCCGGGCCCAGACCCGGTCGCAGCGCGCCGTGCAGCTGACGGTGACCGGCCTGATCGTGGCGGCCCCGCTGGCCGGGCTGGCCGTCGCCCTGTGGCGGCTGTGGGGCCATGGCGTCGGGCTGGCGGACGTCGGGCTGGCGGTCGTCCTGTACCTGGTGACCGGGTTCGGCGTCACGGTGGGCTTCCACCGGTGCCTGACCCACCGCAGCTTCGTGGCCCGCCCGGCGCTGCGCATGGCCCTGGCCATCGCGGGATCGATGAGCTTCCAGGGCGACGTCGTCGGCTGGGTCGCCACCCACCGCCGCCATCACGCGTTCACCGACCGGCCGGGCGACCCCCATTCGCCCTACCGGTACGGCACTGGCCCGGGTGGTCAGCTGCGCGGCGTCCTGCACGCCCACGTCGGCTGGCTATTCGGCAGCGATCCCACCTCGCAGGAGCGCTACGCGCCCGACCTGCTGGGGGACCCGGCCATGCGGCGGATTGCCCGAGCGTTTCCCGCGCTGTGCGCCGCCTCGCTGGCGCTGCCGTTCGGCATCGGCTGGGCCATCGGCGGCAGCCTGCGGGCGGCGCTGCTGGCGCTGGTGTGGGCCGGCCTCGTGCGGGTCTGCCTGCTGCAGCACGTGACCTGGAGCGTCAACTCCCTCTGTCATCTGCTCGGCAACCGGCCGTTCGCGACCCGCCAGCATGACCGGGCGACGAACCTGTGGCCGCTGGCGGTGCTGTCGCTCGGCGAGAGCTGGCACAACATGCATCATTCTGAGCCGTCCTGTGCCCGGCACGGCGTCGACCGCGGCCAGCTCGACCTGTCCGCCGCGCTCATCCGCGTGCTCGAGCGGCTCCGCTGGGTGAGTGGTGTCCGCTGGCCCAGTCCGGCCCGGCTCGAGCAGCACCGGCGGCTGGCCGGCCGCGGGAGTCAGGTGGCTTCCAGCAGGCCGGGCGCGGGCGGGGGCGTCTCGCCGGGACCCCGGTCGTCCGCGGCATAGTCCACGGCCGGGACGTCGCGCATCGCCCGCAGGGGCGAGAAGAGCACCCACAGGCCGGACAGCCAGGCTCCGGCCGCTCCGATCCAGAGGGTCGTGCGGATTCCGGCCGCGCTCCCGAGCGCGCCGCCGATGACCCCGCCTAGCGGCAGGGTGCCCCAGACGATCCAGCGGATGGCCGCGTTGAGCCGGCCCAGCAGCTCGGCCGGGCAGATCGCCTGGCGGAAGCTGAGCTGCGCGACGTTGTAGAGCACCACCGAGAACGTGAGCCCGAACAGGCCGACCGGGATCAGGGCCAGCCGCCACCCCGGCTCGGCCAGCGGCA
>Ga0208220_1000965_pt1 | contig 12184 bp, 10 predicted proteins | sample NGESurdeep092012_9_FD_184484 | JGI IMG/M metagenome (GOLD analysis project Ga0208220, IMG submission 184484) | Arctic peat soil microbial communities from Barrow, Alaska - NGEE Surface sample F53-1 deep-092012 (SPAdes) | ecosystem: Environmental > Terrestrial > Soil > Wetlands > Peat ... | reverse complement strand
TCCACCCCCGACGGTGGGGGTTACTGGTTGGTCGGCGCCGACGGTGGCGTCTTCTCCTATGGCAACGCGCCCTTCCACGGTTCGGCCGGGGGCACAACACTCAATGCGCCCATTGTGGGTATCACCACCGCGGATGCGGGTGGATACTGGCTGGTCGGCTCCGACGGTGGCGTCTTCTCCTATGGCGACGCGCCGTTCCACGGTTCGGCCGCAGGCACGTCACTCAATGCGGCCATCGTCGCGATCCAAGCCGTAGAACCGGGTGGCTACTGGCTGATGGCAGCCGACGGTGGCGTCTTCTCCTATGGCGACGCGCCCTACTTCGGCTCGATGGGTGCCACGCCGCTCAATGCACCGATCAACGGTGGGGCCGCCGCCTGATCCGCAGGAGCTACCGCAGCAACGTGTCGCACTGTGGGCTCATCCGGACGTCGCTCCGGGTGAGCCCACAGGACACTGCTGTGCTGTTCGAGACTTCAACGGGTCGGGCGGTCAGTACCGTCGACGAAACGTCGTCCGGCGAGCTTCCTGCCCCCGGGGTTACTGGCCCGATCGGGCGAAATCGGTTTGTCGGATCCGACCCACTACGTTGTGCGAGGCACTGCGTTCCACAGGAGTGTCGGACCTGACGGGGAGAACGGTGTCACCTGGATGGACGCCGGCGTTGCCCCAGCTGGCACGATGAACACCTCGATGACGCCAGAATTCTGCCCGGCAGCCACGACCGTCGGAGTTCCAGCCGGTGAGCTCTTCGTGGGCGCCGGCGCGAGGCGCCCTCCCGCACTATCGATCAGGACCGATTGTGAGGAACTCATGAATGTGAATGGTGCTGTTCCGGTGTTGTAGATCTGGATTCCCAGCGCCCATGAGTCCTTCGGGCCGCCGAAGACGGGTCCTTCCTGGGTCGCTCTGGTGGCTGAGATGGTCACCGTCTGCCCGGAGGGACCGGTTGCGAGTTGCTTGGTCCCGGGCGCGACCGAGCCGGGCACGGCGGTGACCGGTGAGCCGGTGGTCGACGTCGCCGGGGTTGCCGAGGTGCTCGTGGCGGGCTGCCCACCAGCGGTGCCGGAATCCGACGAACACCCGGCCCCGGCGATGCCGACGCCCGCCAGCGCCCACGCCGTGAGTACCCCGGGAAGAATCCGGGTATTGCGTCCCCCTCGAAGGTGAAGATGGCGCACCTTCGACAACCGTCGGGTCCGAAATGACTGCTTGAAAGCCGACAGTTTGAGCATGGTCACAATCATAGTGAGCGGCGCTCTCACCGAATGGGAGCGCGGCCGCCGCGAACGAGAGCGGGATATCGTTACATATGTGAAGTATATTTCCGTCAGACGAGATGAGGGTTGACACCCGGCGAGCATTGCTTTACAGTCCAAAGTTGTACCGTTCAGTCCAACTAATCCTCTTGGGGGGGTCACATGAAGATGCATCGTTCAGTCTGCTTCGTCGCCGCTGCGGCACTTGCCGGGTCGGCACTCGCGGCCGTGGTCGTGCCGGCCACTAACGCCGGTGCAGTCGTCGCCAAGACGGCTAACTGCACTGCCTCGAATGGGAATGCAGACGCCTCAAACAACGCAACGGAGTACATGTTGGGATGCACCCAGACTTCCACCCTTTCGCACGCCACGCCGTATGCCGTGAGCGCGACTTCTGGCACCACCGCGAAGGGCACGGTCTACTGGACCAACGGCAAGACCACGACGTTCAAGTTGGGCTACTCGATCCTCGGCACCAATGCCTGCCCAACCTACCTCGGTGTTGCTTCCGTGGCGGAGGTAGCTGAGACCATCTATGTCACAGGGGGAACCTCTGCGCTGACCGCGGGTAAAGACGCGACCCCCAGTGACACCTGCGTCTACAACGTTGGAACCGATCTCGCCATCAATACGCTCGGAGGCTTCCACATCTGACAGGCGACAGGGTACGTCGATCAGCTGGCAACATCCGCTGAACGACAGAAGAGCACGTGAGTATCGATCCCCGGCGACTGCCGGGGATCGATTCTTTTGGTGCCCGGATATGATTCTTTTGGTGCCCGGATATACGGGCTTCCCGTACGTGGATGGGGTGCAGGACAGCCGATGATCCCCGTCAATTCAACATTCCACCGGCGCCTGAGCTGCACGCTGACCTCGGTGACTAGAGGGCGTGTTCAAGAGGCTGTACGGCATTGACCGGCGGGCGACCTCTCCGGTCCTACCCCGCCTGGAAGACTGTCGCGGTGCAACCAGCGGGGACCTCGGGACGCGGAGTCATCGAGTGAGCGGATCCCTTGCGGAATCAACGTTCTCGCAATGTCCCACAGCGGGACCCTCGGAGCTGGTGGACGGAGCCTCGGAGGCCGTGCCGTCGGCCGATGCGATGCGGAAACTGAGCCGCCTGCTGCCAGCAAGTGGGTTTCCCATATTTGGTATACGGTGTTCTGTCAAAGAAAGAACGCATCGGAACCCCGTCGTCAGTCGAGCCGATCCGAAGGCCGGCGGGATGAAGGAGTAGCCGTCTGTCCGTCACCTAGAACGGGGAGTCGAGCGGCAAAAAGGGGGAGCTCGGGGTGCTTCAATTCGTGATCGCGGGACTGGTGCTCGGCGGCATCTACGCGATCGCGTCCGCGGGCCTGGTGATCACCTACACCTCTTCCGGTATCCTCAACTTCGCCTTCGGCGCCATGGCCTTCTTCATCGCCCGCTTCTACTACTACCTCAACACCCAGGAGAGCTGGAGCATCCTGGCCGCCGCCGCAGTCGCCATCCTGATCGCCGCGCCGGCACTCGGGATCGTGCTGTACGCCGTCCTCTTCCGTTACCTCAAGCTGTCCTCCCCGCTGACCAAGGTGGTGGCGACCATCGGGCTGTCGGTCGCCCTTCCGGCGCTGGCCACCATCATCTTCGGGACCGGGGCCATCCAGCAGGCGCCGGGCCTGGCCCCGGAGCCGGTCAAGGTGTTCCACTTCATCGGCGTGCCGGTGACGCTCGACCAGATCATCGTCTACGCCTCCGTCGTGGTGATCGTCGTCGCGGGCGCCCTGGTACTGAAGTACAGCGACGTCGGCCTCAAGGTGCGGGCCATGGTCGACTCCACGGCGATGACCGACCTCTCGGGCACCAATCCGACGGCCATCTCGATCGGCGTCTGGGCGGTCAGCACCTTCCTGGCCGGACTTACCGGCGTGCTCGCCGCACCGATCATCGGGCTCGACCCGATCAACTTCACGCTGCTCATCGCCGCATCGTTCGCTGCCGTCATCGCAGCCAAACTCCGGAACCTTCCGGTGGCGGTAGGGGTCGGCCTCCTCATGGGGGTGGCCACCTCGCTCATCCAGCGCTATCTCCCACCCGCCAGTGCCTGGACCACCGAGATCATCGACGCCGTGCCCTTCATCGTCATCACAATCGTGCTCGTCTACAATCTCGTCCGTCGGGGCCGGGTGGGCGAAACCGAGGCGTGGGGCGGGGCGCTTGACCGGGCCATCACGCCGCAGGGTGAGAGCAAGCTGGCGGCATCCACGTCCACCGTGGTCGAGACCGCCTCCCTCAACTTCTTCGGCCGGTATGCGGGCCCACTCGTGCTCGTCGCCCTCGCCGTCGCCCTTCCGCTCGTCCTCGGCGGCTACTGGGTGGGCCTTACGGCCCAGGCCTTCGCCTTCGGCGTGATCTTTCTCTCGTGGACGTTGGTCACGGGTGAAGGGGGCATGCTCTGGCTCTGCCAGATCACCTTCGCCGGGGTCGGCGCGCTGACGACATCGCAGTTCGCCGGCCACCTCGGGTGGCCCGTCCTGGCATCGGTGGCCGTCGGGGGATTCGTCGCTCTGGGACTGGGCGCACTCATCGGCTTCCTGAGCATCCGACTGGGCGACCTGTACGTCGCCCTGGTGACCCTGACGTTCGGGTTGCTCATCGAGAACCTGGTGTTCACCCTGCCCCGCTTCGTCAACCAGGGCCTCGGCCTGACCCTCAACCGACCGAGTTTCGCGTCATCCGACATCAGCTATTCCTACCTGTGCCTGGTGGCCTTCGTGATCGTGTCGCTCTTCATCGTCAACCTTCGTCGGTCCACCACGGGCCTCGCCCTCAACGCAGCTCGTTGGAGCCAAGCCGGCGCCCGGACGTCCGGCATCAGCGTGGTCCAGATGAAAGTCCTGGCCGGGGCGACTGCGGCATTCATCGCCGGTATCGGGGGCGGTCTGCTGGCGGTCGCCCAGACGACCGTCTCACCCAGCTCCTTCGCCACATTCGCGGGGATCGTCTGGTTCGCTGCACTGGTGACGATCGGCATCCGCTCGACGGCGGCGGCACTGGTGGCCGCGCTCGCGTTCGTGATGCTCCCGGCCATCTCCCAGGCCTACCTGCCCACATGGACGGGGAACTTGCTGCCGGTGATCTTCGGACTCGGCGCCATCTCGGCGGCCAAGTACCCCGACGGCGTCCTGGCCGAGCAGAGTCGACGACTGCGGCACCTCCTGCAGCGCGTGGCGCCCGACGCACTCGCCGACGAGCACTTCGCCGAAGAGGTGGAGGCCGGTGTGGTCGACACGGAAGCGGTCGGGATGGCCCCCGAAGTCGCGGGACAGCTGTCATGATGACGACCGCGACCGACGCCGGCACGATCGACGCCACCGCCGATCAGGATCCGGTCGCACTGGCGGCGGACGACATCACCGTCCACTTCGGAGGCTTGACCGCGCTGTCAGGAGTCTCGCTGGAGGTCCGGCGCGGGAACATCGTCGGCCTGGTCGGGCCCAATGGCGCCGGGAAGTCGACGCTGCTCGCCGTGCTGTCCGGACTGTTGAGCCCTGACGCCGGGAAGGTCCTCCTCCGGGGTGATGACGTGACCGACGTGTCCGCCCGGCACCGGGCGACCCGGGGCCTGGCCCGGACGTTCCAACAGCCGGAGCTGTTCATGGGACTGACGGTCCGCGAGCACCTCGTGCTGGCCTACCGGGCCCGTGTCGTCCCCCATCGCATGTGGCGGGACATGCTCGATCCCCGGGCCCTGTTCCGGACCTCGCCGGGCGAAGTCGAGAAGGTCGACGGCCTGCTCGAGCTCCTCCATCTGACCCATGTGGCCAAGGCTCCGGTGGCGGCTCTGCCCCTCGGTGTCATCCGCCTGGTCGAGGTAGGTCGGGCCTTGGCCAGCCAGCCGCGTGTCCTCCTGCTCGACGAGCCGCTCTCCGGACTCGACCTCCACGGGTCGGAGAACCTGATCTCCGTCTTCCGGGAGATCGTCGACCGGAGCGACGACGGGCTCGCCCTCGTCATCGTCGAACACGATGTCGCCGCCGTGTTGGCACTGTCGGATATGGTCGTGGTCCTCGACTTCGGCGAGAGGATCGCGGTCGGGACCCCCGACGAGGTCCGCAGCGACGCGGCGGTGCGCGCCGCCTACCTCGGGGACGTCGAGCCTCCACAGCGCACAGCAACCGGTCAGACGGCAGCCCCTGCCGTACCCGGATCACGACCGGAAGTCGGCGGGGCATGACGGCACCACTACTCGACGTGGCGGGACTCGACGTACGCTACGGTCCGTCCCAGGCATTGTTCGGTGTGTCGGTCGCCGTGGAACCCGGTTCCGTCCTGGCTGTCTTGGGAGTGAACGGTGCGGGCAAGAGCACCTTCGCCCGGGCCGTGTCGGGCCTGGTGGCACCGGCCGCCGGCCGGATCACGTTCGACGGGCAGGACATCACCGGCCTGCCGGCCCATCGCATCCGCCGATTGGGTCTCACGTACATCCCCGAAGGACGTGGGATCTTCCCGGGACTCTCGGTGACCGACAACCTGCGCATGGCGGTCGCCCAGGAGCCGCGCAACGTGCGGGCCGCAGCCATCGACCGGGCCATCGAGCAATTCCCCATCTTGGGCAATCGCCCCGCCCAGCGTGCCGGCAGCCTGTCCGGTGGTGAGCAGCAGATGCTGGCGCTTGCTCGCGCTTTCGCTGTCTCTCCGAAACTGATCATCGCCGACGAGCTGTCTCTCGGCCTGGCGCCGGCCGTGACCGAGTCGGTGTTCCAGAGCCTCGACGAGGCACGAAGATCCGGGATCACCGTTGTGCTGAGCGAACAGTTCGTCCACCGGGCGCTCGCCATGGCGGACAGCTGCGTCATCCTGACCCGCGGCCGGGTCGGCTGGGCCGGGCCGGCCACGGACGCCGGCCGGGAGGTCCTCGACCGGTATCTGGGCGAGGCGGAGCATCCGCGCCCCACCGTGGCGGCGGGAGCGGGGGACTAGCAGGCGCCGCTCCGGGAGAGGGGACAGGACGGCCGTACCGCACGGCGTCACCCAACGTGCTTTGTAGCAACGCGTCACCGATCATCCGTAGTGACTAGGGAGGAACAATGTTCAGAAGTCGGACCATGACCGGGATGTTCCTGGTCGCTGCACTGGGGCTGCCGCTGGTAGCCGCGGGATGCTCGAGCGGGGGCTCGTCCACGGCGACCACCGCCTCGACCAGCTCGACCGCCACGACGTCGTCAGGGACGCATGCGGCCACAGGCTCGCCGATCACCATCGCCTACGTATCCTCCCTGACCGGGGAGGGCGCGTCCCAGGACGGCTCCTCGCCGGCCGGGTTCACCGCTCGCCTCGACCTGCAGAACGCCGAGGGCGGCATCGACGGCCACAAGTTGGTGCCGATGATCATCGACGACCAGACCAACCCGTCCGGCATCTCGACCGCGGTCCAGAGTGCGGTGTCGGGTGCCTTGGGGATCGTCTCCCAGAGCCCGCTCTTCTTCCTGGCCGCCAAGTACCCCCAGCAAGCGGGTGTACCGGTGACCGGCTCCTACGACGACGGTCCGGAGTGGGGCCAGCAGCCCTACACCAACATGTTCGCCTCCGACAACGGCAGCGTGAACCCCAGCTATCCGGTCAACACCCAGATCGGGGACTTCCTGAAGGCTCACGGCGGGACGAACCTCGGCGCCTACGGCTACGGGATCTCGCCGTCCTCCAGCCGCGCCGCCATCGGCACCTCGAAGTCGTTCGAGCACGCCGGCGGCACGACTGGGGTGCTCGACACCACCGTCCCCTTCGGCGGCGTGGACTTCACCAGCGCGGCCCTCGTGGCCAAGCAGCACAATATCGATTCCATGGTGCCGGCCCTCGACAACAACTCCAACTACGCGCTGGCCACCTCCCTCGAGCAGGCCGGGGTCAAGTTGAAGACGGTGCTCTTCGCCACCGGCTATGAGCCCGACACCATCGGCTCCCCGGTGTGGAACACCTTGAAGGGGGACTACTTCCTGTCGCTCTTCCGCCCATGGTCACTCCCCAATGCCGCCACCCAGCAGATGCAGGCGGCCATGGAGAAGTACGCCGGCTTCACCTCAACCCAGTTCCCGACCTTCGGCCAGAACGAGGCGTGGGCCGGAACGGACCTGATGATCAAGGGTCTTCTGTTGGCCGGCCCGAATCCGACCCGGTCTGCCGTCATCTCCAAACTGCGGGGGGTCACGTCCTACAACGTCAACGGCCTGCTCCCGGTGACGCTCGACTACGCGACCAACTTCGGGAAGAACCCACCCCAGACCTGCGCGTGGATCATGAAGGCCGAGCAGTCCGGGTTCACGCTCAACTCCCCGACTCCGACGTGCGGGACGGACCTGCCGCACACGGCGACGGCATCCAGCTCCTAGCCGGACCCCGGGCTCACAGGGGACGCGACCACAGAACCGTGGGCGCGTCCCCTGTCCCCACCGGCTTTACTGGCAGACAAGGCTGATCGGCATCAGCCCCGAACAGTAGCGGCGACCGGTTGGATCGGAAGGAGAGCCATGCGCGTGATCGTGAACATGAGCCAGTGTGAGAGCAACGCTCTGTGCATGGGCGTTGCGCCGGACATCTTCGAGGTCGACGACGACGACAACCTGACCGTGCTGAACGAGACACCCGACGAGTCGGACCGCGATCGGGTCCTCGAGGCGGTCCGGATCTGCCCGAAGCAGGCCATCTCGATCGAGGAGGATTGACGCCGCCCTGAGTCGGCATCGATGTCAGTCGACGAAGTCGCCGTTGCCCCGGCGGAGCCTCCCGATGATCCGCTGCAGGTTCTCGAGGTCCTGGACATCCAATCGGCCGAGGCCGAAGGCGACGTCGTTGACGGCCTTGGTGGCCTCCCGGGCCAGCCGGCGGCCGGCCTCGGTGATTTCCGCCAGGGTCGTCCGGCCGTCGGTCGGGTGCGGGCTCCGCCGGACCAGCCCCTGCACCTCGAGCCGGTCGATGATGTTGGTCACGGACGCCGGGTGGATCATCAGCCGCTGGCCCATGATCCCGAGCGGGAGGGAGCCCCGCTTGCTGAACAGGAGGAGGACCAGGCCCTCGTAGCGGGCGAAGGTGAGACCGAACGGACGCAGCGCCCCGTCGACGGCCGCCAGCACGATCTGCTGGGCCCGCATGATCGATGTGGCCGCCGCCATGGCGTCGCTCACATCGGGGTCCCACTGTTCGGACCAGCGCACCCGGGCCTCGTCGATGGGGTCGAACGGCATTGGTCGGCGAGCCATCGTCGGAAGGCTACCGGATGACCGGATTTGGCTAGCCGGTCCGCACCGGTCACCATGGGACCCCGGACCGGACCGCCGACGTACGAGGACACCGCCATGCCCACCCTCCACGACGACCTGGGACGGACCGTGACCCTGGTCCGCCGTCCGACCAGGATCATCTCGCTGGTGCCGTCCCTCACCGAAGCGTTGGTGGCGACAGTGCCGGAGCTGCTGGTGGGTGTCACCGACTACTGCACGCACACCGGCGACCTCGACCCCCCGCGGGTCCGCGGGACGAAGAACCCCGACCACGCGGCGATCCGACGCTTGCGTCCCGACCTCGTGATCGCCAACCGCGAGGAGAACCGACGGGTGGACGTGGACCGACTGGCTCAGGCCGGCATCCCGGTGTGGGTGACGGAGATCGACACGCTCGACCAGGCGCTCGACTCGTTCCGGCGTCTCTTCGGCGATGTCCTCGGGGTCGACCAGCCCGCTTGGATGGACGACGCCCAACGTGCGTGGATGCGCCCGGTGGAGCTGCCCGGGGTCCGCACGCTGGTGCCCATCTGGCGCGATCCCTGGATGGCGGTCGGCGCCGGTACCTTCGCCGGCGACCTGCTCCGGCTGATCGGCCTGGTCAACGTGCTCGCCGAGGCACCGGAGCGCTACCCGAAGCGCGGCCTGGAGGAGTTGCTGGTGCTCACACCGGCACTGGTCCTGTTGCCGGACGAGCCCTACCCGTTCTCGGCCATCGACGGTCCCGAGGCGTTCCCCGGGGTGGCGACGGCCCTGGTGTCGGGACGGGCGCTCACCTGGTACGGGCCGTCACTGGTAACCGCGCGCCAGGAACTGACGCACTCGGTCCTGGCAGCACTCGACGGCCAGGACGACCGCTGAGCGACGGCTCAGACGTTCCGTCGGTAGGAGCCGCCCACCTCGAACAGGGCGCCGGTGATCTCGCCGAGAGTGGCGTGGCGCACGGTGGTCATCAGCTCGGCGAAGATGTTGCCGCCGTCGAGCGCCACCCGCTTCAGGTTCTCGAGGGCGGCCTCGCGGTCTTGCCCATGCCGGTCGGTGAAGTCCCGCAACCGGACCAGGGCCGATCGCTTCTCCTCCTCGGTCGACCGGGCGAGCTCCATTAACTGCGGGGGTGCTTCGCCGCCGGGGGCGATGAACGTGTTCACCCCGACGATCGGCAGCGTGCCGTCGTGCTTCCCGTGCTCGTACAGCATCGAGTCGTCCTGGATGCGACCGCGCTGGTAGCCGGTCTCCATGGCCCCGAGGACGCCGCCCCGCTCGCTGATCCGGTCCAGCTCGTCCAGCACCGCCTCCTCGAGCAGATCGGTGAGCTCCTCCACGATGAAGCTCCCCTGGAGGGGGTTCTCGTTGAGGGCTAGCCCCCACTCCTTGGCGATGATCATCTGGATGGCCAGCGCACGTCGGACGGACTCGGCCGTGGGCGTGGTCACCGCCTCGTCGTAGGCATTGGTGTGGAGGCTGTTGGCATTGTCGTAGATGGCGCACAGCGCCTGGAGGGTCGTGCGGATGTCGTTGAAGTCCATCTCCTGCGCGTGGAGGGACCGACCCGATGTCTGGACGTGATACTTGAGCTTCTGCGACCGGTCGTTGGCCCCGTAGCGCTCCTTCATGGCGATGGCCCAGATCCGCCGGGCGACGCGCCCGATCACCGTGTACTCGGGGTCCATCCCGTTGGAGAAGAAGAACGAGAAGCTGGGTGCGAAGTCGTCCACGTCCATGCCCCGGGCAAGATAGGACTCGACATAGGTGAAGCCGTTGGCCAGGGTGAAGGCGAGCTGGGTGACGGGGTTGGCCCCCGCCTCGGCGATGTGATAGCCGGAGATGGAGACCGAGTAGAAGTTCCGGACTTCGTGCCCGATGAACCACTCCTGCATGTCCGCCATGACCCCGAGGGAGAACTCGGTGGAGAAGATGCAGGTGTTCTGGCCCTGGTCCTCCTTCAGGATGTCGGCCTGCACGGTGCCTCGTACGGTGCGGAGCACGTCGGCGGAGACCTGGGCGGCCTCGGCCTCGGTGGGCGGCCGTCCGTGCTCGGCCTCGTACCGATCGAGGCGCTGGTCGATCGCCACGTTGAGGAACATGGCCAGGATGGTCGGTGCCGGGCCGTTGATGGTCATCGAGACCGACGTGGCCGGGTCGCAGAGGTCGAACCCGTCGAAGAGCGCCCGCATGTCGTCGACGGTGGCGATCGACACCCCCGAGGTCCCGATCTTCCCCCGGATGTCCGGTCGCTCGTCCGGATCGAACCCGTAGAGGGTCACCGAGTCGAAGGCGGTCGAGAGTCGGGTGGCCTCCTGCCCGTCGGCCAGGAGGTGGAACCTGCGGTTGGTGCGGTGGGCGTCACCCTCGCCGGCGAACATGCGGGCGGGGTCCTCGCCGGTCCGCTTGAAGGTGAAGACCCCGGCCGTGTACGGGTAGTGGCCGGGCAGGTGCTCGGAGCGCAGCCAGTGCACCAGTTCGCCGTGCTCGGTGGTCCGGGGGAGCGCCACCCGGGGTACACGGGTCCCGGCGAGCGACGAGCGCCACAGCCCGGCGGGCGACCCGTCCCCGTCGGAGGCCGCCCCGACCTCGTCGACATTGCCGGCGAACCCGCTGATGATCTCGCGCGACAGGTCGTCCGTGACGTCGGCCGCCAGCGCCTCGAACCGGGCGTGATCGCCGAGCCGCATGGTCTGGCGCACCCAGTCCACCGCCGAGCCGGCCGAGAAGACCATGCCCTCCAGGCAGAAGCGCGTCTCGCCGGCGACATGGGACACTACGAAGGGCGGGGTCGACATGCCGGCGAAGACGAAGCCGCCGCCGGTGCCGGCGTCGAGCGTTGCCGAGGTGCCGTAGGTGACCTTGACCGCGCCGGCGGCCTCGGCGCCGTGGCCGATTAGGGCGCTCTGCTGGTCGGCGACGATGGCGGCGATGGGGACGGCGGCGCCAAAGGCCGCCTTTGTCGTCGTTCCGATCGCGCCCCAGGTGTCGACCAGTCGCGGCAGGATGGCCTCGTCGAGGCCCTGCAATTCCAGCAAGGCGCGGTTCCAGCCCATGCTGGCCAGGTCCAGATAGCCCATCGGCCAGGCCTGGCTGCGATCGGTAGCGTGGACGCCGCCGCTGAGCTTGAAGACCAGGAAGGCGTCGATATTGCCGACCGCCAGGCGTCCGGCCGCGGCCAGGGGCTTGGCGTCGGGGGTCCCGGCGATCAGCGCTTCAAGTTTGGCGGCGGCCTGCTGCGGGGCGATGGCATAACCCTTGGCCATCAGTTCGCGGGCGCGCTCGGTTCCGCGCAGGTCGCTCCAGACCACCATCGACCCAAGCGGCCGACCGGTCTTTTTGTCCCAGGCGACCAGGCTGGTGCGCTGGGTGGTGACGCCGATGGCCGCGACGTCTGCCGGTTCGCGGCCGGCCTGGGCCAGCGCCGTCCGCATCAGCCGCCGCACGCTGCTCCAGATGGCTCCGGCGTCCTGCTCGACCCGGCCAGGCGCAGGCGACGCCGTGCGCACCGCCGCCGAGGTGCGCGCGAGCAGCTGTCCGTCCAGCGAGAACAGGCAGACGCGGGCGGTGGTGGTGCCGGCGTCGATGGCCAGCAGGAGCTCAGGCATCGGGGATGAGCACGCCGGGGTTCATGATGCCATTCGGGTCCAGCGCCTGCTTGACCGTGCGCAGCAGATCCAGGCC
>Ga0208220_1000964_pt1 | contig 12186 bp, 9 predicted proteins | sample NGESurdeep092012_9_FD_184484 | JGI IMG/M metagenome (GOLD analysis project Ga0208220, IMG submission 184484) | Arctic peat soil microbial communities from Barrow, Alaska - NGEE Surface sample F53-1 deep-092012 (SPAdes) | ecosystem: Environmental > Terrestrial > Soil > Wetlands > Peat ... | reverse complement strand
CGCAAGCCGGGATCGCGTCGCTGCGTCCCGGCGGGCGGCACGTGCAAGTCGGCCTCACGTCGCAGGCGGAACAGGGCCAGATTCCGATTCCGGCCGACTTGGTGGCGACCAACGAGCTCGAGATCGTCGGCTCGGGTCCGAATCCTCACGGCGCGTACGACGAAATCTTCGACCTGATCGCCCGCGGCAAGCTCGATCCCGCGTCATTGATCTCGCGCCGCATCTCGCTGTCGGACGTCACGAGCGTCTTCCACGACTTCGACACCTTCGCCACCAGCGGCCTCGACGTCGTCACGACCTTTACGTGACGCCGCGATCTGGCGTCGTCGCGACGGTTGCGTAATGCCGGACACTGGCCTCGTCGGGCTAGTCGCGGCGGTCGAACGCTCTCGCGGAGAAACGGTGGCTATCTCGTCGACCGATGGAGCACCGGTGGTGCGCTATGCCGAGCTGATCGAGCGCAGCGCGCGGGTCGCGGGCGGGTTAGCAGAACTGGGCGTCGGACGCGGCGACGTGTTGGCGCTCTGGTTGCCGAACGTTGCCGAGTACGTCGTGCTGCTGCTCGCCGCGGAGCGGCTAGGCGTGTGCGTCGTCGGACTCAACACGCGCTATCGCTCCGAAGAGCTCCGCGGCATCCTGCAGACGTCGCGGGCGCGCGCGCTGGTCATGATGCCGGCGTTTCAGGGCGTCGACTTCGCGGCGATCTTGCGCGACGTGCGCGGCGATGTGCCGGATCTGCAGACCGTCGTCACCGTCGGCCCCGCGGGCGGCGGCCGCTCGGACGTCGGCGTTCCAGGCGCCGTGGCCTACGACGCGCTCGAACGAACATCGCCGCTCGACCGCGCGGCCGAAACCGACGCGCATGATGCACTGGCAGCATTCACGACGTCGGGGACGACCTCCGGGCCGAAGCTCGCAGTCCACGACGGCGCGAGCCTAGCGCGCCATGCGCGGAACGACGCCGTAGCGTTCGAGGTGCGCGGCGGTGACGTGAACCTGTGCGTGTTGCCGTTCTGCGGCGTGTTCGGCCTCTGCGCGATGCTCGCGACGCTCGCCGCCGGAGCGACCGTGCTGGCAATGCCGGTGTTCGACGGAGCCGAGGCGGCGTCCGCGATCGCGCGACACCACGTCACCCACTTGTTCGGCACCGATCCGATGCTGGCGGCGATCCTCGACGGCGCGGGCGACCCGAGCAGGCTGGGCAGCCTGCGGCGCGGCGGCTTCGCTGACTTCGGCGGGCGTCTCGCGCTTCAACTCGAGCGCTGGGAACGTGAAACCGGGGTGCGGTTCGGTGGCCTGTACGGATCCTCGGAGTGCTTCGCGCTCATGACGTCCTGGCCGGTAGATCTACCGGCAGCCGAGCGTGCGCGGGTGGGCGGCGTGCTGGTCGACGACGAGATGGCGGTGCGCGCCGTCGATCCGCAGACCGGCACGACCTGCGCGCACGGAATCTCGGGCGAGTTGCAGTTTCGAGGCTACAACGTCACGACGGGCTATCTCGGCAATCCGGACGCCACGGCCCGCGCGTTCACCGGCGACGGCTGGTTTCGTTCAGGCGATCTCGGCACGACGCTCGATGCGCGCACGTTCGTGTTCGCAGCGCGCCTGGGCGATTCGCTGCGGCTGCGCGGCTATCTCGTCGATCCGCGCGAGATCGAAGAGTTCCTCGAACGCCATCCGTCGATCGCGAAAGCTCAGGTGGTTGGAGCCGGCGGCGCCGAGGGACAAGTCCCGATCGCCTTCGTGCAGGCGCGCGAGGGCTCATCGATCGACGCGGTAGAGTTGAAGAACTTCGCGCGCGAGCGCATCGCGGCGTACAAGGTCCCGCACGCGTTCGTTGCCGTTGACGCGTTCCCAACCACCCCGAGCCCCAACGGCGAGAAGATCCGCAAGGCCGAGCTGCGCAAACGCGCTCAGGCACTGTTCGAGACGCAGCCTTGACGGGGCCCGATTTCTCCCTTTCGGGATCGAAGCGGCGTCCGAAGGATAGCTGCGAGAACGCCGCAGGTCTAGTAGCTGCTAGACCAGCGCGGCGAACAGCGCATGTCGTTCAATCCTGCTCTCAGCGCCATGTCATCCTGAGCTTGTCGAAGGACGAACGATCGAGCCCGGACATACATCCAAACGAGCACAGAAACAACCACGATGTCGGCCTGAGCTCGGCGAAGGGCGACCGCGAAAAAGGTTGAGCGCCGCTCTGACGAGCGCGCTCTTCCGTTGAAAGTTTGCGTGACTATTTATCGCGGTCACCCTTCGCCGGGCTCAGGTGACGTCGGCATTTGTTCGTTGCCTGTTTGGATGTATGTCGGGCTCGATCGTTCGCCCTTCGACGAGCTCAGGGTGACATCGATTTGCGGCGTAGGGCGCGGTCAAGTCGCTACGATAATTGCAGCCGTTCGCAAATGCACCTAAAGCGCCCGCTATGAGCGCTCGATCCACCTGACGAGTTCGTCGAAGGCGGCCATCACGCGCGGGTAGCCGAGCCGCATGTGCGGGTAGTTCGGATCTTCGGACCACGGGTCGACGTGTTGCGCGCTGGGGATCAATTCGCCGCGGTAGAGTTCCCGCTTGCCGGCGGCGTCGATGAGGTCGGCGTACGCTGCAAAGTGCAGCTTCGGCGGGATCAGGTGATCGTACTCGGAGGCGAGGTCGAACAGCTTGCACCGAATCTGTCCGGTGTTCGCAAAGCCCGCGATGCGTTCGCGCACCAACGCCGAGGGCCGCCAAGAGGCGATTCGACCGTTCCACGATTCAGTGGGCGCGGTGTCGCTCACGTCGCCGTAGGCGATCGACGTGTCGGGATCGAGATGCATCGCGTGCAGCCATGCTGTGACGTACCAGTAGAACCGCTCGTTCTTGCGGTACAGCGTGTCGCCGTCGACGCCGCGAACGTCGGGCGGAAAGCCGAGCGCTTCGATCCGCGCCATATCGCCGCGCTGGAGCGCGTCGATCGCCTCGGCCAGGACCAACAGGTTGTGCTGCGGCGTCCAGAGCACGGCGTTCCAGGTCAGCGCGCCGTCGTAGAGGTCGCTCGACTCGATCGCTCGGCGCACTTGGTAACCGCCGTTCGAAAGCCCGACCGCGTACGTCGCTTCGGGCTCGCGGCCGCACGCTGCGACGATGAGCTCGCGTGCGCGCTCGGTGATCGCGACGAAGTCGTCGCGCCAGCGCTCCATGCGGTGGCCCGGCGCGTGAAACCAAAACGAGACGCCGCGCCCGTCGGGCAGCAGCAGCCGGGGCAGCTCGACTCCTTCGATGGCAATGCGCCGGCCGGGCTCCAGCAGCAGCCCGCCGTCGCCCTCGCCCTTGTTGCTCGCCGCGTAAGCATAGCCGCGGGCGAGCAGCGGGTCGCCGAACAGCCGATCGCACGCGAACTCGGAGCGCTGCGCGGGGGTCCCGGCGACGACCAAGCGCCCGTTCCAGCGGTCGGGGATACGCACGACGAAACGCTGGCCCGGTCCGAGCGACCCGGTTGCACGGCGGCCGGGAATCGGGTCGGGCGGGGTTCGGACCACGGACGGCGTGAGATCGCGCGCATCGCGCGCCGCGAACGCCGGTGAGCCGAGCGCCGCCTCGCCGCCGAACAGGCCGCTCGCCCAAGGCGGAACCGGCAGCGCGGGTTCGTAGGGCGGCGTCGCGAGCGAGCGCAGGTCGGTAGTGCGGGCGGGGTGTTCGACGGCGACGAACCTCGGGTGCGAGCGGTGACGCAAGACGTAGCACCGGAGCCGCCCGCCTGTCAAATCGCCATCCGGAACACGGGTTTGTCTCATGACGAGGGACCGTTTCCGGGCCGCGCGAAGGCCGGTTTTACACCAATCCGTTGGAGACGCGCAGTGTCGACAGCAGCCCGCGACGGCGTCGCAGTCATTACGATCGACTACCCGCCGGTCAACGCGCTCGGGGCGACCTCGATTGCGCCGTTGCTCGCGGCGCTGACGATTGCGCAGAGCGATCCGGCGGTGACGGCGGTCGTGTTGCACGGCGCGAACGGGACGTTCAGCGGCGGCGCCGACATGCGCGGTTTCGGCGTGGTCCCGCCGCCGCGCCCGAACACGCGCGACTTCATCGAAGCGCTCGAGACGTCGACCAAGCCCATCGTCGCCGCTCTCGAAGGCAACGTGCTGGGCGGCGGCTTGGAGGTCGCACTCGGCTGCGACTATCGCATCGCGTCGCCCGGCGCGCGAATGGCGTTCCCCGAGATCAAGCGCGGGTTGTTGCCGGGCGCCGGCGGAACGCAGCGCGCGCCGCGGTTGATCGGCATCAAAGAATCACTCGCCATGATCCTGGGCGGCGATCCGGTCGACGGCACACGAGCCAAGGCGCTCGGGCTGGTCGACGAGATCGCGAGCGCTGACGTCCTCGAGGCGGCGATCGCGTTCGCGCGCGCGCTGGCGGGAAAAGCGCGCCGGCGCATCAGCGAGATGGCGCCGCAGCACGATGCCGCGGCGTCAGCGGCCGCGCGCGAGCGCGCGCAGCCGGCGGAGCGCGGCGGCTTGGCCGAACAGCGCGCGATCGACTGCGTCGAAGAAGCGACGACGCTGCCGTTCGCCGAGGGACTCGCGCGCGAGCGCGACCGCTTCGTCGAGCTGCTCGGCTCGGAACAGTCCAAGGCGCGGCTGCACATCTTCTTCGCCGAGCGCGAAGCCGCGAAACCGCCCGACGGCGCGCCGGCCGGGCCGTTCACCGTGCGCACCGTGACGGTGATCGGCAGCGGCACGATGGGCAGCGGCATCGCGATGGCGTGCGCCAACGCCGAGATCGCGGTGACGCTCGTCGACCTCAAGCCCGAGCTGCTCGAACGCGCCAAGGGGATCATGAGCGGCAACTACGCCGCGACGATGAAGAAGGGGCGCCTCACCGAGGCGGAAATGAACGCGCGGCTCGGCCGCATCTCCTATGCGACCTCGCTCGACGCGGCGGCCGATGTCGACCTGGTGATCGAAGCGGTCTTCGAGGAGATGGAGATCAAGAAGGACGTCTTCCGCCAGCTCGACCGCATCGCGAAGCCGGGCACGATGCTCGCCAGCAACACGTCGACGCTCGACATCGACGCGATCGCGGCGGTCACTTCGCGCCCGCAGGACGTCGTCGGCCTGCACTTCTTCAGCCCGGCAAACGTGATGCGCCTGCTCGAGATCGTGCGCGGCGCCCGAAGCTCGCCCGAGGCGATCGCGCGCGCGCTCGCCTTCGCCAAGCAGGTCGGTAAAGTCGGCGTCGTCGCGGGCAACTGCGACGGTTTCATCGGCAATCGGATGCTGCACCAGTATTTTCGCGAGGCCGCCTTCTTGATGGAGGAAGGTGCGCCGCCGCAGCAGATCGACCGCGTCATCAAGGACTTCGGCTTCGCGATGGGCCCGTTCGCGACCGGCGATCTCGCCGGGCTCGACGTCGGCTGGCGCATCCGTAAGGGCAAGAACGCAATCTCACCACCGATCGGACGCTATTCTCGCGTCGCGGACGCGCTGTGCGAGCTCGGGCGCTTCGGGCAGAAGACCGGCGCCGGTTACTACCGCTACGAGCCCGGGAACCGCACGCCGATCCCCGATCCGATGGTCGACGAGATCACCGAGCGCATCGCTCGTGAAGAAGGGATCGCGCGGCGCGCGGTTTCCGACGACGAGATCCTCAAGCGCTGCCTCTACCCGCTGGTCAACGAAGCAGCAAAGGAGCTCGAAGAGGGGATCGCCGCGCGTCCGGGCGACGTCGACGTCGTCTGGATCTACGGCTACGGCTTTCCGGTGTGGCGCGGCGGACCGCTGCGCTGGGCAGACTCGATCGGCATCGCAACGATCGTCGACGACATGCGCGAGTTCGAGCGCGAGCATGGTTCGAACTGGACGCCGGCTGCGCTGCTCGTCGAGCTCGCGCAAACCGGTGGCACGTTTGGAGCCTGGAAGGCGCGGAGCACGGCCAATGCGTGAAGCCGTCATCGTCTCGACGGCGCGCACGCCGATCGGCAAAGCGTTCCGCGGCGCGTTCAACGACACGCACGGCGCAGCGCTGGCGAGCCACGTCATCCAATGCGCCGTCGAGCGTGCCGGACTGGAGCCCAACGAGATCGAGGACGTCATCCTCGGCTGCGCCGATCCGGAAGGCGCGACCGGCGGCAACATCGCGCGAGTCGCCGCGTATCGTGCCGGGTTGCCGATCACAACCGGCGGTACGACGATCAACCGTTTCTGCAGCTCCGGGCTGCAGGCCATCAGCTTGGCGGCGCAGCGCGTCATCGTCGACGGCGTCCCGGCGATCGTCGCGGGCGGCGTCGAGTCGATCAGCTTGGTGCAGAACTTCATGAACAAGCACCGCGCGCTCGACGAGTGGACGCTCGAGAACAAGCCCGAGCTCTACATGCCGATGATCGACACGGCCGAGGTCGTCGCCGAACGCTACGGCGTCAGCCGCGAACGGCAGGACGAGTACGCGCTGCTCAGCCAGCAGCGCATCGCTGCCGCGCAGAGCGAGGGCCGGCTCGACGCCGAGATCGTTCCGATGGTTGCCCGCAAGGCGAACGTCGACAAAGAAACCGGTGACGTATCGTACGAATACGTCACGCTGAGCAAGGACGAGGGTAATCGTCCGCAGACGACCGCCGAAGATCTCGCGAAGCTGCAGCCGGTGCGCGGTCCGGGGAAGACGATTACCGCCGGCAACGCCAGCCAGCTCTCCGACGGCGCATCAGCCTGCGTGGTGATGGACGCGGAATTCGCGGAACAGCGCAATATCACGCCGCTGGGTTATTATCGCGGGATGGTCACCGTCGGCTGCGAGCCCGACGAGATGGGGATCGGCCCCGTCTTCGCGATCCCCAAGCTGCTCGAACGCCACGGCCTGACGATCGACGACATCGACCTCTGGGAGCTCAACGAAGCGTTCGCCGTACAGGCGATCTACTGTCGCGAGCGGTTGGGCATCCCGCTCGAACGCTACAACGTCGACGGCGGCTCGATCGCGATCGGCCACCCGTACGGGATGAGCGGCGCGCGCATGGCCGGCCACGCGCTCATCGAGGGCAAACGCCGCGGCGCGAAGCGCGTCGTGGTGACGATGTGCATCGGCGGCGGCCAAGGCGCCGCCGCCCTCTTCGAAGTCGCGTAGTGTCGCGTCTATTCGGCGCCGCTTATGGTCGTGCCGCCGTCGACCGTAATGACCTGTCCGGTGACGAACGCGCCTGCGCGCGAGGCCAAGAAGATCGCGGCGCCGGCGACTTCGTCGGGTTCGCCGATGCGGCGCAGCGGGTAGCCGTGGACGGCCTTGGCATAGATCTCCGGGTCTTCCCACAGCTTGCGCGCGAAGTCGGTGCGGATGATCGCCGGCGCGATCGCGTTGACGCGAACGTTGCGCGGCCCCCACTCGACGGCCAAGTTGCGAACCAGCTGGAAGTCGGCGGCCTTCGAGATGCCGTAAGCGCCCAAGCTCAGGTTCCCCTTGAGCCCGGCGATGCTCGAGATCACGATCACCGAACCGTCGTTTCGCTCCGCCATCCCCGGGATCACCATTTGGCACAGCCACACGTTGGAGCGCACGTTGCTGGCCATGATCTTGTCGAACGCTTCGTCGGTGATGTTCAGCAGCGGGCCGAAGTACGGATTGACCGCGGCATTGCACACCAGAACGTCGATGCGGCCCCACTCGGCGACCGTGTGGTCGACCAATCCTTGCAGCGCCGCGCGGTCCGAGATGCTCGCCGCGTGCGCGATCGCTTTCCCGCCGCGCGCGACGATCATGCCGGCCACCTCGTCGCATGCCTCCACCTTGCGGCTGGAGATGACGACCTTCGCGCCCATCTCGGCCATCCGCTCGGCGATCGCGCGTCCGATCCCGCGCGTCGAGCCGGTGATCACTGCGACTTTGTCCGTCATATCGAACAGCACGTATCGTTCCCCGTTTCTTTCTTTTCGAGAAGTCGAAGGTAACCGATGGATCTAGCGTTCAGCACTCAAGAGCGAGCATTCCGCGACGAGGTTCGCGAGTTCATCGCGACCCAGCTGCCCGAGGACATCCGGCGCAAAGTGCAAGCCGGCGATCACCTCGTGAAGGACGACTATTTCCGTTGGCATCGGATTCTCCACGAGCGCGGGTGGGTTGCACCGGGCTGGCCGGTCGAGCTCGGGGGAACCGATTGGACACCGGTCCAGCGGCACATCTTCTACGAGGAGTTCGCCTACGGTTGGGCGCCGCGGCTCTTGCCGTTCGGGCTCAACATGGTCGCGCCGGTCATCATCGAGTTCGGCAACGACGCGCAGCGCGCGCGCTACCTGCCCAAGATCCACAGCGGCGAAGAGTTCTGGTGCCAAGGCTACTCCGAGCCCGGCGCCGGCTCCGATCTCGCGTCGCTGTCGACGCGCGCCGTCCTTCGACAAGCTCAGGATGACAGTGGGCGTGACGTGTACGTGGTGAACGGCACGAAGACGTGGATCACCGCCGCGCAGTGGGCGGATTGGATCTTCGTCCTCGCGCGCACCGATCCGGCGGCGAAGAAACAAGAGGGGATCTCGTTCATCCTGGTCGACATGCGCAGCCCAGGCGTGACGGTGCGGCCGATCGAGACGATCGACGGCGGCAAGGAGATCAACGAAGTCTACCTCGAGAACGTCGAAGTGCCGGTGGAGAACCGGGTCGGCGACGAAGGCGCGGGCTGGACCTACGCCAAGTTCTTGCTCGAGCACGAGCGCACCGGGACGGCGGGGATCGCCGGCTGCCGCCAGCAGCTCGAGACGCTGCACGAGCTGCTCGAGCGCGAGTCGATCGACGACCGGCGGTTGAATGAAAAGATCGCGCAGGTCGAGATCGAGCTCGAAGCGCTTGCGTTCACCGAGCTGCGCACGCTGGCGGCCGAATCGGCCGGGAAGCGCCCCGGACCCGAGTCGTCGATCCTCAAGATCAAGGGAACGGAGATCCAGCAGGCGATCAGCGAGCTCGCGCTCGACGCGCTCGGGCCGTACGCCGAACGCCATCTCGCGCCGAAGTATTTCAACTATCGCAAGACGTCGATCTACGCCGGCTCCAACGAGATCCAGAAGAACATCATCGCCAAGCGCATCCTGAAGGTCTGACGCGACATGGATTTCACTCTGACACCCGAGCAGCTGCTGATCAAAGACAGCGTCGCGCGCTACGCTGCGGGCGAGCACGCCGGCACGGAGAAGTGGCCGCAGTTCGCCGAGCTGGGTTGGCTCGCGATCGGGGCACCCGACGAGCTGGGCGGCTTCGGCGGACCGCTCGAGACGCTGATCCTCATGGAACAGTTCGGCCGAGGTTTGGTGGTTTCACCGTATCTTTCGCAGGTCGTGTTGGCCGGCACGCTGCTCCGCGCCGCCAAGCGTGATGACCTGCTCGGCTCGTTGGTCGAGGGCGAGGCGCGCTACACCGTCGCGTACGAGGAGCCGCACGCGCGCTACGATCCGTCGCTCGTCGCGACGACCGCGGTGCGCGACGGTGACAGCTACGTGCTGCGCGGTACGAAGGTCCGCGTGCTGGATGCCGCGACCGCGACCACGATCATCGTCTCGGCGCGGACCGGCGACGAGGTATCGCTGTTCGCGCTGCCTGCGGGCGCGGAGAACCTCGAGCTCGTGCCGTACGCGACCGAGGACGGTCACGACGCCGGCGACGTGCGTCTCGACGGCGTGCGCGTCGACGGTTCGGCGATGATCGGTGAGTTCGGCGAGGGCCTTTCCCTGCTCGGGCTCGCGCTCGATCACGCGACCGCCGCACTCTGCGCCGAAGGGCTCGGGTTGATGGCGCTGATGCTCGAGGCGACGGTCCAATACACCAAGCAGCGCCAGCAGTTCGGCGTCCCGATCTCGTCATTCCAAGCGCTGCAGCATCGTATGGCGGAGATGTTCATCGAGGTCGAGCTGGCGCGCTCGATGGCGTTCCTCGCGGCGATGACGCTCGACGAGCAGCACGACGATCCGGTTGCGCGCGCACGCGGCGTCTCGGCAGCCAAGGTCCAGATCGCCAAGTCCGGCCGCTTCGTGGGCCAAAGCGCGATCCAGCTCCACGGCGGGATCGGGATGAGCGAAGAGTACAAGGTCGGTCACTACTTCAAGCGGATGACGATCGTCGAACGTCTCCTCGGCGACGCCGACTATCATCTCGGACGCTATCTCGCGTCGCAGGCCACCAAAGCAAAAACACCGGCGAACGCGACGGTCGCTTAGCCGCCCGCGCAGGCGCCGCGCGTCTAGCGGCGCTTGCGCGCGGTACTCTTTTTTGCCGCACCTTTACGCGGCGCGCTCGCGGTGTTCGGGCCGGCTTTGCGACGCATTGCGCGCTCTTTGAAGCGCTGCATCTCGGCGCCCAGCGGCTTCAGCCGGTCTTGGCCGAGTGCACGCTTCGCCTCGTCGAAGATCTCCGACTCTTCTTCCTTCACGTGGTGGGTCACGAGCTCTTTGAGCACGGTGACCTTCGCGTTGAGCGTCTCGTCGCGCCCGCGGATCGCAACGATCTTCGCGATGAGGTCCTTGACGACGCCGTGCTCCTCAGCCGCCTCGAGAACGCTGTCGCGCTCGTCCTTGCCGCCGGCCTTGCGCAGCGCCGGATAGAAGATCGCCTCTTCCATCTGCGCGTGAACGGTCAGCGCCTGGACGATCTTCGCGACGACGCTGCGGCGCTGCGCGGACGGCGTGTCTTCGTCCACCGCTTTCGCGAAGAGCTCGTCGACCTCGCGGTGGTCGTTCTTGATCAGCGTGAGCGCGTCCGGCGCATCCTCGTCTTCACCCTTCCCGAAAATGCTCGATACGGTCCGTTTGATATTCATCGATTCCCTCGCTCGGCGCGGTTGTCGAGACAGGGGATACCCGCGGTGAAATGCCTTTGAAACCCGCCGTACGTGAGCAGGCCTAACGCGCGGCCGGATCGAGATCGAGCTGGAGCGTGCGGATCCACAGCGTCGTGATCGTCTCGATCATCTTTTCGACCGATGGCCGGCGCGGCGCGAGCACCCACTCGAGCAGAAGGTCGTGCGACGCGCCGGCGATGGCCGCGCTGAGCAACCTGCTGTCGATGCCGCGGTCTTCGAAACCCTGCGACGCCTTGGTCATCTTGCGCACGAACGCTTCGCGCTTCGCGCGGCGGTGCTGCTCGAGCTCGTGGTGCATTCCGACGGCTTCGATGGCGTAGATGCGCGCGATGCGCGGATCGCTGGTGAGGTAGCGGAAATAGGCGGCGCTGCTCTTGCGGATCCGCTCGCGCGGGTCATTCTCTTCACCCAGCCGCAACGCGCCCATCGAGCGCTCGAAGACGGCCTCGGCGATGCCGTCGTAGAGGGTGCGCAGCAGCGCTTCGCGCGAGTCGAAGTCGTCGTAGAAGTGGCGCGCCGTCACGCCGGCGGCGCTGCAGAGCATCGGGATCGTCGTCTTGGCGAAACCGACCGTCCCGAACAGCTCGAGCGCCGCGTCGAGCAGGCGCTCGCGACGTTCCGCCCGCCGCTCGGGCGCCGAGAGTCCGGCGTAGGTGCGTCCTTGCGGCAGCGGGGTCTTGATCGCCATCGTAGCAACGTGGTTCGGCGCTCTCCGGACGACGTCCCGGGCTCAGCCCGCCGCGCGCATCGGAGTGTCGGACGGGCGGACTCTGATCGCGCCGAGGGAAACCTCGGAGCGTCCTGCACTCCCTGGAGATTTGCGTGCTCGATCGATCGGTCCGCCTTGCGCTCCTCGCTCTGGCCGCGGCAGCAGCGACGGCGCTCCCGGTCCAGGCCACCGAGCAGCTCACCGTCGACGACATCGTCGCGCACGTACCGGTCTCGGGAGCGCCTCCGTCGGGGTTCAACTGGGCGCCGGACGGTTCGCGTTACCTCTACACGCTGCCGGGTGCGAGTGAGAGGGCCCGTCCGGTGGCGCGCGTCTTCGACGTGCGAACCGGCCGCGACCGGGTGCTGTTCGCGGCCCGCGCGTCGGCGCGCGGTTCGCGTTCGCGCGCCATCGATCAGATCGTCTGGTCGCCGGACGGCTCGAAGATCGCGTACGTCGACGGAGGCTCGCTGCACGTCGCCGCCGCCGACGGGACGCACGGGCGAGCCGTCGCCGCGAATGCCGACGATCCGCAGTGGTCGCCGGACGGAAAGCAGATCGCGTTCGTGCGCGACCACGACCTGTTCGCGATCGCGGTCGCGACCGGACGCGCACGCAGGCTCACGGTAGGCGGCTCGGCGACGCGGCTCAACGGTGATCCGGACTGGCTTTA
>Ga0208220_1000962_pt1 | contig 12207 bp, 12 predicted proteins | sample NGESurdeep092012_9_FD_184484 | JGI IMG/M metagenome (GOLD analysis project Ga0208220, IMG submission 184484) | Arctic peat soil microbial communities from Barrow, Alaska - NGEE Surface sample F53-1 deep-092012 (SPAdes) | ecosystem: Environmental > Terrestrial > Soil > Wetlands > Peat ... | reverse complement strand
TGACGACCGCGCTGCTTGCGGTCGGGCTCCGGCGCGCGCATCAAAAGGTCGGCATCCTCGACGCCGACATCACCGGCCCGTCGATCCCGCGGCTGTTCGGCTTGCGCCAACCGCTCGGGCTCGAGCCCGATCCCTCGACGCCCGCCGGCCAGCAACCCAAGCCGTTGATGGTGCCCGCCGTTTCGCGCTCGGCGATCGAGATCGTCAGCTCGAACTTGCTCACCGACAAGGAAGACACCGCAATGATCTGGCGCGGCCCGATCCTGTCGGGCGTTATCCGCCAGTTCTACGAGCAGGCGTTGTGGTCGGACCTCGACTACCTGCTAATCGATCTTCCGCCCGGGACTTCGGACGCGCCGCTGACCGTGCTGCAGTCGCTCGCCGTCGACGGCATCGTGCTGGTCACCATGCCGCAGCGGCTCGCAACGATGATCGTGCGCAAAGCCGCGAACCTCGTGCATCAGCTCGGCAAGCCGATCGTCGGCGTCGTCGAGAACATGTCGTACTTCGTCGCGCCGGATACCGGCGTGCGCTACGACGTCTTCGGTCCGTCCTATGCCGACGAGGTCGCCGAGCTCGCCGGCGCGCCGATCCTCGCCCGATTGCCGATCGACCCCAACTTGGTGGCGCTGGCCGACAACGGTCGCGTCGAGGAGATCGATCATCCGGTGATCGACGTGCTGGCCGAGCGGCTTCAAGCCGCAATGGCGCAGCGCCCGGCGAAGCCGGCGGAGTCGATCTCGCTGATTTGAGCCGGTCGGCTGCGTGCGCGATCGTCGGCGGCGGGGTCGTCGGCGCGAGCGTCGCGTATCATCTGGCGGCGCGCGGTGTGCGCGACGTCGTCGTGCTCGATCGTGCGCCGCGCGCCGGGGAAGGCAGCACCGGTCGCGCGACCGGCGGCTTCCGAGCGCAGTTCGCCGGAGCGACCGAGGTACAGCTATCGCTGCTAGCGCGCGAGAAGCTACGCCGTTTCGCGGACGAAACCGGCGGCGATTGCGGCTTCGTCGCCGCCGGGTATCTCTGGATCGCCGAGGACGACGCGCAGCTGGCTGCCCTCCGCGCCGCGCTCGCCGTGCAGCGCGCGAACGGCGTCGACGATGCGGTCGAAGTCGATGCCGACGAGATCGCGCAGATCAACCCGTATCTTCGCGGCGCCGGCGTTCGCGGCGGGACGTATTGCCCGAGCGACGGTTTCATTCGGCCGCTGCAAATCCTCGACGGCTACCGGCGCGCCGCGGAACGGCTCGGCGTGCGCTTCGAATGGGACGCGGACGTCGTCGGCTTCGATCGCGGACGCGACGGAACGATCGCGACGGTGCGCACGAAGCGCGACGAGATCGCGGTCCAGAACGTCGTCAACGCAGCGGGCCCTTGGGCTGCACGCGTCGCGGCGCTGGCCGGCCTCGAACTCTCCGTCAGCCCGCTGCGTCGCCAGGTCGCGATCACCGTGCCGACCGACGCGTTGCCCGCGACGATGCCGATGACGATCTACGCGGGCGACGGCTTCCATCTGCGCGTGCGTGACGGACGCGTCCTCATGCTCATTCCGTCGGCGGGCGGCGCCGATCCGTTCGACGTCAGCGTCGAACCTGCGTGGATCGAGAGCGTGACGCGCGTCGCGTGCGAGCGCGTCCCGTGCCTCGAAGCGGTCGAGATCGATCGCGACGCTTGTTGGGCCGGCTTGTACGAGATGTCACCCGACGGCCGGGCGATCCTCGGCGCGGCGCCGGGCGTGCCGAACTTCTACTTCGCCAATGGGTCGTCGGGACACGGCGTCATGCACGCGCCGGCGCTCGGCGCGCTGCTGGCGGAGATCATCGTCGACGGGCGCGCGACGTCGCTCGATGTTTCGCCGCTGCGCCCCTACCGCTTCGGCGACGCCGACGAGCCGCGCAGCACCGAGTTGCTTTGAGCGAGCTTCGGCCCGCTGGGCGCCATCGCGCGGGCGCGGGTTTCCGCTTCCTGCGCGGCGTGCCCAGGGCAGGCGCGCAGCGTGACCGATCGTAGCGTCTCGCCCTCGGCGTAGCAGCCGCAGCGCCAGCGTACGGCGATGTCGCCCGGCCCCTCCTCGACGCGCGGGATGCGAAGCAAGACGCGATCGACCCGGCCGAGCCGCTCGCACAGATGCCGAAAGGCTGCCACTGGGCCATCCCTCCGTTGACGTGGTGTGACCCTACGCTACGGCCCCGGCCCGGGAGCGGACATACCTGAAACCGGGTAGCCGCGTTACCCCGGCTCGGGCACGCGGACGTCGAGCTCGATCGGGGGCTGGACCGGCGCATAGCGTTCGCGGTCGCAGGTCGATGCGTTGACGAACAGCGTCCCACCCTGCGATAACTGGCCGTAGCCTTCGTGGATGTGCCCGAATAGATGGACCTGGAGCCGCGGAGCTAGTCCCTGGACTGCCGCCAAGAGATACGGGCAACCGGCGCGCGTGTCTTGGCCGCCGAAGGTCTTGTCGAGGATGCCGTACGGCGGTCCGTGGGTCATCAAGACGTCGGTGTTGCGCGGGATCGCGGCCCATGTTTGGCGCGCGAACGCTCCGTCGTCGTCCTGCGGAAAGTTGTACGCCCAGTCGTAGAACCACGGCTGCCACGGTGAGCCGTACACGTTCAGTCCTTCGACGACGGCCGCCTCATCGATCAACAGCGTGACGCCGTTCGCGCGGAACAGCTCGCGGTACCCTTCGGGATCGGCGGCGATGCCGAAGTCGTGGTTGCCGGGGATCGCTACGATCGCACGAAACCGGTGCTGCATCGTTCCGAGCCAACGCGCCGCACGCAGCAGTTCCGCCTCGCTGCCCTGCATGGTGAGATCGCCGGCATGCAGCAGCAGATCACCGTCCGGGATCGCGACCCGCTCGGCTCGATTGTGCGTATCGGAGATAGCAACGCAGTGCAAGTCTGTCATCCTGAGCGCGTCGAAGGAGCGACAATCGTGCCTTTCCTGCGCGCTCGCTGCACGGCACGGCCGTCATCCTTCGCCAGGCTCAGGACGACGGTCGCAAGGGGTTCGATTGCGGTAACGCCGTCGCCCTTCGACAGGCTCAGGGTGACGAAAGCCGTTCCGACAGGCTTAGCATCACGAAAGCCGTTCCGACAGGCTTAGCATGACGAAAGCTGTTCTGACAGGCTCATTGTGACGAGGGCGGGTACAGGGGCGAGGTGTCTAACTCGGCGGTGATGCGTAGGGTTGCCCTCGGTGCGGCGACGGGATTCGTGCTCGGTTATGCCGGGATGCGGAAGGTTCAGGCGTTGCGCGACCTGCGGAGCCCGTATCCCGCTCGCATCCTGCGCGATCCGAAGCGGTATGCTGCAGAGCAACGCGCGCTCATGCTGGCGGGTGTCGCGCGGAGCGTGGCCGCCGTCGCGATGACCGCGTTCGTGCTGGCGGATCCGCTCGACCGCGCGCTACGACCACTGCCGCGGCCGCTGCGTGCCCCGGCGTTCGCACTCGTCGCGCTCGCGTTCGACAGCCTGCGCGATCTCGGCGCGGACTACGTCGAAGGCTACGTTCGCGAGCGAACCTATGGAACGTCGGAGCAGAGCGCGCGCGGCTGGCTCGCCGATCAGGCGAAGGGATTGGCGGTCGCCGCGGTCGTGACAGCGCTGCTCGTCGAGCTGGCCGACGCGATCGTCGTGCGCGCGCCGCGCCGCTGGCCCGCGATTGCGATCGCCACCACGCCGCCGCTGCTCGCGTTCGCGACGATCGTCGCGCCGACGTTCGTGATGCCGTTATTCAATACGTACGAGCCGATCACCGGGGAGCTCGAGCGCCGCATCCGCGAGCTCGCGGCGCGCTACGGCGCGGGCAACGCGTCAATCCTACGGTTCGACATGAGCCGTCAGACCAAGAAGGCCAACGCGTTCGTGACCGGCGTGCTCGGAACCGAGCGCATCGTCCTCGGCGACACGCTCGTCGCTGCGTTTCCGTCCGACGAAACGTTGTTCGTCGTCGCGCACGAGCTGGGTCACTACGTTCGCCGCGATCCATGGCTTGGGATCGCACTGGGAACCGGGATGTTGTCGGTGACGCTGCTGACCGCCGACGCCCTGCTACGGCGGACGACGCGACACGGGCTGGACTCGGCGGCACAAGGCGCGCGCCTCACCTTCTACGCAACCCTGATACAACTCGCGCTCGTGCCGTTGGCAAATGCGGCATCGCGCGCGATGGAACGCCGGGCCGATCGTTTTGCGCTGGCCGCCACCGGCGACCCCTCGGCCGGGATACGCGCCTTCCGCCGGCTCGGCGAGCAGAACCTCGCCGACCCGAACCCGCCGCGCTGGGCGGAGTTGCTGTTCGCCTCGCACCCTCCGCTCGCGTCGCGCATTCGCGACCTCGAGCGCGCCGTCACTCCTCCCAGCTGAGATCGTCGTCGTCGCGCTCGTGTGTCACCGCTGCGCGTGCGGCGATCCACCTCACGAACGGCGCGGTGGCGCGCATTGCATCGCGGAACACGGCAAAGGCGCCGCGCTCCTGCAGCTCGCGGTCGGGGACGTCGCGCCGAACGAGGTAGTTGCGCGCCCGAATGAGCGGCAGCCGTGGGTGCGCCTTCGGGAAACCGCGCGGCGTCACGCGCATAGGCTCGGTGTCGAGCGGCAGATATGGTCGCATCGCCTTCGACGCGAGGATGCGATCGAACGCGCGTGCCTCGATGCCGTCCTCGGTGAACGCGCTGCGTAGCGCGTGGATCGCCGGTTTGGTCGGCACGTAGATCCCAGCCGAGAAGTGCGTATTGCCCGGGGCCAGGTGAATGTAGTACCCGGAGAACGCACCGTCTTTGCCTCCCGGCGACATCCACGCCGAGAGCCACGTCTTGTACGGGGCCTTCGTCAGGTGGAACCGCGTGTCGTTGGCGAGGCGAAAGAGACACGCGCGCGGATCGACGTGGGCCAGCCGTTCGTCGGTTCTCGAACCGTCAAGTAGCAGCATCGTCACGAGGTCCTCGAACGCGTGACGCACGTGCGCATCCCACGCCGTTCGATTCGCATGGAACCAGGTGCGGTCGTTGTTCCGCTTGAGGCCGCGCAAAAAGCGAAACGTCGTCTGCAGGTTCAGCGGGTCGGCCGTAGCGGACGCCTTCGCCGCAGGGCGCGGGCTAGAGCGCTTCGACGGCATCGATCATCCGAGCGGCAATGGCATCCCAGGTCCGCGCGCGAGCGTGCGCGACGCCGAGCGCGATCCGTTCGGGCGATGCGGTGAGCGCAGCGCGCGCTGCCGCGACGAACGCTTCCGCGCCGTCCGCGACCAACGCGGCATCGGTGAACTCCGCGGCGATGTCGGCGATCCCGGTCGAAACAACCGGCTTCCGAGCCGCGAAGTATTCTAATGTCTTGGTCGGCGAGATGAACTCGGTCGCCGCGTTCCGCGCGAACGGCATCAGCGCGACGTCGAAGCCGGCCAGCCACGACGGCAGCGAATCGTACGGGACGGCGCCCGTCAGGTGCACGTTTTCACGTCGCGGCAGCCGGGCCGGATCGAGCTTGAAGACTGGCCCGACGAGCACCACGTGCCCGTCGGGAAACGCGCCCGCCAACGCCGCGATCAGCTCGACGTCGAGCCGCTCATCGATCACGCCGACGTACCCGAACACGGGCCCGCGGAGCTGTGCGGGCAACGGGTGCGGCGCGACATCCGCGGCGAAGCGCTCGAACTCGACCCCGCTGGGCTCGCAGCGCACCTTCGGGCCGATCGCCGCACGCTTGGCGTACAGCGAACGCCCGCCGGTAAAGACCAGGTCGGCGCTCTCGAGCAGCGCACGCTCACGATCGGCCATCCCATCGGGCACGACGTCGAATTGCGCGAGCTCGTCCATCACGTCGTACACGACCGGGTGCGCTTCGAAGGCATCGGCCAACTCGAGCATCATCGGCGTATAGAGCCACGCGCCCGGGCGTGCGGAGCCCACGATCGCACGTACCGTGGCGATCGTCGCGTCGTCGAGCAGCGGCAGTGACCAACCGCGCCGGCGAAGCGGCCGTACGATCGTTACGTTTCCCTCAGTTCGTATATCGTCGCGATCCTCGAACGCCGCATGCGGTTCCTCGACGACGACAATCTGAACCTCACGCGCGACACGCGAGAGCAGCTGATGCGGCCGCTGCCACACCCCATCCCACCGCAGATGCAGCCCAGCGACGAAGATCTCCGGAATCGCCATCTAGCGCGCGGACGACGTGAGCAGCTGCTCCAGATATTTGCCCCAGATCGCGGGCAGCGTGTGCGTGCCGTGGCCGCGCGTCGCCGAGGTGATAGGCAACAGGACGAACCGGCCGTGGCGGACTTTCGCGATATCCTTGTCGACGATGCCGAGCTCGGGCGGGTTGATCTGATCATCGGCGCTGTTCACGGCGAGGAGCGCCGCGGTGATCTTGCCGAGATCGGCCTCGGGGTCGTAGTCGCGTGACGACTCGAACTGGTACATCATGTCGTTCGCGTCCAACCGCATCGCCGTTGGCTTGACCTTCTCCGTGAAGTACGCGTCGGAGGCTGACTGCGTCGGCAGCAGCGTCTGGTCGTACAGCGGCGCGGAGCCGAAGATCCACTCGATGTACCAGGCGGCCTCGAGGCCACGGATCGGTTCGTTGCGATATTCGCCGCCGCGATAGTCCGGGTCGTTGCGGATGTCGTCGACGATCATGTCCCGTTCCGCGGAAAGTTCGCGTGTTGCATCAGGATGCTCGGCCATCAAGGTGCTGCCTTCCGCACGGTTGCCTTGCTGGCGTACTGCAAGGCCGCATGCCGTAACGACCCACGAGAGCTGATCCAGACCGCCGAGGTCGCCGACGATCGTCGGCAGCGCGGTGGAGACGATTGTTTGATCCATCGACGCGAGAAACATACCGAGAACCAACGCGCCGAAAATCAACATGATCCTCGGATGAGGTTCCGACTGCACGTTCATGTCAGCGCTATTCTAGCGGCTTTGGATGATGAATGCCGCGCCAAGCACCAAGGTCGCGAGCAGACCGAGTACGGCGAGCGTCGGCGAGATGATGAGACCGAGCGTTATGGACGTCACCGCGAGTGCCGACCAGAACGGCAACGGTGAGCGAATGCTGTACGTTCCGATGACCTGGTCCGCGGCTTGCGCCATCGTCGCGTCGGGATGGTCGCCCCAAAGATCAGCTTCGCGTTCCGCGACGATGATGTATCCGGCAATGACCGACATCGCAAACGCCATGAAAGCGAGCAGAAACGTTCCGGTGATCTCATGGGCGACGAGCCAATATGCGACGGCGATGGCGACCGCGAAAACGCCCGACGAAATGAACAGTCGAACCCCGACCTTCACCCGTGCTCCTGCGTGGCGGCGGCATGACGCAGGTCCCAGACTGGGCGTTCGCTGCGGATCGGCGGGAGCTTCGTGAAGTTATGCTCCGGCGGCGGCGAACTCGTCGCCCATTCCAGCGAGTTTGCGTCCCAGGGATCGTCGCCGACCGGCTCGTGACGAAGACCCGAGACGACGACGTTCCAGGCGAAGAGCACGACGCCGACGAGCATGACGTAGGAACCCGCCGTCGCGATGAGGTTCAGTGCGGGCAGCGGGCCCGTACTGGCGTAGGTGAAGACGCGGCGAGGCATGCCGTCGATTCCCATGAGGTGCATCGGCAAGAACGTGACGTTGAAGCCGATGAAGAGCAGCCAGAAACACCACGTTCCCAACGTCTCGTTGAGCTTGACGCCGAACATCTTGGGCCACCAGAAGAACAATGCGGCAAAGATCGCGAACAGGCTTCCCCCGCCGAGCACGTAGTGGAAGTGCGCCACGGCGAAGTACGATTCGTGCGCTTGGTAATCAATCGGGGGAGATGCGACCATCACGCCGCTGACGCCGCCGAGGAGGAAGTTCAGCAGAAAGCCGATCGAAAAGAGCATCGGGGTCTGAAGCGAAATCCTTCCGCGCCACATCGTGGCGATCCAATTGAAGAATTTCACGCCCGTCGGCACGGCGATGAGGTACGACACAAAGCTGAAGAAGGGGTTGTTCACCGCGCCGGTCGTGAACATATGGTGCGCCCAGACGCCCATCGATAACCCGGCGATCGCGAAGGCTGATAGCACGATTCCCGTATAGCCGAAGACCGGCTTGCGCGAGAAGACCGGAATGATCTCGCTGATCACACCGAAGTACGGCAGGATCATGACGTAGACTTCGGGGTGCCCGAAGAACCAGAACAAGTGCTGCCACAACACCGCGTTGCCGCCGTACGCCGGATCGAACGCGTGACCGCCAAGACGCCGGTCGACGAAGAGCAGAATCAAGTCCGCTGCGAGCGACGGGAACGCCATGAAGACGAGCAGCGATGTCGCGATCATTTCCCAGGTGAAGATCGGAATGCGCCACATCGTCATTCCCGGCGCCCGGTAGATGAAGACGGTCGTCACGAAGTTGATCGACGTCAGGATCGTCGCGACAGAAACCAGGAAGACGCCGCCGATCCACAGATCCTGGCCGAGACCGGTGCTGATTTTGATTTCGGAGAGCGGCGCATAGCTCGACCAACCGGCCGCGGCGGCCCCTTCGTTCGTCGCGGCGCCCGCGAACACGACCAAGCCGCCGAAGAGGAACATCCAGTACGACGTCGCGTTGAGCCGCGGAAAGGCCATGTCGGGCGCGCCGATCTGCAACGGGATCAGGAAGTTCGCGAGGCCCAGTGCGAACGGTGCCACGAACAGGAAGATCATCGCCGTGCCGTGCAGCGTGAAGAGCTGCGCGAACGTGTGCGCGGACACCAGATGGTTGTCGGGTCGCGCCAGTTGCGTGCGGATCGCTAACGAGAGCGCCCCGGCGACGGCAAAATAGAGCAGGCTCGTGACGAGGTAGAGGATGCCGATCCGTTTGTGGTCCGTCGTCGTGATCCAACTGAGGAGGTCGTGGCGTGGTGCGGAGCTCGCTCCAGGCTGGATGATCGCGGTCACGAGTGCTGCACTCCTTTGCGCCAACGTTCGAATTCGCCGGGCTTGATCACGCGTACCGTGAAGGTCATGAGCGCATGGTCGAGCCCGCAAAACTGCGCGCAACGCCCGACGAACGAGCCCAGCTTGTTGGGCTCGATGTCGAATGCCGTCGTCTGACCGGGAATGGCGTCGCGTTTGAAGAGGAAATCCGGAACCCAAAACGAGTGGTTGACATCGCTCGAGGTCATCTCAAGCCGAATCGTCTTGCCCAAAGGCAGCACCAGTTCGGGAGGCTGCTCCGCGGAAGTCCCGCCGACCGGGCTCGTTGCCGCACCCCCGATTACCGGGCCGCCCGCATAGCTGAACGTCCACCCCCAGCGGTATCCGTTGACGTGGACCGTCACGTCGGGATGCGGCGACGTGGCATCGACGCGCGTTTCCGCCTGGTAGGTGTAGATGAAGAGTATCATCACGAGGACAAGCGGGATGACGGTCCAGGTGATTTCGAGCGGATAATTGTTACGGAATTGGGGCGGCTCGGCTTGACCGGGCTGGAACCGCCAGCGCGCAATCGCAAACAGGATCAGGCCCCACACAAGAAGGGCGACCGCGAGCCCGACGATCGAAAACAGAACCCAATCGGATGCCATTACCGACGCCTGTTTGGTCGCGATTTGCGGCCACGTCTGTACCTGCACGAGTATTAGATACCTTAGTTTACCATTTTTAACAATGGGTACGCTGGACTTATGCGATCCGTAGCGGTACGCGCGCACCCATTGGTGTTTGGCGTTGTCGTTTTCTTGGCGTCGGAGTCGATGCTCTTCGCCGGGCTGCTCGCGGCTTGGTACGACTTGCGCGGGCAGAGCGCTGCGTGGCCGCCGCCGGGGACGGAGACCGACCTCGCCGGCGCGACCTTCGGAACGCTGCTCCTGGGACTCGGCAGCGTCACGATGTCGATCGCACAAATCGCTTCGTCCAAGAAGCGGCGGAGCGTTGCTCGCGCGATGCTCGTCCTGACCATCTTCTGCGCGCTGGGTTTTACCTATGTTGCGTTACGTGAATGGTCGATGGTGAACTTCCACGTCGACACGAACGCCTATGGCACCGTCTTTTACGTGCTGACGGGCACGCATCTCGCGCATGTGCTCGTCGGCGCAATCTTGCTGACCGCGCTCGCGATCTTTCTCCGACGACCGGCGTTCCAGACCGATCAACAAGCCGGTGTCGAGGCGATCGCGTATTACTGGCATTTCGTTTTCATCGTCTGGATCGCGCTGTGGGCGACGATCTACCTCGTCAAATGACCCGCATTGCCCTGTTCGGCGCGATCCTGGCCGCATTGGGCGTGGGTATCGCCGCCGCGCTTCACGCCGAGGTCGCGGTGCTAGGCTGGCTCGCGACGCTCGCGTTCCTCGCCGTCGCGGTGGCGGCTGGGGCTGCAGCGAAGAGCCTGGGCGCTTCGAGCGGCTTGATCGAGGATCGCCGCGATCGCGGTCCGTCCGTGCTCGAGCCGTTGCCGCCGGATGTCGTAAGCCGCCCAGGCGCGCTGGGTCGACTGTGGATGTACGCGGTCGGCGCGTTCGCGATCATGGGCGTCGTACCGTTCGTCGCGCTCGCCCGTCGACCAGGACGGCGCGGAACGGCATGGTCATCCGGCGCGCGACTCGTGACGTCCGACGGCAAGGCCGTCAAAGCCGACAGCCTCGTCGTCGGCGCGATCGAAACCGTATTCCCGCAGGGACGGACCGGCGCGCCCGAATCCGCGACGCTTCTGTTACGACTGCAGGACGACGTGCTGCGCGTCGGGCCCGACCGCGCCGGTTGGGCGCCTCGTGGAAACGTCGCGTACTCGAAAATTTGTACGCACGCAGGCTGTCCGGTTGCGATCTACCGTCACGCCTCGTACGAGCTGTATTGTCCGTGCCACCAGTCGGTCTTCGACGTCCTCGATGCGGCGCGGCCGGTTTCCGGTCCCGCAACGCGTGCGTTGCCGCAGCTCGCGCTGGACATCGATAGCGCGGGCTACCTGATCGCTCGCGGCGACTTTTCCGAACCGGTTGGACCTGACGAGTGGTGGCGGCCCGCATGATCACTCGGCGCATCGGGCGCTTCTTTGACGAGCGTCTCGGCACGAACGCCGCCCTGCGCTATTTCGCAACCAAAATCTATCCGGACCATTGGTCGTTTTATCTTGGTGAGTTCGCGCTTTACGCGTTCGGACTGCTGGTAGCGACCGGAATCTGGCTCACGTTCGTCTACGACGCATCGCAAAGCAGCGCCTATTCCTCGGTGGTTGCGCTCTCGCGATCGGCGCCGGTCGGTTATCTCATGCGTCAAGTGCATCATTGGAGCGCCGTGACGTTCGTGGCGGCCATCTTGCTTCACATGGCTCGCATTTTCTTCACGGCCGCCTTCCGCAAGCCGCGCGAAGTGAACTGGGTGGTCGGCGTGTCGATGCTCGCCCTGGCGTCGCTCGCCGGATTCACCGGCTATTCGTTACCGTTTGATGCTCTCGCGGGGACGGGCTTGCGGATCGCCGATTCGGTCATGCTCGCCGTCCCGCTCGTGGGCGGCTGGGCGGCTGACGTGCTCAACGGCGGATCGTATCCCGGTCCAATGTTGCTGTCGCACCTCTACACGCTGCACGTATACTTTCTGCCGGTCGCGATTGCCGTGCTGTTGTCGCTGCATCTCGGTATGATCATCTACCAGAAGCACACGCAGTTCGTCCCTGACCCGGCGCATGTCGTCGGCCGCCGGTTCTGGCCCGACTACGCCTTACGCACGATCGCCGCGCTCGGGTTCTCCGCAGCCGTGATTGTCGCGCTTGCCGCATCCGTCGAGATCAACCCAATTGAAAACTTCGGAACGTATCATGATTGGACCGTTCCGAACCCTGCGGCTCCGGACTGGTACGCTGCGTTCCTGGACGGCGCTCTGCGCCTTGGGCCCGCCTGGGAATTCCGAATCGCGGGGCATCCCGTCCCTGCAATTTTCTGGCCGGGCGTCGTGATGCCGCTCGTCGTGTTTCTGTTTGCGATCTGCTGGCCGTGGATCGACGCTCGCTTCACGCGAGATCGCGCGAAGCACGATGTTCTCGTTCCGCCGACGTTCGCGCCGTGGCGGGTCGGCTTCGGCGTGGCCCTGCTCTTCGCCGGCTTCGTGCTGACGCTCGCGGCGAGCGACGACCAGCAGGCGTTTACCCTGCACGTTCCGGTCGAGAATCTGGTCGTCTTTTACCGCATCGCACTGCCGGTCGGGTCGGTCATCGCCGGATGCTTAGCCGGGCTTTTCGCAAGG
>Ga0208220_1000959_pt1 | contig 12216 bp, 13 predicted proteins | sample NGESurdeep092012_9_FD_184484 | JGI IMG/M metagenome (GOLD analysis project Ga0208220, IMG submission 184484) | Arctic peat soil microbial communities from Barrow, Alaska - NGEE Surface sample F53-1 deep-092012 (SPAdes) | ecosystem: Environmental > Terrestrial > Soil > Wetlands > Peat ... | reverse complement strand
AGGCCGTGTCGCGCTGGGCTGGTTGTTCGCTCACGTGCCTCTCCGTTCGCCGAGCCAGCCATCTGACTTGCTATCAGCAAGTCTACCGATGTGAGCTGGCGGCCGAGCGGCCGGTCAGGGTCGGGGTGTTCAGGGTCGCGTCGATGATGGGGAACATGCCCGGGCCGGTGACGAGGACTATTTCGAGGTGCAGGCTGGTGTAGGCCAGCAGACCGACGCCGATCCGCCTGGTGGCGTCGATCAGGAACGTGACGATTTTCTTGTCCAGCTCGCGGGCCACCGCGTCGACTTCGGGGTCCCCTTAGCGGCTCATGATGCTGGACGGCAGGTCATAGCCGATCCTGGCCTCGCCGTTCTCGGCCGCATAGATGAGGATCTGCAACGGACCCGGCCGGCGACCCTGATGTCGTGGACGGCCATTGAGGCCGCCACGATGGGGTTGCCGTAGATCCACATCTTGGCCTTCCCGGACACGCCGTACCAGCCGGTCAGCCTGCCGAAGTCGGTACAGACTTTCAATATGCAAGCCAGAAGTGTTTTCGGCCGCGGTTCACCGGGCACTCGTCAGGTCACTCGACGAAAAGATCGAAGCACGCGGCTACCATCGGCGCATTCGGAAGGAGCGCTCATGCGTGTCGGCCCTCGACTGCGCTCGGCCGCGATGATCGCGATCTTTGACATCGGCGGGCCCCTTATCGCCTACGCCGTGCTGCGCTCCGCCGGGATGGGCACCGTGACCTCGCTTGTCGTGAGCGGCGTATTCCCGGCCCTCGGAGTGGCCATCGGCATCATCGCGCACCGGAGAGCCGATGCCATCGGCGTCCTTGTCCTGGCCGGGATCGCCGTCGGCACGGTGCTCGGGCTCATCGCCCATAGCGCCAGGCTGGTGCTTGTCGAAGGGTCGGTGCCCACTGGAGTGTTCGGACTCATCTGTCTGGGCTCACTTTGGGGGCGAAGGCCGCTGATGTTCCGCTTCGCCAGGGAGTTCATGGGCCCGGACACCCCGAAGGGCCGCGAGTTCGACGGCTTGTGGCAGTACGAAGGGTTCCGGCGCGCGTTCCGGAACCTCACAGCGGTCTGGGGTCTGGCGTATCTCACGGAGGCCGCAGCACGGATCGTCATCGTGGAACACACGTCAACCGGCATCGCCCTGGCCGTCTCCAAGGTGATGCCGCTTGCCGTCACGGCCGTTCTGGCGGTGTGGACGGTCGCCTACAGCAGGTACCAGAAGAGGAAAGGCGAGCGCCTCGCCGCATCGATGGAGAGCAGCGAAGTACCCAGCGCAGGCCCAAACGGCTAATACGGGTCGCCAATCAGTTAATGACCTGCGCAGGACGCCTAATCGGATACCTACGCGGGGCCTTGCATGCCGAACGGTCCGCTGCGTTATTCGGCGACTGCCGCTGGGCGCGGGCGGTTTCGCCGCGGGCGGAGGCAGGAGGATGGGAGCATGGGACTGCTGGACTGGGACCACAATGCCTATTACCACCGGCTGCTCCTGCGCCAGCTGCCAGACCCGTGCACGCGGGTGCTGGAGGTCGGCTGCGGCGCGGGGGCGTTCGCCGCCGAGCTGGCCAGGCGTGCCGGGCATGTCGATGCAATCGACCGGTCACCTGCGATGATCGAAGCGGCCAGGCAGGCAACGCCGGCCAGCGTCAGCTGCATCCTGGGTGACGTCATGCGCGATCCGCTCCCGCCCGGAACCTACGACGCGATCGTGTCGGTCACCGCGCTGCATCACCTGCCCGTCGACGACGCGCTGCGGCGCCTGTCTGTCGCCCTGCGACCCGGCGGCGTCCTGGCCGCCGTGGCCCTGCCCCGGCGTGACCTGGCGCGGGAACTGCCCGCCGAGCTCCTGGCCGTGGCCGGTCACCGGGTGCTCGGCGCAGCGTTCGCCGCCCTCAGGGCATCCGGTCACGGCGGCTGGTACCGGCTCGGGCCCGGCCACGAGACGATGCCGAAGGTCGCTGACCCGCCGCTGACGACCCGCCAGGTCCGTCAGCACGCGACCGCGGTGCTCCCCGGTGTCCGGGTGCGGCGGCTCGTCTTCTGGCGTTATCTCCTGGTCTGGCAGCGACCTATCGAAGGGGACCAGCGAGCACCCGCCGATGCATGCCAGGAACCCGGCGGCTAGCTCCAGGCGCACTGTCACGGACACCCGAGAGAGCGCCGGCGTCGAGCCCGTCAGAACTCAGCTGGCTGACGAGATCCAGGACGAGGGACCTGGCGGGCGGATAGTCGCCCGCGACGGGGATCACCCTGCGCCCGGCAGCCCCGGCTGGCTTGCCGAGCGTGGCCAGGCTGGCCGGGCGGATGGTGTTGAACGCCTTGACTACGAGATGGCGGAGCTGCGCCTTCCTCGGCAGGATGCAGGCGGGGTGCTCGCCCGCCTGAGATCAGAGGGCGGAGTCGAGGACAGGCTCGCCGGCGAACTCGGATCCGGGCGGGAACACGCAATTGCTGTCGATGGTCAGCGCCCTTCCGAAAGACCCGGAGACCGGCCTGACGACACAGCCCTGCCTTCCAGTTGTGCTAGCTGGCATCCGCGCCTGAGGCCAGGCCGCCGGGCAAACCCGATCACCCGCTACGCGCTGCCCCGGCTCAGGAGGCCGGACCCGGCTCCGGCCAGGGAATCGCTGTCGGGCAAGGTGCCACAGGCCGGTGACGGAGTCGCGGAGAGCTGGTCCTGTGGCGGGGCTGATGGGGACGTTGCCTCCAGCAGCAGCACCGCGACGTCGTCGTCGAGCCTGCGGCCGGTATGGGCCAGGAGGCGGTCGAGCAACTCGTCCGCGGCTGCCTCAAGATCGGTCCGGCGCAGCGCGTCGAGGCAGTCTTCCAGCCGGAAGTACCGGCCCGCCCGATCCCGTGCCTCGAGCAGGCCGTCGGTACAGAAAACCAGCCGGTCGCCTGCGCCTACCGTGAACGTCGACGGCTGGATGTCGGGGTGCAGGCCCAGCGGCGTCGCGTACGCGGCCGGGGACAGTGCCTGCAGGTCGCCGCCGGCCGTCAGCCGCAGCGGCGGCGGGTGCCCGCAGATGACAAGCTGAAGCCAGCCCCGCGGGTCGTACTCGGCGAACAACGCGGTCACGAAGTCCTCGTCTCCTGCCGCCCGTGCGACTGACCGGTCCACGACCCGGGCGATCTCTGGCAGTGACAGGCCTGGCTGGGCGCAGGCGTCCCGGAAGCTGGTCATCGCGACACTGGCCAGCCGCACCGCCGGGCAACGAAAGGAGCTCAGCAAATGTTTGCCAGCAAACTCAGCAGGTCCATCGCTGCCGGCGCCGCGGCCATCGCGGTCGCGGGCGGTTCCTACGGGATCGTCAGCGCAACCTCCAGCAGCGGCAGCAGCTCAGCCGCTGCCAGCAGCAGCCCAGCCGCTGCCAGCAGTGGCTCCGCTGGCGGTCTCGGATCCGGCGGCCGGGGATCCAACGCTCGGTCCGGGCCGGCCGCAGGGGGATCATCCGGCACGGTCGGCAGCCTGTCCGCGTCGAGCTTCACGATGACGACATCAGCGGGTCAGAAGGTGACCGTCAAGGAGGCGTCCTCCACGACCTACCAGAACGGGACGAGCTCGACCTCGGCGAGTGTCATCACCACAGGCAAACCCGTCCTTGTACTCGGGACGACCAGCGGAACGACCATCACGGCCACCCAGATCATCGTGCAGCCGGCTGGCGGCGGATCTGCGACTTCCGCGGCAGCAAAGGTGGTCCCCTTCCAGCGCGGTGCACCGAGCACGTCAAAGACGGCCGGCCAGATCCCGGCGGATTACAGTCAGGGGTCGGGGACGATCGTCAGCGGAACGGCAGCGAATAAGGCGACGGAAGCTGCGCTGGCCGCCTACCCGGGAGGCGTCGTCGACCGTGTGGTGAAGCTGAGCAACGGCGAGTACGAGGTCCACTACATCGGCGTCAACTGGCCGCACCACATCTTCGTCAACCAGAACTTCAAGGTCATCGGCGCCAACTAGGGCGCCCTGGGCGCCGGCGCAACGATGCATTGGTCGCGTGCCGCGTCTAGAGCGGTGTGTTCACGGCGGGCCGAGCAGCGTGGAGCCGCCGATCGCGGTGAGCATCTCCGCGCTGGAACTGGTATCGCCGCTGACCAGGATCTGCCCGCGGGAATTCACGGTGTACCCCTGCGCGGAGACGAAGCCGCCAGGGACCGTGAAAGTGCCCGTCTGGGTCGTCGTGGGCTTCGAGGTGTCGGGGACGCCTCCGGTGATGGGATAGCCGATGAAGGCGGCGGCATCTGTGCCGGGAGTTCCATACACGAGGTACAAGCCGGTAGCGGTCCCGCCACGACTCGAGACGCGGCCCAGTACCGCCTCACCGTAGTTGTCGTTGATCAGTTCGCCGGTGCCGTTGACGTTGGTGTCCAGGGCGCCGGTGCGGTCGTTGACGGCCACCGTCAGGCCGGTCGCCTCCGAGGACGAGCCCTGCTTGGTTCCCTTGGTGAAGGAAAAGCCGGAGAGGATCATGTCCGGGACGTTGGACTCTTTGCCGCTGACGCTGACGTTCGTGATTTCCGCCGACGCGCCGGAACCGTTCACGCTCTGCACCGGGAATTCGGCGATACCGCCGCGGCCGAAGCTGCTATCGGGGCTGCCGTTGCTCTTGATCCTGGCCGCCAGCACCAGGCTGGACGATGCGGCGTCGTCCACGCCGCCCGCATAGACGGTGCCGTTATCCGACACCGTGCAGCCATACAGTGTAGGAGAATTGTTGCCGCCGGGGGTGGCGATGGTGACTATCCCCGGAGTGGCGCCGCGGGGATTGAAACTCGTGTCGAGGCGGGCCGTGCCGGAACCGCGGGCCGGCGGCCGCAGGCGCTCAATGATTCCCGCCGTGCCGGCGGACGTGGTTTCCTGCCCGACGACGACGATGTCACGGCGGCCGGGGACAATGCAGAGGCTAGTGAACTTGTAACTATTGTCGTCGCTGCCGTTAAAGGCATTGACGTACCCTCTGGCGCCGAATGCGGTGTCGATGGCACCGTCACTGGTACGCCGTACGACGTAGTACGGCCCCAGGTAACTGGGGCTGGTGGAGCTGGGCGGCGTCGTGCCGCTGCTGGCGGGGAAGCAGCCCCGGCAGCCACCGACACCGACGTTAGCGTTGGCCTCCACCAGGGTGTAGGCCTTCTGGCTGGGGTCATCGGGGTCGACCGCCACGCCGGTTCCGTAGCTCTGCCCGGTGGTGGTGGGGCCGGCGTAGGGCTGAGAGAGCCCGTCGGTGCCGTAAGCGCTGACGTAGCTGAACCCGAAATTCGCCGCGGCGAGCACGCTAGCGCACATATACGTCAAACGGACCATGTCCAGATTCCTTCGCAGTATCGGCGATCAGTCGAGGGGGCCCGGCACCGTCGGTGCCGGGCCCCACGCCCATCTATCCCGGTGAGATCTGGAGATCAGGGCTGTCCGGCGCGGACGTCGTTCTCGACCCGGTCGCCCAGGTCCTTGTCTACGTTCCGGAGGTACCAGAACGCGCGCTCGAGCACCGGCTCGGTCACGCCGTTGAGCAGCTGCCCCACGATGTTGCTGACCAGCCGGTCCCTTGCGGCGTCGTCCAGCACCTCGCGGACCAGCGTGCCGGGCTGGCTCCAGTCGTCGTCCTCGGCGTGCTCGACATAGGCGGTGCGCATGATCTCGCCGTCGGCGTACCAGCTCGCCGGCTTGTAGTGCTCGCTGTCCGCCTGCGGGCCGCCCTTGGAGTTCGGGAAGTACACCGGGTCGGTCCGGTTCACTATCCGCATCACCCCGTCCTTGCTGTAGGTGTTAACGGGCGCGACCGGGGTGTTGACCGGGATCTGCTTGTAGTTCACGCCAAGCCGGGCCCGGTGCGCGTCGGCGTAGGAGAACAGCCGGCCGAGCAGCAGCCGGTCCGGGCTCGGCCCGATGCCCGGCACCAGGTTGTTGGGCTCGAACGCCACCTGCTCGATCTCGGTGTGGTTGTCGGTCGCGTTACGGTCGAGGGTCATCTTGCCGACCTCGATCAGCGGGTAGTCCGAGTGCGGCCATACCTTGGTTATGTCGAACGGGTTGAACCGGTAGGTCGCGGCGTCCTCGTACGGCATGATCTGCATCTTCAGCGTCCAGCTCGGGTGGTCGCCGCGCTTGATCGCCTCGTACAGGTCCTGGGTGTGATAGTCGGGGTCGGTCCCGGCCAGCTGGTCGCCCTCGGCCTGGGTCCAGAACTCGATGCCCTGGTCGCTGATGAAGTGGTACTTCACCCAGAACCGCTCGCCCTGCGCATTGATCCACATATAGGTGTGGCTGGAGTACCCGTTCATGTGCCGCCAGCTCTTCGGGAAGCCGCGGTCGCCCATCAGCCAGATCACCTGGTGCGCCGTCTGCGGCAGCAACGTCCAGAAGTCCCACTGCATGTCGTTGCTGCGCAGGTTGTTGCTGGCCAGCCGCTTCTGCGACCGGATGAAGTTCTGGAAATGCATCGGGTCCTTCATGAAGAAGACCGGCGTGTCGTTGCCGACCAGGTCGTAGTTGCCCTCGCTGGTGTAGAACTTCATCGAGAAGCCGCGCAGGTCCCGCCACATGTCGGGGCTGCCGCGCTCCCCCGCCACGGTCGAGAACCTGGCCACCATCCGGGTGGTGGTTCCCGGCTGGAACACCGCGGCCTTGGTGTAGGCGCTGACGTCGCCGGTGACCTCGAACCGGCCGAACGCACCGCTGCCCTTGGCGTGCGGCTGCCGCTCCGTGATCCGTTCCCGGTTGAAGTTGGCCATCTGCTCGATCAGGTAACTGTCCTGCAGCAGGATCGGGCCGCCGGGACCGACAGTCAGCGAATACTCGTCGCTCTCGACCGGAATGCCGGCATCCGTCGTCTGGGTCGGGTTGGGCTGCGTGCTGGTCATAGGTGCGTCTCCTTGGTTGGCGGGACCCAGATTCGCCCGGGGTCACTGACTGAGCGGAGCTGGTGCCTGGCTCGAGGTGATGACCTCGGCCAGATCACTTGTCGTCGGGGTTGAGCGCAAGGAAGGTGAGTCCCGCAGCCGCGCCGGCGACGAGCTGCACCACGAGGTAGACCCACAGGGTCGACCAGGCGAACAGGCCGCCGGTGGCGGCACCGAGGGTGACAGCCGGGTTGAAGGCGCCGCCGGAGATCCCGCCGACGGCGAACGCGCCGGCCAGGACGGTGAAGCCGATCGCCAGGCCGAAGAAGGAGTTGCCTGGCTGGTCCTTACTGGTGGCGACGTTGAGTACCACGTAACAAAGGGCGAAGGTGAACAGCAACTCCACCACGGCCGTGGCCGCAAGGGCGTGACCGGACGGGTGCAGGGTCGTGACCGTCGCCGGGTTCACGACCGCGCGGGCGACCACTGCGGCGATCAGGCCAGCACCGATCTGCACGATCCAGTACGGAACGGCGTCAGCCAGGCCGATCCGGCGACGCCACAGCGCCGCCATGGTCACGGCCGGGTTGTAGTGGCCGCCTGAGATGTGCCCACCGGCGTAGACCATCACCATCAGGACCGCGCCGGCGGCAAACGGGGTAAACGTGCTGTGGCTGAACCCGCTGGCTGCCACCGTGAAGACGAGGAAGAACGTCCCGATCGCCTCGACGGCGTACTTCCGGCTTGCTGCGCCCAGTTGGGGCGCGGCGGTGTACTTCCGGCTTGCCGCCACCCACTCGGGGGCCGCGGCTACTGATTCCGGTTCGCTCGTGATGACGTCCGCCATCTGAGTTTCCTCCTTGCCCCGGGACTCCGGTGCGGCATGACCCGGCCGCGGACTAGCTGCCGCGGCTTATCCGGCGCCGGCCGCCTCCTTTGCCCCTGGCTCGAGTTTCCCTTTGACGTACTCAACGATTCCGCGCAATGTGGTCCGCGGTCATCGTTGCCAGCGGCCATTTATCCCCCTGGCTAGCCGAACTGGCCGGATTCCTGCTAGCTGCAATCGTGCTGGGAAGCCCGGATTTTGTGCGCAGGCGGAGGCGGGCTCATGGCCATTACTGGCCGTGCACAGGAAGCGGAGCACTCAAACTCACACGGCCGCACGGAGCAGCCTGACATTGCGCCGCTCATCCTCCGTGGTGCCACCCCAGACACCAGCGTCTTCGCTGCGCTCCAAGGCCCACCGCAGACACGGTCCGCACACCGGGCACGCTCGGCATATCTGCTTGGCTTCCTCGATCTGAGGCAAAGAGGCACCGGATGTGCCGATCGGGAAGAAGAGGTCGGGATCCACGTCGCGGCAGGCGGCCTGGGCACGCCAGTCCGTGTCCTCGGGCCTGGTCCGATGCGGGAGAAGGCGCTGGCTCATGTCACTCATTGGGCTTTCTCCTTATGGGCGTGCACGGGGTCTGCGTTATGGACGTGCACGAGGGCTTGCGTTATCACGCCCCGGCCACCTAACTATTTCGCGCAGACGATCACCCGCCATCGCGGCCAGCGGCCATCTGCCGCCCCGGCTAGCCCGACCGGCTGAATTCCTGCTAGCTGCAAGTGCGTCGAATGGCTACGCGCGCGAGGACCGACCCGCTGGCCGGCCGTTCACGACGTGTGGCCGAGGATCCGGCCGATCCCCCGCGCCGACAGTTCGGATTTCGGCAGGAATCCGGCTGCCGGGCTCTCGGCGATCAGATCCGCGTAGTCCGCTTCGGCGGACATCGAGATCAGGATTACGGTGGCGCTGCCCCCGTCACCGTCACCGTCCCGGGCCAGGAGCCGGGCAAGGTCAAAGCCGCTCTCGTCGCCGAGTCCGATGTCGACGAGGATGACGTCCGGCTGCAGCGCGCGGGCCTGCCGGAGCGCTTCGGCGGTGCTCGAGGCCACGCCCAAGACCGTCACGCCCTCACGCTCCAGAAGAACGCTTGCCGCCTCGAGGAAGGCACGGCTGTCATCAACGAGCAGGCACCGCAGCGGCATTCGATCATGCTGGCAGGGATACGGCGCCACTGCATTGCAGCTAGCAGGAATCCCGCCGCGGCCTGCGAACTCGTCCGGGTGCAGGTCGCTCATGACCACGATCGCGTCGCGGAAATCCCGGCTGGCGTGCGGTCGAGGAGGGCAGCGCCACCCTCCTGGAGCAGCATGTGAGCCAGCCGGCGGCCGAGCGCGTCGCCGTCGCTGGCCACACCAGTGGTCTGCGCCCGGATCACCGAGGAGCCGTCCGGGGCGGCGATGAGGCCTGACAGGCGTACTACAGGTTCGCCTCCGGCCCCCGTGGGCAACTCGGCCAGCGCACCGACCGGCGCGCCGCAGCCGACGTCGAGCGCGGCCAGGAAGCCGCGTTCGGCGACAACGGCCACCTGGGTCGGTGCGTGGTCGAGGGTCCTGATCTGGGCTGCCGTATCCGGGTCGTCGGTGCGGCACTCGACGGCCAGCACGCCCTGCGCTGGGGCGGGCATGAGCAACGATGGGCTGAGAGGCGTGGCGACGGCGTCGAGCAGGCCGAGTCTCGACAGACCCGCCACGGCCAGTACGAGAGCGTCGACCTGGCCGTCGGCGAGTTTGCGCAGGCGGGTACCGACGTTGCCGCGCATCGGCACGATCTGCAGGCGGTGGCCGGTGGCCCGCAGCAGGGCGGCCCGCCGGGGCGAGCCGGTGCCGATCCGCGCCCCGTCCGGCAGCGCGTTGAGGCTGGTCCCGCCCGGCCAGACCAGCGCGTCGCACGGGTTCTCGCGGGCCGGGAACGCTGCCACCTGGAGCCCCGGTGCCGTCGCGGTCGGTAGGTCCTTGCAGGAGTGGACGACGAGGTCGACCTCGCCGCGCAGCAGCGACTCGCGGAGGGTGGTGGTGAACACCCCGGTCGTGCCGAGCCGTTCAACCGGCGCGGCCGACTCGTCCCCCGGCGTGGTGACCGTGACCAGGACGGTTGGCCGGGCGCACTGCTCACCCAACTGCCGGGCGATCTGGCCGGCCTGGGCCAGCGCGAGCGGGCTGCCGCGGGTGCCCAGCCGCAGTGGACGGTGGAGCAGGGAGCTCATGTCCCGGCCTCACCCGAACTGAGGTCAAAGAGCCGCTGCAGCGCTTCGAGATAGGCCGGCCCGTCGGGACCGGCGGAGAACTCCCTGGCCCGGACGGTCGGCCGGTGCAGGATCTTGCGGAGGATGCGGTGGACGGTGGCGGCCGTCTCGGCCCGCTGCTGGTCGCTGAGGTCCGGGAGCCGGTCGTGCAGCCGGGCCAGTTCAGCGTCCGCGAGTTGCCTGACCTGTGCGTGCATCGCGGCGATGACGGGCGCCGCGGCTGCTTGCTCCTGGCGGTCGATGTACGCGGCCGCCTCGGCGGCGACGATGGCGCGTACCTGGGGGATCTGGTCCGGTACGTCACGGTCGGCCAGGTGCCGGCCGAGGTCGGTGAGGTCGGTGAGCGTGACCCCGGGCAGCCGCCCGACGGCCGGTTCGACGTCGGGTGGCATGCCCAGGTCGAGGACGAACAGCGGCCGGCCGGCGGCTCGCGCCCGGGCCGCCCGCACCTGGTCGGCGGGCACGACCGGTACGGCGGCCCCGGTGGCCGCGATAAGGATGTCGGTGTCCGCGAGCGTCGCGGGCACGTCGCTGGCCCGCAGCGGCTGGCCGCGCACCGCCGCGGCCACCTCAGCGGCCCGCCCCGTGCTGCGGCTGGCCACGGACAGCCGGCCGACGCCGGCCTCGCGGAGCAGCCGGGCCGCGAGCTTACCCATGCTGCCGGTCCCGAGGACAACCGCGTGGCGGGCGGTGAGCCCGCCGAGGTGCGCGCCGGCGAGATCCAGGCCAGCGCGGGCGAGCGAGATGCCGGCGGTACTGATCGTGGTCTGCGTGCGGGCCCGCTTGCTGGCCCGCAGCGCCGCGTCGATCAGGCCGGTGACGGCAGGGCCGGTGGTTCCCGCCGCGGCGGCCGCGCGGGCGGCGGCCTTGATCTGGGCAACGATCTGGTCCTCACCGACGGCCATCGAATCCAGCCCGCACGCAACCGAGAACAGGTGCCGGACAGCCTCGGCCCCGACTCGGATGCGGGCCATCCGCATGACCTCGCCGACCTGGACCAGCCCCCGGGCGGCCAGCAGACCCGCAACCGCCTGGGTCACCGGTCCGGCCGAGCCTGACGTGGCCGCATAGACCTCGACCCGGTTGCAGGTGGACAAGACAACCACTTCATCAACGGGCGGCGCAGCATGCAGCCGGGCCAGCACATCGCCCAGCTCCGCCGGCGGAACGGCAAGCTTCTCGAGTACGCCGGCGGACGCGAGCCGATGAGACATGCCGACGCTGACCATCGTCATCGCGTTGACCGTCCGCTCTGGGGGTTTCGCATACCGTCCAGGTTCGCCGGCCAGCCCGCTGGCAGCTTCGCGGCCAGCGCCCAAGTCGGCTTCCAGCTAGCCGGTAGCGGGGATGGCCGCCTGCCGGGCTGACCAGGCCGCGGCGGTGCGCGATCGTGAGGGTGAGGCGGCACGGCGCGCCGCGTACCGGGCTTTTCATGCGACACGAGGAGGCAGTGATGTTCACCAGCGGACAGACAGCGGCCGGGGTGCCGGTCCCTGACACGAAGCTGGCCCGTGAGGCCACCGAGCTGGTCCGCGAGTCCACCAGCGACCTGGTCTTCCACCATTCCCGGCGGGTCTTCTGGTTCGGCAGCCTGCAGGGCCGAAACCGGGATCTCAGTTTCGACCCGGAACTGCTGTACATCGGGGCGATGTTCCACGACCTCGGCCTGGACGAGCAGTTCCGCGGCAGCGGCCGGCGCTTCGAGGTGGACAGCGCCGACGAAGCCCGGCACTTCCTGCAGGGCCATGGCGTGCCCGAGGACAGCGTCCGCCGGGTATGGACGGCCATCGCCCTGCACACCACGCCAGGGATCCCGGAATTCATGGAACCGGAGGTCGCGCTGGTCACCGCGGGGGTCGAGTACGACGTGCTCGGCATCGGGTATCACGACATCAGCGACGCCAACCGCGCCGAGATCACCGCCCTGCACCCGCGGCCGGACTTCAAGCGCAGCATCCTCCGGGCGTTCACCGAAGGCATCGCACCCAAGCCGGAAACGACGTTCGGCAACGTCAAAGCGGACGTCCTGGAGCGATTCGTCCCCGGGTACCAGCGGGCCAATTTCGTGGACATCATCGAGAACTCGGCCTGGGCAGAGTAGCCGTCGTGCCTCCCGCGCACGGATCGTGGCGGCCTCGGACGTGGCCAGGGAGCTCATGAGTGTGATCGATGAGCTGCGGGAGATCTCCCGGGGCATACATCCGGCGGTCCTGTCCCGGGCGGGCTGCGGTCG
>Ga0208220_1000958_pt1 | contig 12217 bp, 8 predicted proteins | sample NGESurdeep092012_9_FD_184484 | JGI IMG/M metagenome (GOLD analysis project Ga0208220, IMG submission 184484) | Arctic peat soil microbial communities from Barrow, Alaska - NGEE Surface sample F53-1 deep-092012 (SPAdes) | ecosystem: Environmental > Terrestrial > Soil > Wetlands > Peat ... | reverse complement strand
ACCGCCCCGGTGGTGGGGTTGGGCTTCGCGACGGCAGGAGCAGGTCGACTGGCAGGAGGAAGCACGGATGCCAGGGGCTTGCCGTAGTCGACCTTGCTGAAGATCTCCTGGTAAGCGACCCCGCCGATGCCTCCGGCAAGCACGAGCAGCGCGAAGAACCCGACGATGAGGCGACCAATGATGCGCATCCGACGCTGGGCATGCTCATAGGAAGCCTGCTCGCCCGCGGGGTCGAGCACTTTGGGGCGACCTATTCGCGGAGCCATGGGGTGCGGATTCTCCTGGTACGTCGGTCGTGTCGGGGGCGTGCACGCTTCAGCGCGGCCCCGACCGCGCTCACATGGTAACGGTTCGGTATCAAGCGTTGGTTCCCGGCAGTTCTGAGTTCGTTCCCTGTCAGGCCGTGCACGATGCGTTCGCAGCGGTAGTTTCCGCGAGAGCATCCTCGGTGGGGGCCGCGACAGGCGCCACCACACCGTTCGGACCAGGCGCCTGCGCGCCGTTGTAGGACTTGCCGACGATGAGCTGCAACGTCGTGTTCAGCTGCGGGTTCGCCTGCAACGTCGAGCCGGGGACCGCGGCCTGCAACGTGCGAGCCGCTTCCGCCTGCGTCGGGCCGTACTGGATGACGCTGGCGCTCGCGCCGGTGATGCGGTCGGCGGGCGTCCCGACGAGCTGGAACCCGAGCTTCGTCAGGTCGGACGCCGCTTTGCGGGCGAGGCCGGAGAGGCCACCGCCGTTGAACACCTCGACATGGACGGCGCTCACCGCGACGGTCAGCGGTACCGGTGCCGGAGTAGGCGGAGCGCTCGGCAACACGACGGGCGCGTCGACGGCGAGGGACTGGAAGAGCGCGGTCGACTTCGCGGTATCGATGTCGTCGACGTCAACGCCGTTTTGGGTGCTGAAGCCGGTGAGCGGCATCGTCGTCAGCACCACATTGCCGGTGCCCAGGCCTTTGAGCTTCACGGCCAGCTTCGCGAGGTCGCTCGCACTCATACCGGAATCGACGCTGATCGACTTCGTCAGCGCGTCGAGGAAGTCGTTCAGCTTCAGCGGATTCGCGAGCGTGCCGGCGCTCTCGACCTTGCGCATCATCGACGCCATGAACTGTTGCTGCCGCTTGATGCGGTCGATGTCGCCGAGTGGCAGGCCGTAGCGCTGACGGACGAACTCCAGCGCCGTGGTTCCGTTCAGGTGGTGCGGGCCCGCCGTCAGGTTCAACCCGGTCTGGATGTCGTGTGCTGGCTGTGAGAGGCAGATGTCGACGCCGCCGAGCGCGTTGACCATGTTCTGGAAACCGGCGAAGTCGATCTCGACGTAGTGGTCGATGTGGATGCCGGTCAGCTGCTGCACGGTGCTCACCAGGAGCGGCGCCCCGCCGAGTGAGAAGGCCGCATTGAGCTTGTCGAGATGAGCGGGGTGCGCAACGCCCTTCGCGTCGTTGTAAGCGGGGATCGTCACCCACGAGTCGCGGGGCAGCGACACCAGCGTTGCCGCCTTATTGCCCTTCGCAAGGTGCGCGAGGATCACGGTGTCCGAGCGCTGGCCCTCAACGGGTGTCTGGCCTTTCGGTGCTTGGGCGAACTGGTCTGTGCCGGTCCGGCTGTCGGACCCGACGAGCAGGACGTTCTCGGCGCCGTCGGCAGCGGTCGCGCCGCCCGGCTTGATGACGCCCGTTGTCTTCTTCAAGTTGTGGTCGTAGTGGAGATACCGCGTGTAGAGCAACCCGCTCGCAGCCAGCACGCAGACCGCGAGCGCCGCCGCGGTGATGCCGAGCGGGCTCCGCCAGCCGGTACGTCGATTGCCCGGTTTGGCCGGTTTGATCGGACGCCCCGGCCCACGCGGATTGAGCTCCGGGGGCAGGACGCTCAGATCGGACACGGTCGGGGGTCTCCTGATGGCTGGTGTTGTTCGAGGCTAACGGCCGTTGCGCGCCGAGGTCGGGACCGACGCGGCGCGGCGTGAGCGGGCCTGACCGTAGCTAGACGCATGACCGCCTCGGCCTGGTTGCATCGAATCGGCATCGAATGGCTGGGTTGCATCGAATTGGCGTGCTCGGGGCACGATGCAGTGATGACGATCACGTTCATCACTGGTGCCAACAAGAGCTTGGGCTTCGAAACCGCGCGCCGACTGCAGGGCCTCGGCCACACCGTGCTGATCGGGGCGCGCGATGCCGAGCGGGGTCGGACAGCCGCCGACAGGCTCGGCGCCCGCTTCGTCCAGATCGATGTCACGGACGATGACTCCGTCGCCGCGGCTGTGTCAGATGTGAAGGCGCACGAGGGTCACATCGACGTGCTCATCAACAACGCCGGGATTCCCGGCCGCCGCGCGCCGGTGGCGGAGCTGACCCCGCAAGATGCGCTGCTCGTGTTCGATACCAACGTCGTCAGCATTCTGCGCGTGACGAATGCGTTCCTGCCGTTGCTCCGGCTCTCAGCATCGCCTGTCGTCGTTAACGTCAGCAGCGGAATGGGCTCGTTCGCTGCGACCCAGGATCCGAACCGCGTCGAGTCGCAGGTCGTGGCACCGCTGTATTCGTCGTCGAAGGCGGCCGTCACCATGCTCACGACGATCTACGCGAAAGCACTGCCTGAGCTCCGTATTAACGCCGCCGAGCCTGGTTTCACGGGGACGGATTTCAACAACCACCGCGGAACGCAGACCGTGCAGGAGGGCACCGACGCGATCGTGGCGCTGGCCACGATCGCCGCCGACGGCCCGACCGGCACCTTCCAAGACCGGCACGGCACCGTCGCCTGGTGAGCTCGCCGTCGCGTTAGCCATGCAACCAAGGCGGTCGGGTTGGCGTCCCTGCTCGCATGCATGTGCTGCGGTGGGGTGTGACTGTGGTCGCAGCAGGTCTGGTTGTCGCGATCTCGGGCTGCGCGGCGCCTGGCCAGCCGGCGCACGACGCAACTGGTTCGGGCTTGGCGACGTCGGCGCCCGCGCAGTCGGTCGCGGCGTCGACGTCCGCGCTGTCGGTCGTGTCATCGCCGATGGCGTCGCCACCAGCCGATGTGTCGACTCCGACGACTGCTCCTTCGCCGGCGCCGCCGTCCGTCGTCCCAGTCGACGAGACGGGTGTTGTTCCATGGGTCGACGTACGAGGAACGATGTTTCTCTCGTCGCCATTACCGGTTGCGCCGCTGCCGACGAGCGGGCGAGCTTGTCGAGCGGCTGACCTTAGGGTGTCCGACGTCGGCGGAAACGGCGGCGGCGGGCATAGTTACGCGACCTTCGAGTTCGTCGACACAAGTCCGACGCCGTGCGTGCTGAAGGGCTATCCACGCGTGGTCGCGACTGAGCCGGGAAAGCCCGCGGTCGTCGCGGTCAACGGCGGGTACTTCGTCGGGCAAGAGAAGTCCGCGGCGATGACCCCGGGCGTCTCTACTAGCCTAGATATCGAGACCGAACGCGACTGCGACGCTCGCTACGCGGTGCCGAATCCGTGGCCGACGTTGATCTACCACACAGCGACCGTCACGATTCCGGGTGGCGGAGTCGTCGTGCTGCACGACGTGTTTGACGTCGAATGCGGGTTGTTCACGGGCCAGTTCGGTGTCGCGCAACCGCAGCCCGAATACACGCAGTCGGTTATCCAGGGCGCGACCGCCCGGATTGAACTGCCTAGCGCCGTCGATGCAGGAGCCACCCTGCACTACGTGATCGACCTGACGAATCCGACTGCAAACGACATGACGCTTGCGCCGTGCCCGAGCTATCAGCAGGAGATCGGTGAGGCCGGTAAGGATCCGCTCGAGTTCAACTGCCCCGGCGTCCACCTGCTGTTTGCACACCACACACAACGTTTCGCGATGGAGCTCCCGGTACCGGCTGACTACCCCACCGGTCAGGCCGAGGTCTATTGGAACGTCGCCGCGACCACCGACATCAGTGCGCGTGGATCGGTCGACGTGATCGGTGCCGACACCCCGTGCGCCTCGAATCAGCTCACCGTGGCGATCACCGGACCAGGCACGGTTCCTGGGTTGCCGAACATGATGGGTCTGAAGGGTTACGCCACCGCCGTCCCGCTCGCGCTGACCAATCGGTCGAACGCGACATGCTCGGTTCGCGGCACACCTGCCGTCGACCTGCGCGCCGGCGACGGAACCGATCTCGGTCTTCCGCAGGCTGATGAGCAGGCAATGCACATCACAGGACCACGGATGCCCTCGCCGACCGTCGTCCTCGCACCGGGCGATGTCGCCACGACGACCCTCTACTGGTACTCGGATTTCTGCGGGTCCGATCCCAATCCGCTCACGGTGACCCTGACACTGCCCACCAACGGGGCGACGGTCGAGGCGACGCCCGCAGGCGGATGGCGGCCACCGCCGTGCCCCGATGGACCGCCCGGTCATGGCCAAGTTGGCGCCGACCCATTCCAGGCGAGCTGAGCCGGGAAAGGCCTGGCAAAGGGCGATCCACAGACTCTTCACAGGAGCCGAAACGGGCGCTCCGATAACCTCAGCGCATGAAGGCACTCGTTTTGTCCGGTGGCGCCGGCACGCGGTTGCGGCCGATCACCCACACCTCGGCGAAACAGCTGGTCCCCGTCGCCAACAAGCCGGTGCTGTTCTACGGCCTTGAGGCCATTCGCGATGCGGGCATCACCGACGTCGGGATCATCGTCGGAGACACCCGGGCCGAGATCGAGACCGCTGTCGGCGACGGGTCCGCGCTCGGGATCCGGGCCACGTACATCCCGCAGGACGCGCCACTGGGGCTCGCGCACTGCGTTCTCATCGCCCGCGACTTCCTCGGCGACGACGACTTCGTGATGTACCTGGGCGACAACTTCATCATCGGCGGCATCACCGACCTGGTCGACGAGTTCAAGCGCGGCGGCGCCGACGCGCAGATCCTGCTCACGAAGGTCGACAACCCGCAGCAGTTCGGGATCGCCGAACTCGATGTCGCAGGTCACATCCTCAAGCTGGTCGAGAAGCCCGCGGAGCCGAAAAGCGACCTCGCTCTCGTCGGGGTCTACATGTTCAGCCCGAGCATTCACGAGGCGGTCAACTCGATCGCGCCGAGCCGCCGTGGCGAGCTCGAGATCACCGACGCGATTCAGTGGTTGGTCGATCACGGCAAGGACGTTCGACCGCACATGGTCACTGGTTACTGGAAGGACACCGGCCGCCTCGAAGACATGCTCGAGTGCAATCGCAAGGTGCTTGAGTCGGTCGAGCCGAGCACCCGCGGCAGCGTCGACGCAGTGAGCCGGATCATCGGCCGGGTCGTGATCGAGGAAGGCGCATCGATCGTCCGTTCGACCGTGCGCGGCCCGGCGATCATCGGCCGCGGCACCCGAATCGTCGACAGCTACATCGGTCCGTTCACGTCGATCTACCACGACTGCCTGATCGATTCGACCGAGCTCGAGCATTCGATCGTCCTCGAGGCGACCACGATCTCCGGTGTCAGTCGGATCGAGGACTCGTTGATCGGCAAAGAGGTCGAAGTCTCACCCTCGACCGCGATGCCGCGTGCCCACCGCCTGATGCTGGGCGACCACAGCAAGGTGTCGCTCGCCTGAGCACCAGCATGCTTGATATCTCCGATCCCGCCGGGACTCCCGACCAGCCAGGCTCGACGGGCATTCGAACCAGACGTATCGGGACGGCGATCAGTGGGCCGATCCACCGTCACCTCACGCCCGATGTCGCAGGCGTCGCCGCACTAACCGCGGCCACTGCCGCCCTGTACACCCTCTTCGAGGTCGAGCAGCAACGGCATTTTCAGACTGCAGGCTACGACCTCGGCATCTTCGACCAGGCGATCAGCGGGTACGCGCACCTGCACGCGCCGATCTCGTTGATGAAGGGCGTGCACAACGGGTTCGGCACGCACTTTTCCGAGCTGGGCGACCATTTCTCGCCGATCATCGCCGCCGTTGCACCGGTGTACCGGGTTTTCCCAAGCGCCGTGACGCTGCTCGTGATTCAGGGCCTGCTCTTCGCGGCGTCGCTGCCTTCGGTTTGGCTCTTCAGTCGGCGCGCGCTCGGTCGCCCCGCGGCGTACCTGATCACCGCCGCGTACGCCCTTGCCTGGGGGTTGCAAGCGGCGATGGCGGCCGACTTCCACGAGATCGCATTCGCCGTCCCGCTGCTCGCTATTGCCCTAGAGAGGCTGGACGCCGGTCGGTTGCGCACTGCGGTTATCGCTGCTTTGTTGCTGCTGCTGGTGAAAGAAGACTTCGGTCTCGTCGTTGCAGCGTTCGGTCTGGTCGTCGGACTGCGCACGAAACGTTGGCGACTCGCCGGCGTCCTGGCCGTTGTCGGCATAGCGTTCACCGTCCTTGCTGACCGCGTCTTGATCCCCGCGTTCGGCGGGAAGGCCGGCTACTACTGGGATTACTACGCCGCGCTTGGTTCGGGCCCGCTCGAAGCCGCGTGGCATGTGGTGCGGCACCCGCTATGGACGTTGCATCTCATGGTGACCCCGCAGGCCAAGGTGCGGCTCCTCGAGTGGTTGTTCTTCCCGCTCGGGCTCATGCCGCTCGGGTCATCGTTCCTGCTGCTCACCGTGCCGTTGCTCGCCGAGCGGCTGCTGTCAGACAACCCCAACCACTGGACGCTGACGCATCAGTACAGCGCGCCCCTCGTGCCGATCCTCACCCTCGCCGCTGTCGACACCGTCGCGAAAATTCGCAGGGCACTGCAGCCACACACGTCGACGGAAGCGCGGCACCGCGGTCGTGCCGGCCGACTTTCGTGGACAGTAGGGCCCGTGTACGCGCTTGGCATCCTTCTCGTTGCCGTGTGGGCCTGGGGTCGGATGCCGTTTGGCCAGCTCACAAACAACGGCATCACGCAGTCGTGGCACACCACTAGCTACGACCAGGCGCGGCAGGCCGCGGTTGACGTCGTCCCGAATGGGGCAACTGTTGAGGCAAGCAATGAACTTGCTCCACATCTGGTCGATCGCACAAAGGTGATGCTGCTCGATGCGACGCCGCACGATGCGCCGTGGGTGGTGTTCGACGAGGGGTACATCGAGTTTCCGATGACCGACCAGGCCCAGCAGACGCGCAGTAGCTGGCTGCTGTCGCACGGATATCAGCGGGTGTTCTCACGCGACTCGATCGTCGTCTTCCACCGCGTCGCGCCGGCGAGTGCGCCATGACCGTTGACGATCCGCTAGCTACCGACGAGCCCGACGACTTCGACACGGACATCGCCGACATCGAGACCGGACGACGGGTGCGCACCCCGCGATCGGATGCGTCGCGTCGTCTCCCTGGCCGGATCCTCGCGGTCGCATCGGTGTTGCCGGCCGTGGTCGCGGCTGCATGGGTGGCCGGTGCGTTGGCGCTGCTGTGGTTTCACATCTACGGCCCGATAACAGGCACGATTCTCGCTCTCGCTATCACCGTCGTTATCGGCCGCCCGGCGCTGCGAGTCGCGCTAGCGTCGGCCGATCGGCTAGGCGACGTGCCGTGGTGGGCACTGATCGCCGTCCTCGCTGTTGTTGTGCTTGCCGGCGGCCTGGCGTTCGCGCACAGTGCCGAAGACGTGTTGGTCCGTCGTGATCCGGGCTCGTACGCGATGAGCGCTACTTGGTTGTCGACGCACGGCACGATTCTGATGCCTTCGCACCCACAGGTGTTCGGCGCGCCGAATTCTGATCTGGTGTTGGCTTCTCAGGGCTTCTACGTGCAGGGTTCGCACATCATTCCGCAGTTCATGACCGGCGCACCTGTGTTGCTGTCGATCGGTGGCTGGATGGCCGGCGTCAGCGGCGTGCTGCATGCGAACGCGTTCCTCGGGGCGTTCGCGCTACTGGCGTTCGCCGGCCTGGCGGCCCGACTCGTTGGCGCTCGCTGGGCGCCGCTCGCGGTGCTCGCACTGGCATTCGTGCAGCCTGAGCTCGACGTGATGCGGGCCACCTACAGCGAACCCGCGGGCCAGTTGATTCTGCTGGGCGGATTGGCGATCGTCGTCGACGCTTTCATCGCGGGCGAACTGATGCCTGGGCTTTGGCCGCGTCCGCGGCGAACCACCGACAGCGAGTCGGCGCCCGCTGATGCACCGAAGCTTGCGCCAAACCTTGCTGCCAATGGTCTGTTCGTCGGCGGCTTGGTGCTTGGTCTCGTGTTCACCGTGCGCATCGACGCGGTCGCCGATCTCTTCCCGCTGGTTCCGTTCGTCGGCTGGCTGGCTTTTCATCGAGTCCTCGGCTGGAAGCGCTTTGCGGGCGGCCTCTTGCTCGGCCTCGCATTTGGCGGATTCGACTGCCTCTTCCTGACCTATCCCTACGCGGAACACGTCGGTCCCGACCTCGCGAAAGTGGGCCTCGGCTTCACGGCGCTGACGTTGTGGACGCTCGCGGTCTTCGTTCTTGCGAGGTGGCGGCAGCGTCGCGACGCCGGCGGGGGTGCTTGGCGCACGTCGCCGTGGTACTGGCGAATCGGCCTCGTCGTTGCTGTTGTGGTGTCGGGAGTTCTCCCGCTGCTCACGTGGGTTCGCGGTATCCGCCGAAGGTTGCCGATCCTGGCTGCCGTTGGCGTGTTTCTCATTGGCCTGTTCTTTTTCTTGCGACCGCACTTGATGACGATGCGCGCCAACCCGACGTCCGGCGGTGCGAACTACGTCGAGCAGGTGCAGCGCTTCCTGCACATGACCGTCGACCCGACGCGGTCGTACTACGAGCAGGCGACGCGGTGGCTGTCGTGGTATCTCGGGTGGGGCACGTTGGCGCTCGCGCTGATCGGTGCGTGCTGGCTCGCCTACGAGCAAATTGCCGGACACCGACGGGTGTGGGCACCGGCTTTCCTGGTCTGCTTCGGCTCCGCATTATGGGTGCTCTTTGCGCCGAGCATCACTCCCGACCACCCGTGGGCCGACCGTCGTTTTGTCCCGGTGGTGCTCCCCGGTCTGGTGCTGTTCGCGCTGATCGCGATTGTTCCCGTGCTTCAGTTCATCGCGAGCCGGTCGTCGCGTGCATGGTCGGCCGACTCGGGCGCCCGGCCCGTGCTTCTCGGCGCTCTGCAAGGAGCGGTCGGCGCGCTCGCGGTGCTCATCGTCGTCGTCCCGGTCTGGACAGGCAGCCGCGACGTCATCTACACGAAGACCGAAGTCGGCGAACCCATGCTCGTGCATCAGGTGTGCTCGCAGCTGCGGCCCGGTGACGTCGTCATCGCTGTCGGTGGCCGGGCCAGGACCGAGTGGCCTGGAACGATGAAGGTCATGTGCGGGGTGAACGTCGGATATCTCTACAACGACGACGACCTCACCGAGATGTCCCAGATCTATACCCAGGTGCATGCCGCTGGTGGTCGGCTGATGCTGCTGGCCGAGAGCGAGGGCGACAAGAACGCCGCCGACTTCGAGGCGGCCTGGCCCGACAAGCCCACCGCATCGCTCATCACCAGTGAAGCCACCCACACGCTGGTCACCCGGCCTGGGAAGCCGACGAAGTTCCTGACTGAGATGTGGCTGGGCGAATATCAGCTCGGCGGTTCCTGACCGGCACGAGCTCCCTGACCGACAGAATGTCCCTGACCGACAGCACGTCCCTGACCGACAGCACGTCCCTCGAGGGAAAGAGTTGAGCATGCGAGTACTGGTTACCGGCGCTGCCGGGTTCATCGGTTCGCACTACGTGCGCAGCATGCTGTCGGGCGACTACCCCGGGTTCGAGGACGCCGAGGTCACGGTGTTCGACAAGCTGACGTACGCGGGCAATCTCGAGAACCTGGCCCCGGTTGCCGATAGCCCGCGCTACCGATTCGTGCAGGGCGATATCTGCGATCCCGTGCAAGTCGCCGACGCGGTCATTGGTCACGACATCGTGGTCAACTTCGCCGCCGAATCGCACGTCGACCGATCGATCTACGGTGCTGCCGAGTTCGTCGTGACAAACGTGCTTGGTGCCCAAACGCTGTTCGACGCCTGTGTACGGGCCGGCATTGGCCGGGTCGTGCACGTGTCAACCGACGAGGTATACGGAACGATCCCCGAGGGGTCGTGGACCGAGGAGCACATCCTTGAGCCGAACTCCCCTTACTCCGCAAGCAAAGCCGGTGCCGATCTGCTCGCGCGGGCATACGCAGGCACCTACGGGCTCAACATCTCCGTGACGCGGTGCACCAACAACTACGGGCACTACCAGTTCCCGGAGAAAGTCATCCCGCTGTTCGTGACGAATCTCATCGACGGTCTGACCGTGCCGCTCTACGGCACCGGCGAGAACATCCGTGACTGGCTGCACGTCGACGACCACTGCCGGGGCATTCAGCTCGTCGTCGAAAAGGGCGCGGCGGGGGAGTTCTACAACATCGGCGGCGGCATCGAGCTGACGAACAAGGAGCTGACGCAGCGGCTGCTCGACGCGTGCGGTGCGACCTGGGACTCGGTGGTTCACGTCGAAGACCGCAAGAACCACGATCTTCGCTATTCATTGGACGACGCGAAGCTGCGCGCGATGGGATACGCACCAGGCACGTCCTTCGATGAGGGTCTCGCAAAGACCGTGCAGTGGTACCGCGACCACCAAGCGTGGTGGCGTTCCATCAAGGCGAAGGCGGCACTCGCGCAGTGACCGAGCGGTGGCTGGTCGTCGGCGCGGGAGGGCAGCTCGGCACTGACCTGATGCGCGTCCTTGACGGTCAATACGTCATTGGCCTGACACGCCACGAGCTCGACATCACCGACGTCGACGCCGTGGCACGGGCGGTCGCCGCCGTCGTCCCGTCTGTGATTGTGAATGCCGCGGCCTACACGGCGGTCGATGCGGCGGAGACCGACGAACCAACCGCCTTCACCGCCAACGTCACTGCGCCCGCAGCGCTTGCGGCGGCTGCTGCGAAAGCCGGTGCCAAGTTCGTGCACGTGTCGACCGACTACGTGTTCGCCGGCGACGCCACGGTGCCTTACGACGAAGCTGCGGCGACCGGGCCGAAGTCGGCATACGGACGCACGAAGTTAGCGGGGGAGCAGGCCGTTTTCGCTGAGTACCCAGACGCCTACGTCGTGCGCACGGCTTGGGTCTACGGCGCGACTGGCGCGAACTTCGTCAAGACGATGGCGAGGCTGGAACGCGAACGCGAGACGGTATCGGTCGTCGACGATCAGCGCGGCTCGCCGACGTGGTCGCGCGATCTGGCTCGGGGCCTCGTGGAGCTCGGTTCGTCGGGTGCTGACGGCGGCATCTACCACTGCACGAACACCGGTGAGACGACGTGGTTCGGTTTCACTCGGGCCATCTTTGAAGAACTCGGCGCCGACCCGGAGCGGGTGTTGCCCACCACGACCGCTGCCTTCCCGCGCCCCGCCCCTCGCCCTGCGTACTCGGTGCTCGGAAACCGGCGGTGGATCGAAGCAGGCCTCGATCCGTTGCCGCACTGGCGCGCCGCCCTGCACGACGCGTTCGCCAGCGCACCCGATGAGCTGCGAGGCACAGCGAAGTGACGGACGGCGAGGTGGCGGACGGCGAGGCGCAGCCGGGTTCGGTCGGCCGGCATCTCGCTTCTCGTCCGTCTGCTCCCGCGTCCCGGATGTCGAGTGTTGGGCTCGTCGTCGGCCTCGCGACCGTCATGTTCTACGGGATCATGATGATCTGGGCGTGCGTGACGCCGGATTTCCGCGCCCCCGACGAGCCGCAACAGGTATCGACGACGCTGCGGTTGGCGTACGTGCACAGTTACCCCGCGCCCGGGGATGCGCGCATCTACCCGCCGGTGAAGGCGTCCTACGCCGACGTCGGATTCGGCGGGATCGGTCTCAACACGATCGTCGGTCTGGTGCCGCTGCACCGGCCAACGTCGACGCAGTTGACATCCGAGACGATGAGCCAGTTTGGTGCCGAGTTGGCTAGGGAGAAGCAGCCGCCGAGTCCGTACGACTACGACCAGATGACGCAGCACCCGCCGGGCTACTTCGCCGTCATGGCGGTCGCGGCTCGCGCGTTCGACGTCATCGACAAGACGCCGCACACCGCGCTGCTCATCCTCAGGTTGTGTTCGGCTCTCTTGCTGGCACCGCTGCCCTTCCTCACGTTCCGCATCGGAAAGTTGTTGGGTGCAACGCCCGCCGTCGCCGCGGCCGCGTCGTTCTTGCCCGCAGGCCTTCCGCAACTCACCCACATCGGTGGGGCCGTCAACAACGACGCGCTGACGATCACCCTTGGTGCAGCCGTTACGTGGCTCGCACTTGAGTTCGTGACGAGACGTGCCGTGCGTGGGTGGGCCGTCGGTTTGGGC
>Ga0208220_1000957_pt1 | contig 12217 bp, 10 predicted proteins | sample NGESurdeep092012_9_FD_184484 | JGI IMG/M metagenome (GOLD analysis project Ga0208220, IMG submission 184484) | Arctic peat soil microbial communities from Barrow, Alaska - NGEE Surface sample F53-1 deep-092012 (SPAdes) | ecosystem: Environmental > Terrestrial > Soil > Wetlands > Peat ... | reverse complement strand
CGCCCGGCGGCGACCAGGAGCCCGGCGAACCGGAGCAGGAGATCAAGCACCGGTACCTCGGCAGCGCCGTGGAGCGGCTGGCGGCGCAGGACTTCGCCGAGCTGTCCGACGCCGAGCTGCAGTCGCTGGCCGGACTGATGCGCGCGGTCACGCTGGCGGTCCCGCTGCGCCGGTCCCGGCGCGAGCGACGCCGGCCAGGTGGCCCGCGCACCGACATGCGGTCAACGCTCCGGCAGGCGAGACGCAGCGGCGGGCACGCGTTTGCACTCATCGGGCGGAGACCAGCCCGGCGGCCCCGCCGCATGGTGGTGCTCTGCGACATCTCGGGGTCCATGGAGCCCTACGCCCGCGCGATGATCCAGCTGCTCTACTGCGCCGCCGGCGGAGCGCGGGCCGAGGTGTTCAGCTTCGCCACCCGGCTGACCCGGCTGACCCCGGCCCTGTCGAGGTCGCTGCCCGGCCCGGCGATCGACCGCGCCGGGAAGGCCGCGCCGGACTGGCGGGGCGGCACCAAGATCGGCGCGGCGCTCCGGGAATTCAACGACTCCTACGGCCGCCGCGGCATGGCCCGCGGCGCGGTGGTGCTGATCGTCTCCGATGGCTGGGATACCGGCGACCCCGAGCTGGTCCGGCGGGAGATGGAGCGGCTGTCGCTGGTCGCGTTCCGGATTGTGTGGGTGAACCCGCGGACCAAGAGCTCGCATTATCGGCCGCTGGCCGGCGGCATGGCCGCCGCGTGGCCGCACTGCGACGCCGTGGTCAGCGCGCATACCCTGCACGCGCTGGACGAGCTCACCGACGTGCTGGCCGATCCGGCCCGGCGTCGCGCGCGGGTCCGTCCCGGTCCTTGACGCGCCCTCAGTTACGCCCCGCCCCGGCGGGCTAGCCCTCGATGACGCCGCGGCGGTTCCTGGGTAGCTTGCGGTCCTTGCGCTTGACCGCGATGCCGCCCATGACGCATACCCCGGTGATGCGCAGGACCGGGGCGTCGGGCTGCAGCGAATCGGCGGTGTCGCCAGCGACGTCGGTGCCGCCCAGGACCGCGACCACGGAGTTCACCACGTGCATCTCCGGCGGGACCGTGATCTCCATGCCCCCCATGACGCAGACCGCCCGGATGGTGATCTCGCGGCCCGGCAGCACGGCCTCGCGGAAATCGACCTCGACCCCGCCCATCACCATGACGGCGTCGATGACCGGGCTGGCGCGCCAGGCACCCTTGCGCGTCGCGCCGCTGAGGATCGCCACTAGCCGCTCGGTGTGCCCGGCCGGGGCGGCCACCTCGCCCGCCCAGGCCGGGGCGGCGACCGCCGAGGTGCGCGGCAGGTCATCCAGCAGCGGCACGATGTCGGCGTGCGTCTTCGCCGCGTAGAGGACGTCCAGCCGGTCGGAGTGCTCGTCGGCGGTCAGCCGGCCCTCGGCCATCGCGCTGTTAATGACCGTCGCGGCCCGGTCGCGGTCGGCGTCCGAGGCGCGGAGCCGGGAATTGTCGCTGAAGCCCTGTGGATCCATTCGGCTATTGTCGGGCATCGGGGGCAGCAGGTTCCAGCGCTCGGCGGGGTTCCCGCGCCCGGCGAGTCCCAGCGGCGGGCTGGTGCCCGGCGGTCCAGGCTGCGGCGGTCTACGGTGCGGCCGTCGCTCGCCGGCCCGGCAGGGCCTGATCCAGGGCGGCAATCAGGGCCGCGGGCCGGCGGGTGCCGATCAGGATGCGGCCGTCCCAGACCGCCCCCGCTCGCGGCGCGCTCACGAGCACGTAGCCGACCTGAATCCGGGACGGGAGGCTGGTGCGCATCGCGCCCGGGTCGACCGTCAGCTCCAGGACCTGGCGCCGGCCGAACATCCGCAGGTCACCGAGGTAGATCTGGCGCGGCCCGGACCGCGCCTCGGCGCGGCGGCGGGCGTCCAGGCGGCGCACCTGCTCGACGGTGAGCACGTCCCAGCTGCGCACGGCGGCCAGGGAACCGGAGATCCGCCGCCAGATCCGCCCGGCGGTCGGGACCCCCCGAGCGCCGACGATGAAGCGGTCGGCGCCGATCTCGATGCCGTTGGCCAGGTCGGCCAGGACCAGCACCAGGTAGATGGTGCCGACGAAGGCCACCAGCACGAAGAGGCTCAGGACCGCGTCGTTGCCACGGCCGTTCGGGCCGCCCGCCTCGACCAGGCCGGCCACGCTGCCGGCCACGAGGCAGCCGCCGATCAGCGCGCCGAGGACGGGGAACTGCGAGCCGCGTTCCCGGTAACCGGCGACGGGGTCCGGGGCGGGGAGGCCTGCGTTCGACACGGCCGGCCTTAGCTGCCGGGCCGAGCCGCGGTTCCGCCGGGCTGTGCGGGCTCGCCGGGCTGTCCAGGGGGACGGAGCAGGACGTCGACCTGCTCGCCTAGCTGGTCCACGGACACCCGGGCGGCGATCTCGGCCCGCTCGCCGGTCAGCATCCAGTGCCGTCCGCGGCCGCCCGCCGTGATCAGGGTCCGGACGTCCACCCGTTCCCCGAGCGGATGCGCGATGCGCAAGCAGCTCAGGCTGGTGAACTCGGCGGCCACCGCCGCGGTCGGGGCGTCGGGAACCGATTCTGCGTAACTACGGTGCTCGGCGTCCCGCAGCTCGGCCAGATCGATCCCGCACCAGGTCAGCAGGGCAAGCACGGACCGATGCTGCCAGAGCACGGCGAAGTGCGGGTCCCCGCCGGGACCGCCCGGCACCTCGGCGAGCGCCGCCTGCGGCTTGTAGGCGGCGTACATCCGCCCGACGAGCCGGCGCGGCACGGCGGCCGGGTCCGGATGGGCGGGGTCGGGCGACGCGGATGCCTCCGCCACCCAGTACGGCTGGGACCGCACGCGGGTGATGATGCCCAGGTCCCCGGCGATGGCCACCGCCCGCGGCCGGGCCGCTGCCGCCGGGTCGGCCGACCAGCCGGCCAGCCCATCGGGCACGTTGACGTCCGACGGCGCGGGCCAGCCTGCCCGGATATAGCCGCGGCCCTCCAGGTCGGCGGCCGCCGCGGCCAGCGTCGCGGGGTCGGTCGGCCCCATGACCCCGGCCGCCGCCGCGGCGGCAAATGCGTCGCCGTCCCCGGCCCGCTCGGCCTCGAGACCGACGAGCAGCGGAGCCACGGACTGCAGGGCGGGCCCGCGCACGCCGCTGCTCAGGGCGTCGGGATCGAGGGTGACGCTGGCCAGCTCGGCCGGGGTGAAGGAGTCGAGCCGGACCTCGCCAGCGCGGTACGCCTGCGCGAAGCGCTCCACCATGGAGACCGGTGCTGCCTTCTTCCCGCGCCAGCTCATCGGTTCCGCAGCCGCAGGGCGCTCGTAATCGCCGCGACCGTGGCGTCCGGGTCGGGGACCGACAGGGTCATCCGGATATAGGGGTCGCCGTCGAGATCGATCACGGCCGTCGGGCCGGTGCGCCGGGCGGCCGTCATGGTGCCGCCCTTGGCCCCGCTGTGCCGCTTGACGGCCAGCCCGACCGGCTTGCCGACCTGGGCCTTGCGCACGTGTTCCAGCGGGACGACGACTGCCCACCGCGGCCGCAGGGCAAACAGCCAGGCGTCCCCCCCGGTCAAGACGACCTCCAGCCCCTGGCTCGTTACCTGCGCGTCGATCACTAGGTCGTCACAGCCATGAGAAAGCCTTCTTGAGGTCATGGCCGGCGTCGTCGGCGAGCGAGTTCGCCTCGTGCCCGGCCCACGATGCGGCGTGCTCCACGCCGTGGCTGATGGCGCCCCAGTGCTGGTAGACGAATTCGCCGGCGAAGTACGCCGCGGTCCCGACCAGCACGGCACCGACGACGACGTCGACGCCCGGGATCGCCATCGCGGCGCTGGCCAGGCCGATGTCCATGGTGCTGCCGAGCGCCAGCCCGGACGCGGCGAAGTTCGCGGCGGCGATCCCGCGGTCGGTGTTGCCGCCGAGCAGGCCGTCGGGGCCGAACGATGGGCTGGGGTGGATCATCGTGACCGCATCGGACGCCATCCCCAGTCCGAGCCCGGCCTTGCCGAGGACGCCGAGGGCGCCCCAGTCGCTCCCGGCCGGCCTGATCGCGTCGAGCAGGCCAGCATTGGCGGCCCGGCGGGCCACGAACGCGCCGTTGAGACCGTCCACGGCCGGATAGTACCCGCTGCTGAAGAAACCCTTGTCGGCCATGACGGCGTCGACGGCGTCGTCGAACGTGCCGATCGCCTTGCCGAGGTCGGCCTGCGTTTCCAGGTACACCACCTCGGCCTTCGTCATGACGACGGCCCCGAAGGCGCCCCAGCTGTTCAGGCCCCAGCCGGCCTTGTCGTTCCAGCCGGCTGTCACGTCGATGATCTTCTGCCACTCGGTCTCGGCCGAGCCGCCGGGCATGCCCTGGGCGCCGCCTCGCACGGGCGTGGGAGTTTTGCCCATCAGGCCGGTCGAGGCGGCGTTGAAGCTGGCCGCCGCCTTGGTCCCGGCCTGCGTGGCCTGTTCCTGGGCCTGCGTGCACAAGGTGAGAGCCCGGCTGTGGTCGGCTTCGTAGGCCGCGGACAGGGTGTTGACCCGGCCCTGATCGGCGTCAGCCGTCGACTGGGCGCTGGTCGCGGCCGTCTTGGCCTGGTCCGCGGTCACCTTGGCCGACGGCGAGTGCGGGCTCGCCGCGGCCGTGGCGTCGGCCGTGGTTGACGTCCGGGCGGCGTCGGTGGCCGCAGCCTGAGACTGATCCGCCGTGGCCTGCGCGGCGAGCAGCTTGGTGGCCGCGGCGTTGGACGTCGCGATCGCGGCATTGGCCTGCCGCGCGGTCGCCTGGGCACCGGCCAGGTCGGCGGCATAGGCCCGCAGCGTGGTCGCGCCCTTGGCCAGCGCGGCCGAGGTCAGGGCGTACGTTGCGACCAGGTCGTTGGTGGCGGAGATGTACCCCGCCGCCCCGGTGCCCTGCCAGGACGTCCCGCTGGCCTGGCTGGCCGCGCTGGCCAGCGCGGTGCGGTCCCGGTTGATCTGACCCTGAGCGGACGCATAGGTGCCCGCCGCATGAGACAGGGCCGCGGGATCGCCCGGGGGTACCGGAATCGGGCTGAGGAACAGCCCGTCCCCTCCGTCGCTAGGAAGCATGACTGATTGCTTTTCCGTCCTAGGGGGTCGCCCGGCAGTCCGTCCTAGGGAACGGCCGGGCAGGACATCGGCATCTGCGTCGTGTCGGTCGTGGTGTAGGCGGCCGACCCGCTGGAGGTCGCCCGGCTCAGCGAGGTCGAGCAGTCATCCAGGCAGCCGAGGGCACCTGCCAGTAGTGACTGCAGGAGCGTGAACGAGCCGGCAGCCGGATCCTGGCAGCCGGCCGCGGCGTTCGCCGCGCCCGTCAGGCTGCCGCGAGTGGACGACGTGCTGGTCGCCACGCGCATGATCTGTCCGGCCATGGTCTCAAGGGCGGCGGCATCCACCGAGATGGAGCCGCCGCCACCACCGACGAGCATCTACGTATCTCCTAGCCGAAAGAGGCGCCGACCTGGGCGTCGTTCGACTCGTAGGCCACGGAGGCCTGGCGCATCAGGACACTGATGTCCGCCAGGGCCTGGTGCAGCTGGCGCGACGAGGTCTGCCACTGCTGCCAGAGCTGGAGGAAGCGGGCCTGGCCGGAACCGGCCCAGTCCGAGCCGAGCGGCGCCACCTGGGACGCGAGCTGCGACAAGGTCGCCTCGATGGAGCCGGCTCCGCCGTTGAGCTGGGCCGACACCCCGGCGAGCTGCTCAGGGGTAACGCGAATGGCGCCTGCCATGACTTCTCCTAGCTTATTTCGGACATGTCCAGAAGCAGTTTCGGTCCGACGCCCAAAGCCGATTAAATGCGCCGAACAGGCATTTATACTGCCCGCCTGCACCTCGATTGCGCAATGTATACCATTAAAGTTCTGTGAATAGGCCAGGTTACAGACCGGAGCGTCCGCGCGGCGGCCGGCATCACGACCGAGGACGGACTGTGGCCGACGAGCTGATCTCCGAGATGGCCGCTGCGCCCGGCGAGCGTGGCATGGCGGCCACGCAGCGCGGTGCCCTGGCCGCCGATCGTGGTGTCGTAGCGGCCCAGCCTGCCGCCCCTGCCGCCGGTCAGCAGTTCGAGGCCGGCCCGGGCCGGTTCCGGATCCACCGCCCCGAGCGCGCCTGGCCACACCCGCCTGCGCCAGCCCCGATCGAGCTCATCGCCCCGCCCAGCCAGCCGGACGACGGGACCGGCAAGTGGGCCTCGATGCTCCCCCTGCTCGGCAGCCTGTCCATGGTGGGCTTCGCCTTCCTGATCCACAACCTGGTGTACCTGGTCGTCATCGGGGCCATGGTGCTGGCCATGGTCGGGGCCGGGCTGGCCACCAGCGTCACCCAGCGCCGCCGGCGCGCCCGGTCGTGGCGGCGCACTACGACCCGGTACACGGCCCATCTGGAGGCGGTCCGGACCCAGGCGGCGGCCGCGGCGGCCGCCCAGCGGGATGCGGCGGAGGCATGCTTCCCGGACCCGTCGGCGCTGCGCATCGTGGCGGCGGGCGGTGACGGGCTCTGGGAGCGGCGGCCCGGTGACGTGGATTTCGGTGCGGTCCGCCTTGGCCGGGGCCTGATTCCGGCATCCTGCCCCGTGCGGATCGGCCGGGACGAGGGGCCGCTCGCCGAGGCCGATCCCGACCTGGCCGCCGCCGCCGACCGCGTCCTGGCCGAGACGGCCAGCCTGGCGGGCGCGCCGGCCGCCGTCCCGCTCGCCCGGCTCGGCAGCATCGCCGTCGTCGGGGAGCCGCAGGCGGCCCGGGCGCTGGCGGGCGCCTGGCTAGCGGGCCTGGCGACCTTCCATGCGCCAGCCGAGCTGCGGATCATCGGACTGCTGCCATTGTCGGCCGTGCGGGCGTGGGACTGGCTGAAATGGCTGCCGCATACCCGGGACCCCGAGGCCGGCGAAGGGCTCGGCCGGGCCACTCGGGCGACGACCGCCGACCCGGCCGCCTTTGCCAGTCAGGTCGAGGCCCTGGCCACGCGCCGCCTGGAGCGGCTGCGGCGCCAGACCGAGCAGTCCGGCGTGATTCCCGCTCTGGGTGGCCCGGGCGGCCACCCCGATCGCGGCGGGCGCCCCGCCCAGGAATTTGAGCACGTCGTCGTGGTGGTGGACGGCTACCGGCCCGGCCAGGGGCCGCCCGGCCTGGAGATGCTCCTGGCCTCCGGCGCGTCGATTGGCGTCACGGTCATCGTCCTGGCGAGAAGTCATGCCGACATCCCGGCGGCCTGCGGCGCCTGCGTCGACTGGGAGGAGTCCGGCACCGTCCGCTATATCGAATCCGGCCCGGGCGGCCGGGTGGCGTCGGGCGTTGTGCCGGACCACCTCGATCCGGCCGCCGCCACCCAGCTGGCCCGGACCCTCGCCCCGCTGTCCCTGCGGGCGGGGCAGGCCGGCGCCGATCTCGCCGACCCGGTGCGCCTGGTCGAGCTGCTGGGCGCCGACGAGGCGGCCCAGCTCGATCTGGCCGCGGGCTGGCGGGCACTCGGGTCGCTGGCCGGCGGCCTGCCGCGCGACTTCCTGTCGGTGCCGATCGGGCGCAAGGACGACGGCTCGCCCCTGCTGCTCGACCTGAAGGAGTCGGCCACCGGGGGGATGGGGCCGCACGGGATGCTGGTCGGCGCGACCGGCTCGGGCAAGAGCGAGCTGCTGCGGTCGCTGACCGCTGCCCTGGCCGCCCAGCATGACCCGGCGCTGGTGAACTTGCTGCTCATCGACTTCAAGGGGGGCGCGGCCTTCGCCGACCTGGCCAGGCTGCCGCACGTCGCGGGCCTGGTGACCAACCTGGCCGACGACCTGAGCCTGGTCGACCGCATGCAGCTCGCGCTATCGGGTGAGCTGGCCCGGCGACAGGAGGCGCTGCGGCTGGCCGGCAACCTCGGCTCGATCGCCGACTACCAGGCCGCCCGGGCCCGGGGCGAGCTCCTCGGGCCGCTGCCGTACCTGGTGATCGTGGTGGACGAGTTCGGCGAGCTGCTGGCGGCTAAGCCCGACTTCCTCGACACCTTCCTCACCGTGGCCCGGCTGGGGCGCTCGCTCGGCGTGCACCTTCTGCTCGCTACGCAGCGGCTCGACGAGGGCCGGATCCGGGGCCTGGAGCCCCACCTGCGCTACCGGCTCTGCCTGCGGACCTTCACCGCCGAGGAATCCCGGGCCGTGCTCGGCTCGGCCGACGCCTACGAGCTGCCCTCGCTGCCCGGCCTCGGCTATCTCAAGGTCGACACCGAGAAGAGCCGGTTCAAGGCCGCGCTCTGCGCCACCGGGCGGCCGTGGCAGCAGGCCGGCGCGGACGCCGCGGAGCCGCTGCCGACCGCGCCCGCCGGGGCGGCCGGGGCGGCCGGGGCGCTGCTGCGGTCGCTGAGCCTGGCCGGCTCGGCCGCGGACGGCCGCGCGGCCGCCGCCGTGACCCCCGCCAACGACCTCCAGGTGCTGGTGGGCCTGGCCGGCGAGGCGGCCCGCGGGGACCGGGCTCGCCAGATCTGGGTCGCCCCGCTGCCCGACAGCCTGACCCTCGGCGGACTCAATCAGGGCGGCCTGAACCAGGGCGGGCAGCGACAGCCGGGCGGCACTGGCGCTGAGCCGGGCGGCGGGGTAGCCGTGGCGCTGGCCGACTTCCCCGAACGCCAGGCCCGGGAGATCATCAGGTACCAGCCGGCCGGCGCCGGCGGCAACCTGGGGATCGCGGGCGCGCCGCGGTCCGGCAAGTCCACGTTCCTGCAGACGCTCGTGCTGGCCCTGGCGGCCGGAACGGGGGCGGGACAGCGGCAGTTCTACTGCCTGGATCTCGGCGGCGGCAGCCTCTTCGAGCTGGCCGAGCTGCCGCAGGTCGGGGCGGTCATCGGCCGCGGTGAGGCCGAGTCCGCGGCGCGGCTGTTCCGCGAGCTGCGCGCGCTGCTGGACGAGCGGGCCGGCCAGCGGCAGGCCGGAGCGTCCGACCTGGCCTGGCCCGAGGTTTTCCTGGTGGTCGACAACGTCGGTCAGCTCCGCCAGGCCGCGCCCGACCTGGAGACCGACCTCATCGAGCTGGCGACAGCCGGCCTCCCGTTCGGCCTGCACGTGCTGCTCTCGGCCAACCGCTGGTTCGACATCCGGCCGCAGCTGCTCGACGCGCTCGGCAGCAGGTGGGAGCTGCACCTGGCCGACGCTACGGAGTCCCTGGCCGGCCGGCAGGCGGCGTCCCGGGTCCCGGCCGGCTGTGCCGGCCGCGGCCTCACCCGGGACGGGCACCTGTTCCAGGCGGCGCTGCCCGCGCTGTCCCGCGAGCCGGCCCCCGGCAGCCTGGCCGAGGCGATAGCGGCCGTCACCGCCGCGGCCGGACCCGCCCGCGCGCCGTCGATCGGCCCGCTGCCGCTCCAGGTGACCTCCGCGCAGGTGGCCGACCTGGCCTGGGCCGGCGGATCTGAACCGCCCGCGCCCGACGGCGGTTTCCTGCTCGGAGTCAGCGAGTTCCGCAGCCGCCCCGTGCAGCTCGACCTCGCCCGGCCCGGCGCGCGGCTGCTGGTCTACGGCGACGCCGGCTCGGGGCGCACCACGCTGCTGCGGCGGATCGTGACGCACCTGCAGCAGGACTACGACCGGAAAAACCTGGTCCTGGACATCGTCGATCCGGGCCGCGGCCTGCTCGACCTGGCGGACGGGCCGCTCGTCGAGAGTTATGCCGCCAGCGCGGCGGCGGCCGAGAAGCTAGCCCTGCGGCTCACCCAGGAACTGCAGCCCCGGGTGGCCCCGGACAGCGCCAGCGTCACCGAACTGCGGGGCGGCCGCTGGTGGTCCGGACCACGGCACCTGCTCGTGGTGGACGACTACGACCTCCTGATCGGCTCGATGGGCGGCCCGTTCGCGCCGCTGGCTGAGCTGGTCGCCCAGGGCGCTGACATCGGCCTGGGGGCCGTGCTCACCCGCCGGGTGGCCGGCAGCCAGCGGACCGCCTTCGAGGCCTTCGGCCAGCGGCTGCGCGAGGTCGCCGACCATGTCCTGATCCTCTCGGGCCAGCCCGACGAGGGTCCGCTGGTCGGCGGCGTCGGCGCCCGTCAGCGCCCGCCGGGCCGCGGCGTCCTGGTCTCCGGCCGGGCGCGGCCGCAGCTCGTACAGTGCTGCCTGGATCCGGCCCTGTCACCCGGCGGGTTCGCGTCGGCCGGCCTGGTCGGCCGATGATCACGATCCCGGTCATCCTGATCACCGTCGCCGGGCCGGCCGGCCACGTCGATGTCGGTGTCCGGTCCGACGTCACCCCGGCCGAGCTGGCCGCCACCCTCGGCGACGTCCTCGGCACGAGCCCGCCCTGGGCGGGCGGCGAGCATCGCGCGCCGCCTCGGCCGAGCGACCCCCGCGGCCGGCGGGCTCAGCTCGCGCCCGATGCCCCGCTGGCCGACGCTGGCGTGGCCGATGGCGACCTGGTTATCTTCGGGAACCCCGGCGACTACCCGGCGCCTGGGGCGGCCGGCCGCCGCGCTGGCTCCGAGGACGGCCTGCCCGTCCCTGGCGGGCAGTTCGGTGCCGGCGGGCAGTTCGGTGCCGGCGGCCAGTCCGGTCCAGGCGAGGGTCGGCCCGGTATTGGCCAGGGTCAGCGCAGTCTTGGCGGCCGGGCTCAGCCCGGTCCTGGCCAGCACCGGCCCGGGCCCGGAGCCAGCCCCGGAGCCAGCCCTGAGGGAGGAACAGTCAGATGAGCGAGATGGAGCGGGTGCCCACGGGGCGCTTCGGCGCGGCCACGCCTGGCGCGCGGCCGAGCCCGCCATCCCTGGAGGCGCTGCTCGCCACGCCCGAACCGCCCGCTGGCCGGCGCCGCTGGACCCGGCGGCAGATAATCGCGGCGGCCGGGGTCGTCGTCCTGGTCGCGGCGGGCTTCGCCGCCGGGCACTTCACGGTGGGACGGCCCGCGCCGCCGACCGAGTTCATGGTGACCAATGCCGCGCTGCCCGCCGGGACCCGGCTGACCGAGGCCGACCTGCGCGCGGTCCCCGTCCAGTTCGGCGCGCGCAGGCCGGCCGGGGCGATGACTCCGGCCGGCGCGGGCCAGCTGATCGGCCTGGTGATGAAGCAGCCGGTCCCGGCCGGCACGTTCCTGGAGCGCTCGCTCATGACGTCCGCCGGGGCGGTCCCGAACGCAGCCCAGGCCCTCGTCGGCCTGGCCCTGAAGCCCGGCCAGGCACCGGCCGGCGGCCTGGCGGTCGGCCAGCAGGTCCTCGTCGTCATGCTCCGGGCCAGCGCCGGCGGCACGGTCCTGCGACCGGCACCGCTCGTCGTCACCAGCATCTGGAACACCCGCGGGCCGGACAGCTCGGGGGACACGCTGGCGACCGTCGTGGTCCCGGCGCATGACGCCGCGCTGCTGTCCGGCTACGCCGCGCAGGGTGACGTGGCGCTCGTGGCCACCGCCGTCTCGAAGGGCCAGGCGCGAGCGGTGATCACGCCGTCGCCGACGCCGACAGTAACGGTGACGGTCACGGCTGCACCGCCGCCGCCGAAGGCCGTCACGTCTAGCCCGCCCGCCACCAAGAAGGCGACGAACGCCCAGAAGGCAGGTCAGTAGTCCCCCATGGATTCTGCAGAGCACAACCGCCGGCGGGTCATCGTCATGAGCCCGTTCGGGCAGCACCAAGTCGACCTCCCCGTCGACGTTCCCGCGGAAGGCCTCCTGCCCGATCTGCTGGCGATGGCCGGCCTGCACCCCAGCGAGGTCAAGGTGGGACCCGAGGGGTGGCGGCTGGAGGACGCCGGCGGTAGCACGGTCTCGCCCGGCCAGACCCTCGCCGGGCACGGGATCATGCCCGGTGACGTGATCCGGCTTCGTGGCGTGCAGCAGCCCGCACCCGGCCTGCGGCAGCCAGCGCCGCCGGCGCCGACAACGGGCCGGGCCGGGCCGGGCCAGGCCGGGCCGGCTCGAGTCCAGCCCGGCGGCCTGGCCTCGCTGGGCTTCGGGCACGGCGATTTCGGCCCGAGTGATTTCGGGCCGGGCGAAGCCGGACCGGGGGATGCCGGGCCCGCCAGCGTCGGGCCCGGCAGTGTCGGGCCCGCCAGTGTCGGGTCCGGCAACAGCGAGGGCAGCGCGCTGCTGTCGCGGCGAGTCCCGCGGATGCCGGCCCCGTCCGCCCCGCCGGACGACAGCCGCACGCCGCTGCAGCGCACCCAGGCCGCACTGCCCGTCCGGGTCGGCCGGGCCAAGCGGGCCGTCGCCGCCGCCGGAGCGTACTTCCAGGGCCGGGACTCGCCCTTGCTGGGCGGCATCACGCCCGACCGGCTC
>Ga0208220_1000956_pt1 | contig 12220 bp, 9 predicted proteins | sample NGESurdeep092012_9_FD_184484 | JGI IMG/M metagenome (GOLD analysis project Ga0208220, IMG submission 184484) | Arctic peat soil microbial communities from Barrow, Alaska - NGEE Surface sample F53-1 deep-092012 (SPAdes) | ecosystem: Environmental > Terrestrial > Soil > Wetlands > Peat ... | reverse complement strand
TGACGGAACTGCGCGTGGACAAAAAAATTTCCTGCGCGAAAATACCCGGCTTTCCCAAACCGACCGTCAGCGGGCACGCGGGCGAACTGTATTTCGGCCATCTCGGCCGGACGCCGGTGCTGGTCTTGAGCGGACGCGCGCACTTTTACGAGGGACATCCGATGGAACGCGTCACGTTTGCCGTCCGCGCGCTGGCGGCGTTCGGCATAAAAGATTTGCTGCTGACGAACGCGGCGGGCGGAATCAACAACAATTTCCGCGCGGGCGATTTCATGGTTTTGACCGACCACATCAATTTCATGGGAACCAATCCGCTGCGACCAACGCAATTGACAGGCAAGATGGCTGTCCCACAATTGCCGCGATTCGTGGACTTGACGGAGACTTACGACAAAAAACTGCGGGAGCTTTTGCTCCGCGCCGGAAAAATTTCCAAACAAAAGTTGCAGCAAGGTGTCTATTTGGCAGTGAGCGGGCCGAGCTACGAGACGCCGGCGGAAATCCGCGCGTTCGCAAAGCTCGGCGCGGACGCGGTCGGGATGAGCACGGTGCCGGAGGCGATTGTGGCGCGGCAATGCGGATTGAACGTCGCCGGCCTTTCGTGCATCACGAATCTGGCGGCGGGCATCGGCGGAAAAAATTTGTCGCACGCGGAAGTGCTGGCAACCGCCGGAAAAGTGAAAGCCTTGGCAGCAAAACTGCTTAAAAATTTCGCGGAATTGTATGGCGATCAATAAAAATGAGCTGATTCAAGCGGCTGCGCGGGCGCGCGAAGGCTCGGTGTCGCCGTATTCCAAATTCAAGGTCGGCGCGGCATTGCTCACGAAATCGGGCGAAATTATCGGCGGCGCGAACGTGGAGAGCGCGAGCTACGGTCTGACGTGCTGCGCGGAGCGGGTTGCGCTGTTCAAGGCTTTGACGGATCGAAAGGGAAAAGATGACAGGCAGGATGTCTGTCCCACTTTTGTCGCGATTGCTGTTGTCGCGCGCTGCGATGGCGGGCCGATGCCGTGCGGCGCGTGCCGCCAGTTGTTGAGCGAATATGCGCCTGACGCGAAGGTTTTCGTCGCGGACAGCGGCGACGTGAAAAAAATCCACGAGTTCACGGTGAAGGAACTTTTGCCAAAGGCGTTTGTGATCGTTCCTTGAATCCGCGGGAAAAAGCCTTACACTTCCATTTTAGCGAAATAATGAATTTTGAAACTCCAGCGGTTCGCGCGCCCTCGCCATTGCAACCCATTGAAACGACGACGGCGCAATCGCCGTCCCGCATCGAGGCGAAGGCGGCGGACGTGAATGATTTGATCCTCAAGCAGAAGCTCGACTGCGCGCTGCAACTGGCGCGGACGGTCTCGCTGGATTTCAACAACGCGCTGACGAGCATCCTCGGCCACGTCTCGTTTTTGTTGAGCAAGGCGGAGGCGGGGCATCCTTGGCGGCATTCGCTGATGGAGGTGGAAAAATCGGCCGCGCGCGCGGCGGAAATCGCGCACGAACTCCAGACCTTCAGCCGGCAGGAGAAGGAGTCGCGCCGCTCGCCGCCGGGCAACCTGAACCTGGTCGTGAACCGGTGCGTGGAATTTTTCCGCAACGCGCACGGCGGCAACACCGCGTGGAAGCCGCAGTTTGAAAAAAGCCTGTTCACGGCGCATTTCGACGAGGCGAAGGTGCAGCAGGCGTTGACGAAAATTCTGGAGAACGCGTTCGAGGCCGTGGCCGCCGGCAACGGACAGATCACCGTGGAGACGCGCAACGTGGAATTGTCCGAGCCGTCGCAGGACAGGAACGTGCGGCTGACGCCGGGCTGTTATGTTTGCGTGGAAGTCAGCGACAACGGCAGCGGCATCGCGCCGGACGCATTGCCACGGGTTTTCGAGCCTTTTTTCACGACGAAAAAAGCCCCGCATCGCGGCCTCGGAATGGCGCTGGCCTACGGGATTGTGACGAATCACGGCGGCGGCGTGGCGGTTTCCAGTGAGCCGGGCAAGGGCGCGTCGGTGCGGATTTATCTGCCGGCGGAAAAGGAGATTGTCCAGGAACACGGCGGCGCGGGCGAAAATTTCCAGGGCACCGAAACCATCCTCGTGGTGGACGACGAGGAAATGCTGCTTTCGATGACCGAAACGATCTTGAACGACTACGGTTACAAGACTATGACGGCCAACAGCGGGACGAAGGCGCTGGCGGTCCTGTCGCGCGACGACGTGAAGGTGGACATGGTCATCACGGACCTGGTGATGCCGGGCATGGGCGGGCGCGAACTCGTCGAGCGCATCCGGCAGCTTGCGCCCGACGTGAAAATTTTATGCACGAGCGGCTACGTCATGCCTGCGGACAAAAAGAAGGGGCCGGCGTATCTGCAAAAGCCCTTCACGAGTGACGGATTGCTGGCGAAAGTCAAGCGGGTTCTGTCAAGCACGACCGTTGTTGACTGATGCGCGGCTTTCCTGTTAATTTCGCTTATGCAAATTGAAAGCCTTAAAGTTTTTTGCGACCTGGCCGAGACGGAAAGCTTCACCAAGGCCGCCCACATCAACAACGTCACGCAGTCCGCCGTCAGCCAGCAGATCAGCGCGCTGGAGCGCATCTTCAAATCGCTGCTCATCGAACGCAGCAAGAAAAAATTCCGCCTCACGCGCGAAGGCCAGGCGCTCTACGATTACAGCAAGCAAATCATCCAGACTTATGACTCGCTGAACAGCAGGCTGCAGGAATTGAAGGACATCATTTCCGGCACCATCCGAGTGGCGACGATTTATTCCATCGGGCTGCACGATTTGCCGGCATACATCAAACGGTTCATGGCAAGTTATCCGACGGTCAACGTCCATGTCGAATACCGCCGCGCCAACCAGGTCTATGACGACGTGTTGAGCAACGTAGTGGATCTGGGTCTGATCGCGTATCCGGTAAAGGATTCAAAATTGGAGATCGTCGCGCTCCGCAAGGAACCGCTCGTCCTGATCTGCCATCCGCAACATCCGTTTGCAAAACAGAAGACGGTGAAATTGAAGGCGCTCGCCGGGCAGAAAATCATCGGGTTCGAGCCGGACATCCCGACGCGCAAGGCACTGGACAAAATCCTGAAGGAGCACGGCGTCGAGGTGAGGCACGTCATGGAATTCGACAACGTCGAGACGGTGAAACGCGCCGTGGAGATTGACGCGGGCGTTTCCATCGTGCCGGTGGGCACGATCACGCAGGAAATTTCCAAGCAAACGCTGGCCGCCGTGCCGATTGACGACGGTGATTTTTTCCGTCCGCTCGCCGCGATTTACAAAAAGAACAAGGTGCTTTCGCCGGCGATGAAACAATTTCTGGGGATTTTGAAAGAAGCGGCTTGATTTACCCGGCAGGATTGCCAGAGCATGAAAACGCATGGTTGGATTTTCATCTCATCCGGCTTTCATACCAGCCGGCCAAAGGGTCTGGCTGAAGGCGGAAAATTTCAAATGCGAATCCATTGAAACCGCTTGCCGATTTGGCGGCGATGCGTTACGAAAGCGGCCATGAAAAGAATCGGAAGCGCGTTGCTGTGGTTGACAGTGTTCACCCCGGTTTTTTCGTCGGCGCAAATTGACCCCGTCAGGCGCGACCTGATCCAGTTCGGTTACAATCAGGCGCTCGAAGGCCGTCCGCCGCTGGCGGGCTACGCATATTATTACCACAACCAGCCGGATTTTCTGCGGACGAACCTCACGCTGCGGCTGGCGCTCGCGCCGGTTTATCTCGATTCGGAACTCGGCTTCGTCAACGGCCTCGGGCCAAACACGGATTTTGCCATCGGCCTCGCGGGCGGCGGCTTTGCGGACAGCTATTCGGAAATCCGCAACGGAACCTATCTGCCGTCCGAATCCTTCGACGGCAACGGCGCGGAAATTTCCGCGAGCATTTACCATCTGTTCAATCCCGGCGACGAAATTCCGCTGAACCTCGTTCTGCGCGGCACGGCGCATTATTCATTCTACGACCGCAACGACAGCACCGCGCCCGCGTTCCAACTGCCGTCCGACCACGGCGATTTCAGTGTTCGCACCGGCCTGCGCTGGGGCGGCATTGAGCCGACCTTGTTTCCGCCGCTGGCGATGGAATTGTCCGTCTGGTATGAAGGCCATTTGCGCAGCAACCCCGGCGCGTATGGCTTTGGCGGCGACCGCGAACTCAACCGGCAATCGCATTTGTTTTGGGCCGAGGCGGCGCTGGCCTACACGCTGCCCGAAAGCCGGCAAAGTTTTTATGTGCGCCTGACCGCCGGCACAAGCGCGGACGCCGACCGTTTCAGCGCCTACCGGCTCGGCGGATTTCTGCCGCTCATCGCAGAATTTCCACTCTCGCTGCCCGGCTATAATTTTCAGGAAATTAGCGCGCGGCAATTCGTCCTGCTCACCGGAAACTATCTCCTGCCGCTCGACAAAAATGCGCGCTGGAATTTCGACCTGAACGCCGCCAGCGCCGTCGTGGATTACCTGCCCGGCGAATCGCAGCCTGGCAGCTCGCTCAACGGCGTGGGCGGCGGCATCCTGTTTCGCTCGCGCTCCGACCGGCTGAAAATCATGCTCACCTACGCCTACGGCATTGACGCCATCCGCAACGGCGGACGCGGCGCGCAAAACATCGGGCTGCTGCTGCAATGGGATTTGCACAAAACGGTCGGCGAGAAGTTCAACCCGGCCCAGCCCAACAACTGGCGCGGCTGGCAATGGCTTTTCGGAAATTGAAAATGGATTCCCGCAAAAACTCAAAATGACCTTGCGGAAACCGCCGTCACCTGCTTCATTGTTGAACGGTCGCGCATATGGTGGAATTGGCAGACACGCTACTTTGAGGTGGTAGTGCCGCAAGGTGTGCAGGTTCAAGTCCTGCTATGCGCACCATTTTCCATAAGAAAGTTCGGCAAGTTTTGCATTCGCCCTGCCGTTGTCAATTGTGTCGCCGGCCAAATCCCAGCCTCCGGCGAGCGATTTTGTTTTTCCCGCGACAAAGAGCGCGGCGGCGGCGTTGAGCAAAACGGCGTCGCGCTTTGGCCCGCGTTCTTTGCCCGACAAAATTTCGCGGACGATTTTTGCGTTGGTTGTTTTGTCGCCGCCGAGCAAATCGGCGAGCGTTGCGGATTGCAATGGAAATTGTTCCGGCATGGTCGTCGAGACCGTGAAGCCGCGCTCCTGGTAAAATTCGGCGATTGTGTTTTCGCCGAGCGTGGACAATTCGTCAATGTGACTTTGGACTTTGGACTTTGGACTTTGGACATTTCCAGTCACGACCATCGCGCGGCGGACGCCGAGCGATTTCAAAACTTGCGCGAGCGGTTCGCAGAGTTCCGGGCGCGGCACGCCCATAAGCATCGCGGAGGGCTTCGCGGGATTCAGCAACGGGCCGAGCAGGTTGAAAATCGTCCGCTGGCCGCGTTCGGCGCAAAGTTTTCTCGCGGGCGAAATGTTTTTGAAGGCTGGATGATAATTCGGCGCGAAGAAAAATGCGAAGTTGTGTTCGCGCAATGAACGCGCGGCTTCCGCCGGGGTCAAATCAATCCGAATGCCGAGCGCCTCCAAAACATCCGCACTTCCGGCTTGCGAAATAACCGCCCGGTTACCATGCTTGGCGACGGTCACGCCGGCGGCGGCGCAGAGGATTGCGGCGGTCGTGGAAATGTTGATGGTGCCGAGGCGGTCGCCGCCGGTGCCGACGACATCGAGGATTTCGCGCGAACGGGTCTCGGCGTCAAGCGGCGGCGGAATGGATTTGTCACGGAGCGCGCGGGCGAACGCGGTGATTTCGGCGGGCGTTTCGCCTTTATGCGCGAAGGCGGCCAGGAAGCCCGCCTTGAGTTCCGCCGGAACTTTTTCATCGGCGAGCCGGTCAACGGCCAGCCGGACTTGTTCGTCGTCGAGCGGTTGCGCGATGGCGAGTTGCTGGATGAGTTTTTCTAGCACGCGCTGATTTTAGGGCTTAATGTGTCCGGTTCAAACTGAAAGTGCGTGGACAAGCGTTGAAAATCTGATAGCTTGTCCGCCGCAAAATTTTTCAAATATTAATTTATGGCAGAGAAAAAAAGTGGCGGTTGGTTGAAATGGACAGGCATGATTTTGCTCGCGGGCGTGGTGGCCGCCGGCGGCATCTGGTATTTCAAGCGCGGGAACAGCGCCGCGCCGCAGTATCAAACCGAGGCGGTCGCGCGCGGCGATTTGACGCAGACGGTGACGGCAACCGGCACGTTGAACCCGGTGGTGAACGTGACGGTGGGCAGCCAGGTTTCCGGGCGCATCAGCAAGCTGTATGTGGACTTCAATTCATTGGTGAAATCCAACGAGGTCATCGCGGAAATTGATCCTTCCACCTACGAAGCCACCGTGAAGCAGGTCGAGGCCAACCTGGCAAACGCAAAGGCGAACCTGGAATTGCAGCAGGTTCAGGCCGTGCGCAGCGCCCAGTTGTTCACAAACAATTTGATTTCCGGTTCCGACAACGATACGGCCATCGCCAATCTGCACGAAGCCGAGGCATCGGTGAGGCAATCTCAAGCTTCGCTGGACAACGCGCAGGCCAATTTAAGTTACTGCAAAATCCTGTCGCCGGTGGACGGCATCGTGATTTCGCGCGCGATTGACCTCGGCCAGACCGTCGCCTCCAGTTTCAGCACGCCGACGCTGTTTCAAATCGCGAACGATTTGACAAAAATGCAGATTGATTCCAACGTCGCCGAAGCGGACATCGGCGGCATCGAAGAAGGGCAGGATGTGACCTTCAACGTGGACGCGTATCCGTATCGCACGTTTCGCGGCAAGGTCACGCAGGTGCGAAATTCCCCGACGACCGTCAACAACGTCGTCACTTACGACTGTGTCATCGGCGTGGAAAATCCCGATTACAAATTAAAACCGGGCATGACGGCCAATCCGCTGAACATCATCATCGCGCAACGGCAAAGCGTTTTGAAAATCCAGAACGCGGCGCTGCGGTTTCGCCCTGCGGAAAACACTGCAACGCCGCCAACAAACACGCCGGCGGCGACAACCGCGCAAAATTCCGGCGGTGGCGCAAGGCCTCCCGGCGGATTTGGCGGCGGCGGTCCGGGTGGTTTTGGCGGTGGCGCGGGCGGACGACCGCCCGGCGGATTTGGCGGCGGCCCAGGCGGACGACCGCCGGGTGGTTTTGGCGGCGGTGCCGGCCGTGGCGGTGCGCAAGCCGCCCACACTGTTTATGTGCTTTCCGGCGAAGGCAAGGATGCCACCTTGAAGCCCGTGCAAATCAAAACCGGCATCACCGACGGCGTTTTCACAGAAGTGCTTTCCGGCTTGGATGAAGGCGATAAAGTCGTCACCGGCCTGGCCTTTGGAGGCGTGGTATCGGCGCCGTCCGCCAATCCGTTTGGCGGCCCGCGATTCCGCTGATCCTCATTTGCAACGACCAAAACCGTGCAGACCAATCCCGTCATCAAGCTCGCGGAGATTCACAAGGTTTACCACACGGGTGAAGTGGACGTTCACGCCGTGCGCGGCGTTTCGCTCGACATTTTGCCCGGCGAATTCGTCGCCATCATGGGTTCGAGCGGCTCGGGCAAATCCACGCTGATGAACATGATCGGCTGCCTCGACCGGCCCACGCGCGGCACTTATTTGCTCGACGGCATTGACGTTTCCACGCTCAACCGTGACGCGCTCGCGGATGTCCGCAACGAAAAAATCGGCTTTGTCTTTCAAGGTTTCAACCTGCTGTCACGCACTTCCGCGCTGGAAAATGTCGAAATGCCGATGCTTTACAACCGCAGCCACATCTCCGCGCACGAACAGAATGAACGCGCCCAGGGCGCGCTCGAACTCGTCGGACTTGGCGAACGCGCCGACCATCATCCGAACCAGCTTTCCGGCGGCCAGCAGCAGCGCGTCGCCATCGCCCGCGCGCTGGTGAACCGGCCGTCGCTGATTCTCGCCGACGAGCCGACCGGCAATCTAGACAGCCAGACCAGCATTGAAATCATGGGCGTGTTCCAAAAACTGAACGATCAGGGCATCACGATCATCATGGTCACGCACGAACTCGACATCGCGCGTTACACCAAACGCACCGTCGTTTTGCGCGACGGGAAAATCGTGACCGACGAAGCCGTGCGCGAGCGATTGGTTGCCGAGACCGAACTGCGCCATTTGCGCGAAGCACAACAGGCGATTAACTTAAGCACATGAGAATTCTTGCCACGCTCCGGATGGCCGCGCGCGCGTTGCGCCGGAACAAAATGCGCACATTGCTCACGATGCTCGGCATGATTTTTGGTGTCGGCGCGGTCATCGCATCCGTCAGCATCACCAGTGGCGCGAAGTCGCAGGTCGAAAATCAAATCGCCAGCCTCGGCCAGAATGTCGTTTTGGTCTGGTCGGGCAATTTCACGAAAGGCGGCGTGCGCAGCGGCTGGGGCAGCGCGGGCACGCTGACGCTCGACGATGCGGATGCCATCAAGCGCGAAATTTCCGGCGTCACCATCGTCAGCCCCGAAGTGCGCGGCAGCGCGCAGGTGGCCGCAGGCGATCAGGATTGGTTCACCTCGATCATCGGCGAATCCGCCGATTATTTCGATTTGCGTTTATGGCCGTTTGCCGAAGGCGCATCGTTCAGCGATCAGGATGTCCGCACTGCGGCCAAAGTTGCCGTCATTGGAAAAACAGTTGCGACGCAGCTTTACGGCAATGAAGATCCGCTCGGCAAAGTCATCCGCATTAAAAACGTCCCGTTCATCGTCGGCGGGGTGCTGATTCCAAAAGGGCTTTCACTGCAAGGCCAGGATCAGGACGATGTCATCATCATCCCCTACACCAGCGCAATGAAACGCGTGCTCGGCGGAACGACTTTGCGCACGATCAATATCCAGGCGGCGAGCCAGGAAATGCTTGCGCCGGTCGAGCAGCAAATCACCGATCTGCTGCGGCAACAACATCGCATCACTCCCGGAAAAGACGACGACTTCACCATTCGCACGCAGGATGAAATCGCCAACGCCGCCACGAGCACCGCAAGAATCATGTCTGTTTTGCTGGGCGTGGTCGCGAGCGTGGCCCTGGTCATCGGCGGCATCGGCATCATGAACATCATGCTCGTCAGCGTCACGGAACGGACACGGGAAATCGGCATTCGCATGGCCGTCGGCGCGCGCGGCGGCGATATTCTCATCCAGTTTTTAATTGAAGCCGTCACGTTGAGCATCATCGGCGGATTGATCGGCATCGGCGGCGGAATTCTGGCTTCCAAGCTGATTGCCTATTTCACGAGCTGGCCGACATTGACGCCGGTAATTTGGATCGGCATTGCGTCGCTTTCCAGCGGCATAGCCGGGGTCATCTCGGGATTTTATCCCGCGTGGAAGGCGTCCAAGCTCGACCCGATTGACGCTTTGCGCTACGAGTAAATTTATCCTTCTCATCCTCATCGTCGTCCTCATTCTCAAATTAAAATCAAAATTGAGGGTGACGATGAGGACGAGGATGAGGATGATTCCGGGGCAATGTGAAAACGGAAATCCTCTCAACGCACACGCCGGAGTTTTTTCAAAAAGCCGTCCTCCGCGCGGCGGAACTTTTGCGCGCCGGTGAAGTCGTCGCGCTGCCGACGGAAACCGTCTATGGCCTTGCCGCGAACGCGCTTGACGAAAAAGCCGTCGCGAAAATCTTTCAAATCAAAGGCCGTCCGGCGAATAATCCCATCATCGTCCACGTTGCCGGCAATGAGATGGCGAAATCCTGTGTGAAAAACTGGCCGGAACTCGCCGGCAAATTATCAAAAGCTTTCTGGCCCGGCCCGCTCACGCTCGTTTTGCCACGCGCGGAAATAATTCCGGATATTGTGGCGGCGGGCGGCGAAACTGTTGGCATCCGCTGGCCAAGTCATCCATTCATCCATGCCGTGATTCGCGAATGCGGATTTCCGCTGGCCGCGCCGAGCGCGAATTTGTCGAACGAGATTTCGCCGACAAACGCGGAACACGTCCGCAAAAATCTCGGCGATAAAATTCCGCTGATCGTGGACGGCGGCCAGTCGCAGGTTGGAATTGAATCCACCGTTTTGGATTTGACGGTTTCGCCGCCCGGATTTTTGCGGCCGGGGATGATCCACGCGGAATCGCTTCGGGCGGTTTGCGGAGAAGTCCAAAGTCCAAAGTCCAAAGTCCAAAGTCCAGAGACTGCGTTGCGGAGTCCAGGCCAATTGAAAAAACATTATTCGCCGAAGGCGAAGTTGCTGGTCTTAAGTTGGCGCGACGAGGCGGAACTGGAAATCAAAATTAAAGACTTAAAATTAAAAACCAAAAACTGTTTTATCGTTGCGCACACCAAAATTCCGTCCGGCGAAAATTTCGCCGACGTGAGCGTGATGCCGCACGACGCGGAGGCGTTTGCGCGGGCGCTTTACGTGGAGCTGCACCGCTGTGACGCGGCGGGCGCGGAACTGATCGTGGTCGAGGTGCCGCCGGATTTGCCGGAGTGGGCCGGCGTTGCGGACCGTTTGCGGCGCGCGGCGGCGTGAAATTATTTCGCAACCGGCCAGCGTTCGCGGTCGGTGAGAAACAATTGTTCCGGGAAAAATCCGGAGGGCGACTTGGTCAGCGGGAAATTGTCCGGCACACGTTGGTCGGTCAAAGCCTTGATTAAAAAACTGCCCCAGCCGCGCTCGTTGCCCTCCAGCCATTCGGTGACGAATCTGCCGTCCATGGTCTTCGGCGTGAGATAAAGCGCCTGGATTGGTTTCAAGTTTTTGTTGATGTCAATGAAATCATTCTGCCAGTCAAGCGTCAGCCAGACGCATTGGCGCTGGCCATACCACGCCACGGCCCACGGCACGTCGCTCATCATCAATTCATTTTGGTTCATCCACCCGGCGGCCTGCTGGATTTTCGGCGGGAAATACGGCGGATAGACCACCGGCGATGTTTTGGGCGGGCACAGCGCGGCAATCATCGGCAGACATGACACCGCGAAGAAAATGGCGATGACGAAATAGCGCAATTGCGCCGCCGACAGTTCCATCTGATCCAGAAACGTCAGGAACAGGCTTGTGCCGTAGATAAACACCAGCGGCGCCAGCAGCACCAGAAGGTTTTCGGAATTGACTTCAGGTGATTCCACGGAAAGCTGCGTCTGTCCCAATGACTGGCAGACGATGAACACACCCAGACACATCAGTAAAAAATAGCGCATCCGCCGCGCCGCGATGCTGCGGAATCCCAAAAGCAGGCCCGTCAGGAACAACAGTGTCGCCCAGCTTCCGCCAAGTCTCGGCAGGTCGGTTTCGACGATGCCCGGAAAATTGCCGAGCAGCTTGTAGACATATGGCGTCAACCAGAACACACGCGACAGATCGGGATGCAACGACCGTTCCAGTTGGAAGTTTTGTGAAACAAACGTCCCTTCGTATGCCGCAAAACCCGCCGTGCCAAACGGCGTGCCGCTCACCAGACAATTTCGGGCGATCCACGGCGTCAGCACCAGCACGAACACCAACAATGCCGCCAGCGCGTGCAGCACCCGCCGTTGCCCGCTGAAAAGAACCAGAAACACCGTCACCGGAATGATGGCCCAGCCGAATGAATATCGCGTCAATGCGCCGACGCCCGTCAACACTCCCGCCGCCAGCACCCAAAGCAGCAACCGCCGCGCATCCGGCCGCTCGTCCCGCGCCGCTTCTTCGATTTTCAACACGCACCACGCCAGTCCCAGAAAAATCACCAGCAACAGCATCGTGGACAAACCCGACACGCTGAACTTCCAGAGCAGATCGCACCCAATAGTCAGCAACGCCGCAAACCAAGCCACGGTCTGGTCGAATAATTTTCGCGCGATCAAAAACGTCAGCACGACCACAGCGAGCAAAAGCACTTCGTTGAACATCGCAATCAAAAAATCAGGCTGGTAGATCGAAAATTTTCCATTGTCGCTCCAGAACGGTTTGTTTAGTTCGACGGGATAACGAAACGGAAGCACTTTCATCAGCCCCGCCAGCACCACCGGATAAACCGGCGCATTGGCGATGTCCGGGTGTGCCGTCTTGATCCGCGCATAATCAAAATCCGCGTTCGTCGCCGTGCCCGTCACCCCGGCCTCGTTGTGCCGTTGAACGAGATAAAGGCTGAACGGGCGGATCATCAGCGTCGTGTAGCCCTTCCCATCCGCAATGTTGCGCGCAAGTTGCGCCGAGTCCATCGCTTCCGGCGTCGAGAAGTTCCGATACGCGCGCAAGTCAA
>Ga0208220_1000954_pt1 | contig 12223 bp, 8 predicted proteins | sample NGESurdeep092012_9_FD_184484 | JGI IMG/M metagenome (GOLD analysis project Ga0208220, IMG submission 184484) | Arctic peat soil microbial communities from Barrow, Alaska - NGEE Surface sample F53-1 deep-092012 (SPAdes) | ecosystem: Environmental > Terrestrial > Soil > Wetlands > Peat ... | reverse complement strand
GCGCCTTGAGGCGAGCCGTACCCAGCCCGGTTCCGGGCTGGGATTGAGCCTGGCGTCGGCGGTCGCGACGCTGCATGGCGGTGAGCTGAGGCTCGGCGACGCCGAGCCGGGATTGCGTGCGACACTGGCGCTTCCCGCGCTGGTCGGCGACGTCGGTGACAGGCTTGCGGCGCAATTGCCTGATGTGTCACAAAAGGTGGCATGATCTCCTCCGCGAAGGGCGACGCGGACCAACGTCGTCTGGCCGCGCGGGTCGTGGACGGGCCGCATGTGTCCGCACCTGCCGAAGCCGAACAGCGTCTGGCAGGGTGGCTCGTTGATCTCGAGCCGCGGCAGGCGGCTGCGATCCGCGAGCTTGCCGCGCGGTATCCTCGCCTCAACACCATGCTTCTCGGCATTGCGGAGGCCTCACCCTATCTGTTCGACCTGCTGCGGGCCGATGCCGCGCGCGCGATCCGGCTGTTTGGTTGTACGCCGGAGCTGCACCTCGCCCGGTTGATCGAACACACCTGTCGCGACGTCGAGGCGGCATCGAGCGAAGCCGATGCGATGCAATTGCTGCGCCGGATGAAATCGGAAGCCGCGCTGCTGATTGCGCTATGCGACATCGGCGGTGTGTTGCCGGTGATGCAGGTAACCGCTGGATTGACCGACCTTGCGGTCGCCGCCGTGCGATCGGCGCTGCGCTATCTGTTGCGGCAGGAAGCGGCGCGGGGGCGATTGTCGCCGTCCAATGTCGATCGCCCCGAGGAGAACAGCGGACTGATCGTGCTTGCGATGGGCAAGATGGGCGCCGGCGAGCTGAACTTTTCCAGCGACATCGACCTGATCGTGTTTTTCGATGCCGAAGCGTCGACACTGGCGACCGATATCGAGCCGCAACCGTTTTTTGTCCGCCTCACGCAGGCGCTGGCGCGACTTCTGCAGCAGCGTTCCGGCGATGGCTATGTGTTCCGGGTCGATCTGCGGCTGCGGCCGGACCCGGCCTCGACGCAGGTGGCGATCTCGACCGCCTCGGCGCTCGACTATTATGAGCGGGAAGGGCGGACCTGGGAGCGTGCCGCCATGATCAAGGCGCGGCCTTGTGCCGGCGACGCCAGGGCCGGCGAGGCGCTGATCGCGGAAATCGCGCCCTTTGTCTGGCGCAAGCATCTCGATTTCGCAGCGCTTGCCGATGTCCATGACATGAAACGGCAGATGCAGACGTTTCGCGGTCAAAGCGAGATCGCGGTCGAGGGCCATAACGTCAAGGTCGGGCGCGGCGGCATTCGCGAAATCGAGTTCTTCGCCCAGACACAGCAACTGATCGCCGGCGGCCGGCATCCGGAACTACGGGTGCGGCCGACGCTCGAGGCCCTGAGCGTGCTGGCGTCAAGCCACTGGATCACCCGGGAGGCGAGGGACGAGATGTCGGCCGCCTATCAATTCCTGCGGCGGGTCGAACACCGGCTGCAGATGGTCGCCGACGAGCAAACCCATACGCTGCCCGAGGATCCCGAGGCGGTCGAACGCTTCGCCTGTTTCTTCGGCTATGACAACCGCGCTGCATTCGCAAAAGACCTTCTCGGCCATCTCAATGTGGTCCAGGGCCATTACGGCAAGCTGTTTGAAGGCGACCCGACCGGCACGGCGAAGCTGCCGGCAGTTGACTATGGCGGGGGCCCGGACGATCCCCGCCTGATCGAGCATCTGGCCGCGATCGGTTTCAAGAAGCCGCTGGTGGTAGCGAAAACGGTGCAGCAATGGATCGCCGGCGACTACCGGGTGTTTCGGCTGGCGGCGACGCGGAATGCCTTCGTCGAGTTTGTCCCGGCGTTGATCGCGAGCCTTGCACATGCCGAAGAGCCCGACGACGCGGTGGCGGCTTTCGACCGCTTCCTGCAGGCGCTGCAGCGTGGCGGCCGGCTGGTCTCGCTGCTCAGCCAGAACAGCGACCTCGTGGCCCTCGTGGCCCTCATCCTCGGCGCCGCGCCGCGGCTTGCCGACATGCTGGCGCGGCAGCCGCAGATCATGGATGGGTTGATCGATCCGCGCTTCTTCGGCGCGATGCCGGACCAGCGTGAATTGTCGGCGCGCCTCGCGGCGACCCTGGCCGATGCCAATTCCTACGAGGAGTTCCTCGACCGCCTGCGGTTGTTCGGTCAGGAGAGCCTGTTTCTGATCGGCACGCGAATCCTGTCCGGCACGGTGTCGGCTTCGCAGGCCAGCGTCGCCTTCGCCGATGTCGCCGAGGGCATCGTCGATACCGTGCACGGCCTGGTGACCGAGCGGTTCGCAGCCCAGCATGGCCGGATCAAGCGGCAGGAGACGGCGATCCTCGCGATGGGCAGGCTTGGCAGCCGCGAAATGACCGCCTCGTCGGATCTCGATCTGATCCTGCTGTACGATTTCGACCATGACGAACCGGACTCCGACGGTGCACGATCGCTGCAGGGCGCGCATTATTTCGCGCGCTTTACCCAGCGGCTGATCAGCGCATTCACGACGCGGACCAATTATGGCGTGCTCTATGACGTGGATATGCGGCTGCGCCCGTCCGGCCGCGCCGGCCCGGTGGCCTCGCGGCTCGACTCGTTTGCCCAATACCAGGATCGCGAGGCCTGGACCTGGGAGCACATGGCCCTGACCCGCGCCCGGGTGATTTCAGCCTCGCCGCAATTCCGCGGCAGGATCGAGGCCATCATCCGCGAGGTGCTGACGCGGCCGCGGGACGCCGCCAGCATTGCCGTCGACGTTGCCGACATGCGCCGGGCGGTTGCGCTGGAAAAGGGCGAGGGCGACGTCTGGGACATCAAATATGCTGCCGGCGGCATGCTCGACGTCGATTTCATGGCACAATATCTCCAGCTTGTTCACGCCGCCGACAAGCCGGACATTCTCAATGTCAGCACGCTGCAGGTACTCGACAACGCCCTGCGGCTCGGCGTGCTGCCGCGATCCTCGGCGGAAATCCTGCGTTCCGCGACGCGCCTCTATCACGACCTGACGCAGATTCTGCGGCTCTGCGTCAACGACAAATTCAGGCCGGAAGTCGCCGGAGAGGATTTGTTGCGGATCATGGCGCGGGCCGGTGACGCCCCGGATTTCTCCTCGCTCGAGGCGCGGGTACGGGAGACCCAGGCCGAGGTGCGGCGGGTGTTTGTGACGCTGACCGGCGCCGGCAGCGGCTAATTTGGATCAGGCGGCCTCGGATATCTTCGCCGACGCCGTCCGCACGTCGCGCGGCAGCGACACGCGGACCACGGTGCCGGCGCCGAGCTTCGAGCGCAGCCGCATCGATCCGCCGTGCAGATCGGTCAGCGACCTCGCGATCGCGAGCCCAAGTCCCGAACCGTGATAGGTCTTGGTGAGCTGGCTCTCGACCTGCTCGAACGGCCTGCCGAGCCGCACCAGCGAATGCGGCGCGATGCCGATGCCGGTGTCGGCGATCGTCAGGAGGATGGAGTCGTTGAGCAGCCGGCTGCGCACCACCACCCTGCCGCCATCGGGCGTGAATTTGACCGCATTGGACAACAGATTGACGATGATCTGCTTGATCGCGCGGCGATCGGCCACCACCTGGATGCTGCCTTCGATATCGGCGTCGAGCTGCAGCTTCTTGTCATCGGCGCGTCCGGACACCACACGGAGCGATTCCGCGAGCGTCTTCGACAAATCGAGCTGTTCCAGGTCAAGCTTCATCCGCCCGGCCTCGATCTTCGACATATCCAGGATGTCGTTGATGACCTCGAGCAGGTAGTGACCGCTGGTCAGGATGTCGTGGCAGTATTCCTGGTATTTTTCCGAGCCAAGCGCGCCGAACATGCCGCTTCCCATGATCTCGGAGAATCCGATGATGGCGTTGAGCGGCGTGCGCAGCTCGTGGCTCATGTTGGCGAGGAACTTGGACTTGGTCTGGTTGGCTTCCTCGGCGCGGTTTTTTTCTTCGGAATATTTTTCGGCGAGATCGGCGAGTTCGATGGCTTGCTGTTCGAGCGCCGTCTGCGACCGTTTCAGGTCGCTCACGGTGGCGCGCAGCCTGAGATCATTGTCGACCAGTTTCTGTTCGTGCTCCTTGATGCGGGTGATGTCGGTTCCGACCGAGACGTAGCCGCCATCCTTGGTGCGGCGCTCGCTGATATGCAGCCAGCTGCCGTCGTCGAGCTGGGCCTCGAAGGTGCGCGCTCCAGGCGCCAGGGTGGCGGGGTCGTGCAACCGGGTGCGAACCTCGGGCATGCTGCCGACCTCGATCACGGTTTCATAGGAGGTGCCCGGGGTCACCGCCGCATCCGGCAGCTTGTGCAGGCGCTGGAAGTGCGAATTGCACAGCACCAGCCGATCGTCGGCATCCCACAGCACGAAGGCTTCCGGAATGGTCTCGATCGCATCGCGCAGCCGCAGGTCGGCCTCGACGGTCTTTTCCGCCAGACTCTTCTGCTCGGTGATGTCGACGGCTATGCCGATCAGGTGCAGACCGGTATCGCCCGCGGCGTGACCGAGCTCGCAGCGAACGCGTAGCCAGATCCAGTGACCCTCGGTGTGCCGCATCCGGAAGGTCTGGTCGATTTGGCCGGTCTTCGAGGCGATCAACCGGTCGGCGATCTCGAACAAATCGATATCGTTGGAATTCACCAGCGCGTTGACCTCGCCGAAGGTCAGCAGGTCGCTGCGGGCGTCGAGGCCCAGCATCGTGAACATCGATTGCGACCAGAAGATCCGGCCGCGCGACAGGTCCCAATCCCACAATCCACAGCGGCCGCGGTTGAGCGCGGTATCGATCCGGCCGCGCACGGCGTCATTGATGAGGTCTCCCTCGCGGGCGCGGGTCGACTGCCAGTGGAATGCGAAGCCCAGGATCAGCACGACAAAGCCGGTGGTAGCGGAGAGCGTGACCGACAGCGCGGCGTCGGAGCGCCAGAGCGAGGCGTTGTTTTCCTGGATGACGATGACCCGGCCGGGCAGCGACCGCACCAGCCGCTGGACTGCCAGCGCGCCGCCACCGTTGGGCAGTGTGAGTTCGGCGACGCCGGCGAACTGCCCCGTCGCGCTCAGCGGCAGCGCCGCACTGATGACGTCGAGAATGCGGTCGTTGTCTCCGATCGGGGCTTCGATCGGGATGCGGGCGAGCACGCGCTGGTCCGTGCCGGTGACGATGATATGCCGGCCCGCCGCGAAGCCCCATGACGGAATCAGGCCGGGAAGCAGGCTTTGCAGCCGCCCGATGGTTGCCGCGCGATCCTGTCGAACCGAAGCCAGGCGGTCGAGACGCTCTGCGAGCAGATCGGCAACCGCCGCGAGGTCGCGTTTGGTCGAGTCGCGCTTGAGACGGATTTGATCGACCACCTGCACAAACGCGCCGAGGCAGATGGTGATCAGGAACGCGATGATCAGGGTGGGCACGGCGCGGCGTAGCGCAGGTTCCGCCGTCAAAAGCCGGTGATACGCCGGTTTCGCGATCGATTGCGCCAATCCCTTGATCGAATCGGATTGGACGCACGCGTTCGCGCCGTGTGCGCGCGGCATGCCCTTGACCCCCATGGAAATATTTTCTGAACGCCGATCGGAAGAACCCCACTCGCTTCCGAATCACAGCGATTTGAATCCAGTTTTCGGGCCCTGTCGAGAGTCAACGATTCCTTAATGAAAATAAATCTTATCCAATGCAAGTTCCTAGTCGCGAAGTGAATATCAAGTGAGTCCGAAACGAGAACATGGGTCGTTATTCCGCCGCTATGGCGTTTTCGAGCGAAGCGGGTACCGGTTCGCGTGAAGAAAACGCGTCAAAGCAACAAATTAAAGCCCGGCTCTGATTCAATCAGAACCGAACAGGCTTCAGGCCCTACGCGGCTCGGCGTGACTGATGACACGCTTCACGGTCGGAAACGCGCGGCGCAAGGCGCGCTCGATCTCATCGACGCTCTCGTGAACCTTGATCACGCTCATCGAGGGGGCTGCACGGCAATGGAAGTTCACGATCTCGCCGGCGTCGGTATCGCGCACCCGTACATTATGGATATCGTGAATGGCGCCATCGGCGGCAAATCCCGACAATGCGGTCCTGATCGCGTCGATCCGGTCGGGCGCGGCGTCGGAGCCGAGCGGCAACCCGGGTTCCAGCGGCTCGATGTGGGTATCGACCTCGACATCCTCGCCGAATTCCTCGCGGATGTTCCGTTCGAGGTCCTGGGCGATGTCGTGGGCTGCGGCGAGCGCCATATCGCCGTCCACTTCGAGGTCGATGCTGACGGTGAGCTTGCCGCCGAGATCATGCACGGTGACATGGTGGACGGCGAGACCTGAATTGCGCGCGATCACCATGATGCGTTCGCGCACGCTCTCGTTGTTGCGCGCGACCGGCACCGCGGTAAATGTCAGATCGGCGTCGTCAAGCGCGTGGGTGACCGCCTGCTGGGCCTTGCGCTTGATTTCGTCGATTCGATCGATCGGATAGGTGCGCGGAACCTGCACAACGGCGTCGATGAAGTGGGTCGGTCCCACCATCCGCACCCGCAGCCGCTCGACATCGACGACGCCGGGCACAGCCTTGATCGCTGCGGCGGCTGTCTCCGACACACCGGCGGGGGCCTGGTCGAGCAGGGTTTCCACGGTGGATCGCGCCAGCCGCAATCCCAGCGCCGAGATCACCACCGCGACGCCGATCGCGGCTGCGGCATCGCCCCAGGCATACCCCAACCCCGAAAGCGCCAGTCCGACAATCACCGCGACCGAGCCGAGCACGTCGGATGCAAAATGCATCGCATCGGCGGCCAGCGCCTGGCTCTTGGTGTCGCGGGCGGTGCGATGCAGCGCCAGGGCGCGCCAGAGGTTCACGGCGATGTCGAGCAGTAGCACGGCGAACGGGATTGCCGACAGCGTCGGTGGCGTCGCGCCTTCGCGCAGACGGCTATAGGCTTCGACCAGAATGCCGCCCGCCAGCACATACAGCATCGCGATCACGCCCAGCGCCGAAAGGCTTTCAAGCTTGCCGTGACCGTAATGGTGCTCGGCGTCGGCGGGGCGATCGGAAAACCGAACCACCAGCCAGGTGATGACAGTCGCAACCAGATCCACCGAACTGTGCAGGGCTTCGGAAATCAGCGCGAGACTGCCGATGGCGACACCGACCACGAATTTCGCAGCCGCCATGGCGGCGCTGGCAACGATCGAGATCGCCGCGACGCGGGCTTTGGCACTGTGAACGGGAGGGTTCATGAGCGCGGGTTTAGCAGCCCGCCATGCAACATTAAAGCGGCGATCAAATGCGCTATCGCCACTCACTTGCAGCAGCAATTGTTGCAAACTGTTCCTACTTGAATCAGGCCGGACGCTTACAGCGTCACGACAATCTTGCCGAAATGCTGGTTGGCTTCCATGCGGTCGAATGCCTTGCCGATGTCGGCGAATGCAAACACCTTGTCGATCGGCAATAGCAGTTTGCGCGATTCCACCGCCGGCCAGATATCCTTGCGAACTTCGTCGAAGATCTCGCGGATCTCCTCGATCGAGCGGGTGCGGAAGGTGACGCCGATATAGTTGATCCGGCGTGCGGCATGCAGTCAAAGTTGAAGTCGCCATGGGTGCCGCCAAGCCTGCCGACATTGACAATGCGGCCCTTGATTTTGGTGGCAGCGAGATTCTGGCTGGCGACCTTGCCCGAAACCTGGTCGACGATCAGGTCGACGCCCTCGCCGCCGGTTGCGTCCAGCACCTGCTTGACCCAGCCGGGGTCGCTGGAATCCACCGCCAGATCGGCGCCGAATTCCCTCAACCGGCCGCGCCGCATGGCGTCGGTCGAGGAGCCGATCACGATTTTGGCGCCCTTGAGCTTCGCGATCTGCATCGCCATCAGGCCGACGCCGGAGCTCGCGCCCTGGATCAGGGCCGACTGGCCGGCCTGCAGGGCGCCGTTCGTCACCACCGCATTGTGCATGGTGGCGAGCGCGACGGGCAGGGAGGCGGCGTCCTGGTAGCTCATATTGCTGCTGGCAGGGATGTGAAACAGCCGGCCGTGATCCGCCAGCGTGTATTCAGCGAATGCGGCGCCGCCCGATCCCATCACGCGGTCGCCCACCTTGACGCCTTTGGCATCGGAACCGAGTTCGGCGATTTCGCCTGCCCATTCCATGCCGAGCACGGTGCCGAGGCCGCCGGCGCCGCCATGGGCGTGGCCCTTGGTCATGCCGAGGTCGGCGCGATTGAGGCCGCAGGCGCGAACCCGAACCAGCACCTGCGTACCCTTCGGCGCGGGCTTTGCGACGTCGGCGATTTCAGCGCCATTGGCGCCGTAGACAAAGGCCTTCATGACATCATCTTCCGCTGTTGGCGAGGGGGCGGCTATTCTGCCGCTTCGCGGCGCAGACCGGACATCATGGCTTCGAGCCGGCTTTGAATGATGGCTTCGGCGTCACGGATGATGCGCGACACGAGCTCGGCGCAGCTCGGGATGTCGTGAATCAACCCCTGCACCTGCCCGGCGGACCAGATGCCTTCATCGGCATCGCCGCTGGCGTAGACCATCTTGCCGCGTGCGCCGGCGACGAGATCGCGCACCTGCTCGAAGGTGGCGCCTTCCTTTTCCATCGCGACGACCTTGGTGCTGACCGCGTTCCTGGCGACCCGCGAGGTGTTGCGCATGGTGCGGAAGATCAGCTCGGTCTCGCGCTCGTCATTGGCGACGATCTTCTCCTTGATCAACTGGTGGATCGGGCTCTCTTTGGTGCACATGAAGCGGGTACCCATGTTGATACCCTCGGCGCCCAGCGCCAGCGCCGCGACCAGCCCGCGGCCGTCGCCGAAGCCGCCCGAGGCGATTATCGGAATCCTGACCTTGTCGGCAGCGACCGGGATCAGGATCAGGCCGGGTGTGTCGTCTTCGCCGGGATGGCCGGCGCATTCGAAGCCGTCGATCGAAATGGCATCGACCCCCATGCGCTCAGCCGACAGCGCGTGGCGGACGCTGGTGCATTTGTGCACGACCTTGATGCCGTGCTTCTTGAATTCGGTGACGTGCTCCTGCGGCTTGTTGCCGGCGGTCTCGACGATCTTGATGCCGCTCTCGATGATGGCCTGCCGATATTCGGCATAAGGCGGCGGCTTGATCGAGGGAAGAATGGTCAGATTGACGCCGAACGGCTTGCCGGTCAGGCCACGGCAGCGGGCGATTTCCCGGGTCAGATCCTCGGGCGTTGGTTGCGTCAGCGCGGTGATGAAGCCGAGCGCGCCGGCATTGGCGACGGCCGCCACCAACTCCGCACGCCCGACCCATTGCATGCCGCCCTGCACGATCGGGTGTTCGACACCGGCGAGTTCGGTAAACCGCGTTTTGATCATGTTGGACCCCTGAACATTTCCCCCGGGCGCGGCACGAGCGTGGCCGCCGATCTTTTTCGGGTTTGCGGCGGGCAGGATGCCGTCAGGTCCGGCAAATGTCCATTGCGCCACAACGGTCGCCCGAACAAATCGAGCGGAAATGGCTGGTCAGGCGACCGATCGCGCCTCCGTCGTCGCTTCTTCATCGAACGCGGTGGAGATGTCGCGGACGCTGACGACGCCGATCAGGCTGTAATTGTCGATCACAGGCAAATGACGGATGTGGTTTTTGTTCATGAGATGACGAACGTGCTCGAGCGTATCGCTCGAACTGCAGGACACCAGTTGCTGCACCGAAATCAGTTGCGAGACCTTGAGGTTGACGCCGGCCGCGCCGTGTTCGGCAATCGCGCGCACGACATCGCGTTCCGTGAACATGCCGACCGCGGTATTGCCTTCGGTCCGCACGACGTCCTTGACCACGAGCGCGCTGATATTGCTGGCGCGCATGAGTTGGGCAGCAATGGCTACAGTTTCATTCATTCGAACCGTTGCAACACGCGCCGTTTTCTTGCGCAGGATGTCTCCGACTTTCATCGCAACCTCCTTCAGGTCAGCCGCAGAGTAAGTCTCTTAACCAGTCAATCGTGGTATACATTATTCCAATTGTCAATCCGCTATTGCGGAAATCGTGAGCCAGTCGTGTTGAAAGAAAGCGGCAGTAATATTGACGCTTTCGGAAGCCTGCGAGGTTGAGGCCGACTGCTCGCAATCGCCACAAGTCGACAAATTCTCCATGTGGTATCTTGCATCCCAATTGATCAAGCAAAAAAGAAAGGCGCACATTTGTGCGCCTTTCTTGCTGTCGTTAGCGCCGCTGGCGTTGGGGGTTAGCTGACCCTCATTTCATTCGGCAGCTTGTCCCACCGCGCTCTTGTTCTGTGATGTGGAGAGCGAAATCCGCATCGGCCGCACGACGAACAATGCCAATCCGACCACGATAAAATTCATGATCGAGGCTACGACGAACACCGAGTGCCAGCTGCCCGTGTGCGACTTCAAGATGTTGGCGAGCGGCACAACGAATGCCGACAAGCCCTTCGCAGTATAGAGCAAGGCGGTGTTGGTTGTGGCGTATTTCGCGCCGAACATATCGGTGCAGGTCGAGGGGAAAAGACTGAATATCTCGCCCCAGGTAAAGAAGATCAGCGCCGCGCAGATGACGAAAGTCCAGGGTGTCGTGCCTGCTGTGCCGAGCAGCCAATAGGCGATGCCTCCCGCGGTAAAAGCGATCCCCATCGTGTACTCGCGCCCGATCTGATCCGACACCCAGCCGAAGAACGGTCGCGCGCTGCCGTTGGCGAGATTGTCGATCACGCCAGATACGATCAGCGTGGTCGCGCCGAACAAGATGACGGTCTGCGCGACACCGTAGTCTTTCGCGATCAACGCGATCTGTGCGGCGACCATCAGGCCGCTCGCCGACACAAGCACGAACATCAGGTAGAGCAGCCAGAAGATCGGAGATGTCAGCATCTGGCCTGGCGTGCTGCTGGTCTTCGACTGCAGAACCTTGACGGCGGAGGCGCTCGGAGCTTCGCCCGGGAACGGTGCCCGCAGCAGCCACGCCAGGACGAAAACAACGCCGCCTTGAACGAGCGCGAACCAGAAGAAGGTGTCCGCATAGCCGATCGAGACGATCATCTTCTGAATCGGGATGACGGTGACGGCAGCTCCCGCACCGAATCCGGCCGCCGTCAGGCCAACCGCCAGGCCGCGGCGGTCGGGAAACCATTTCACGGCGTTGCCGACACATGTTGCGTAGACACCGCCGGCGCCAATGCCGGAGACCACTGCGCCGAAATAGAGTGCCTCAAGCGAATCCGCCTTGGAATAGATGAGCCAGCCAAGCGCGGCCATGATGCCGGCGGCAGCGACCATGAATTTGGGACCGCGAACGCCAAGGGAATCGACGATCCATCCCTGAAGCGGCGTAAGCCAGGTTTCCAGTGCTATGAATATGCTGAAGGCAACCTGGATGCTGCCGATGGACCACGAATGGGCCTTGGCCATCGGACCAACGAAATAAGTCCAGCCATATTGAAGATTGGCCATCATCGCCATGCAGACAAGGCCGACGATGAGCTGCATCCAGCGAAAGTTGCTTGACGGTGCCTGACTCGGCGCACCTGCTGCGTTTGCGGTCATTGTTTTCCTCCGAATGTGCGCTTCTTGAAAACGGCCCAAGGCCCCGCGGCGCTTTGTCTTAAAATTCTGGTATATTATATTCCAATCTGCAAGGTCGAAATTGCCGCAGGCCTAAAGTATGCGCCTGAATGTGCGGAGGAGTTGCTTGGAAGGCGCAGGGGTACCGTGATCGTCAGGCAAGTCAGCAGGCTTCACGGTCCCTGCGCCGCAGAACCTTTGGCCTCTGGCCAGGAAAGCTCGCAAAAAAATGGCCCCGAAACGGGGGCCATCAGCCGAAAATTCTGAATAATCCGCTTGGCGGATGCCGAGATCCGGCCGGGGATGCCGACAATCTCAGACGTCGAAACGCTGGATGTCGCCGTTGCGGATCGTCATTTCCGCATAGGCCAACAGCAGGCGGTCGATCGAGGCCTTCAGCCGGCCAAACAGGGTCGCGGTGGGTGCAAAATCGCAAGAGGCAGTGTTGGACATGTTTTGTCCCCCTTGTTTGGTGTGGACAGCAGATCGCTGCGTTCGAGGGACAATCTACGTATACCAGATACCAGCGACAACTTCTTTGTTTGCATAGCAGCATTTTCGATTTTGCAGCGCACCAAAACGGGGTATTTGCGGTCGAGATGACGAAAAAGGCCGCCGGAAACCGGCGGCCCTCGAACGTCCGGAAAATGAAGGCTGCTCTACTCGGCGGCCTGCTTGCGTGCCGGGTCAAGCGCACCCGAATCGTGGA
>Ga0208220_1000952_pt1 | contig 12234 bp, 20 predicted proteins | sample NGESurdeep092012_9_FD_184484 | JGI IMG/M metagenome (GOLD analysis project Ga0208220, IMG submission 184484) | Arctic peat soil microbial communities from Barrow, Alaska - NGEE Surface sample F53-1 deep-092012 (SPAdes) | ecosystem: Environmental > Terrestrial > Soil > Wetlands > Peat ... | reverse complement strand
ACCCCGACCGGCCGCTGACCAAGAAGCCGGCCGAGACCCGGATGGGCTCGGGCAAGGGCGCGCCGGAGTGGTGGGTGGCCAACGTGAAGCCGGGCCGGGTCATGTTCGAGCTCTCGGGAGTCTCCGAGGACATAGCTCGGGAGGCCCTGCGCCGCGCCATGCACAAGCTCCCGATGAAGTGCAAGTTCGTGAAGCGAGAGGTCGGTGAGGCGTGATGTTCACCCGCACAAGTTCCCGATTCTCTGCTGACGAAGGGGCCAAGTTCGTGAAGCGAGAGGTCGGTGAGGCGTGATGGCCAAGGGACTGGCTGCTGCTGACCTGAGATCCTCAGACGAGGACGAGCTCGAGGTCAAGCTGGCCGAGGCCAAGATCGAGCTGTTCAACCTCCGTTTCCAGGCTGCCACGGGCCAGCTCGAAAGCCACGGGCGGCTCCGGGCCGTGCGTAAGGAGATCGCGCGCATTTACACCGTGAAGCGGGAGCGCGAGCTCGGCATTGTGCGGTTGGAAGAGGAGGCGGACGAGGATGAGTGAGACCCAGGACACAGCGGTCGCGACGACTGCGCAGCCGGAAAGCACGGGCGAACTCTCGCGCGGCTACCGCAAGGTACGCCAGGGCCTAGTGGTCAGCGACAAGATGGACAAGACCGTCGTGGTCGAGGTGGAGGACCGGGTCAAGCACCCGAAGTACGGCAAGATCATCCGCCGGACGAAGAGGTACAAGGCACACGACGGCGAGAATGCCTGCGGCGTCGGGGACCGAGTGCTGCTGATGGAGACCCGCCCGCTGTCGGCCACCAAGCGCTGGCGCGTAGCGGAGATCTTGGAAAAGGCGAAGTAGCCAGGACCCGCCAGTCCTCTGCGGAGGCGGCGCGTGAGAAGCAGGAGTTGACGTGATCCAGCAGGAGTCGCGGCTTAAGGTCGCCGACAACACCGGTGCCAAGGAGATCTTGTGTATCCGGGTGCTCGGTGGCTCGGGCAGGCGATACGCGGGCATCGGCGATGTCATCGTCGCCACCGTCAAGGATGCCCTCCCCGGCGCCGGGGTGAAAAAGGGCGACGTGGTCAAGGCCGTCGTCGTGCGCACGCGCAAGGAGCGGCGTCGTGGTGACGGGTCCTACATCCGCTTCGACGAGAACGCTGCCGTGCTGATCAGGGATGGCGGGGACCCGCGTGGTACCCGCATCTTCGGGCCAGTCGGCCGGGAACTGCGGGAGAAGCGTTTCATGCGGATCATCTCGCTCGCTCCGGAGGTGCTGTGATGAAGATCAAGAAGGGCGACCACGTCATCGTGACGGCGGGCAAGGACCGCGGCCGCGAGGGCACGGTGATCCTCACCTACCCGGATCGGCAGAAGGTGCTCGTCCAGGGCGTCAACATGATCAAGAAGAACACCAAGGTGGACTACCAGGGCCGTCGCGGCGCCAAGGAAGGCGGCATCGTGCACCAGGAAGCGCCCATCCACATCAGTAACGTCCAGCTGATCGACCCGGACACGAAGAAGCCGGCGCGCGTCGGCTACCGGCGCGACGAGGACAACAAGAAGGTCCGGGTCTCCCGGGCCAGCGGTAAGGACATCTGATGGCTGACACTAAGGAGCCTCAGGGCGGCACGGCGCTCGCCGAGCGGACCCGGCCGCGCCTCAAGCAGCGGTACCGCGACGAGATCGCGTCGGCCCTGCGCGAGGAGTTCAGCTTCCCGAACGTCATGCAGGTGCCGACGCTGACCAAGATCGTGGTCAACATGGGCGTCGGCGAGGCGGCCCGGGACGCCAAGCTCATCGATGGTGCCGTCCGCGACCTGGCCGTGATCACCGGCCAGAAGCCCGCCGTGGCGCGGGCGCGCAAGTCCATCGCGCAGTTCAAGCTGCGCGAGGGCATGCCGATCGGGGCGCACGTCACGCTGCGCGGCGACCGGATGTGGGAGTTCTGCGACCGGCTGCTGTCGATCGCGCTGCCCCGGATCCGTGACTTCCGCGGCCTGAGCGACCGGCAGTTCGACGGCCGGGGGAACTACACCTTCGGGCTCACCGAGCAGCTGATGTTCCACGAGATCAACCCCGATCAGGTGGACCGGCAGCGCGGAATGGACGTGACAGTCGTCACGTCCGCGACCACCGACGCCGAAGGCCGCTCGCTACTGCGGCGCCTCGGCTTCCCGTTCAAGGAGAACTGACGCAGTGGCGAAGAAGAGCCTCGTCGCCAAGGCCAAGCGGACGCCTAAGTTCCAGGTGCGCGGCTACACCAGGTGCTCCAGGTGCGGGCGGCCCCGTGCCGTCTACCGCCGGTTCGGCCTGTGCCGGATCTGCTTCCGGACGCTGGCGCACCGGGGCGAGCTGCCCGGCATCACGAAGTCCAGCTGGTAACCAGCATCAACCTGGGCGCAACTCCGCGCCCACTGACCACGCCGAAGGTCCACCGGATCCACGGGGGAAACCACGGCGAGGAGGGCCATCAGGCCATGACCATGACCGACCCGGTCGCAGACATGCTGACCAGGCTGCGCAACGCCAACTCGGCTTATCACGACGACGTGATCATGCCGCACTCCAAGATCAAGGTGCACATCGCCGAGATCCTCCAGCAGGAGGGCTACATCGCCGGCTGGCGTGTCCAGGACGCCGAGGTCGGCAGGAACCTGGTGCTCCTGCTCAAGTTCGGGCCGACCAGGGAGCGCTCCATCGCCGGCCTCAAGCGGGTGTCCAAGCCAGGGCTGCGGGTGTACGCGCGCAAGGACAACCTGCCGCGGGTGCTCGGTGGCCTCGGCGTCGCGATCATCTCGACGTCGGCGGGCCTGATGACCGACAAGCAGGCGAAGAGGAAGGGCGTAGGCGGGGAAGTCCTCGCTTACGTCTGGTAGGGGAGCCGGCAATGTCACGAATCGGACGCATGCCCATCACCGTGCCCAGCGGTGTCGACGTCACCATCGACGGCCGCGAGGTCACGGTCAAGGGGCCCAAGGGCACCCTCAACCTGGAAATATCGGAGCCCATCGAGGTCAGCCAGGCTGACGGCACCGTCACCGTCACCCGCCCCAGCGACGAGGGCGAGGTCCGGGCGCTGCACGGGCTGTCCCGGTCGCTGATCGCCAACATGGTGACCGGCGTCACCGACGGCTATCGCAAGACGCTGGAGATCGTCGGAGTCGGCTACCGCGTTCAGGCCAGGGGCAAGGACCTGGAGTTCGCCCTGGGCTTCAGCCATCCGGTACCGGTGGCCGCGCCCGACGGGATCTCGTTCAAGGTCGAGACGCCTACCCGGTTCATCGTGGAGGGCATCGACAAGCAGCAGGTCGGTGAGGTCGCCGCTAATATCCGCAAGCTCCGCAAGCCCGACCCGTACAAGGGCAAGGGCGTGCGTTACCAGGGTGAGCAGATCCGCCGCAAGGTCGGGAAGGCTGGGAAGTAAGACATGTCTGGCACCAAGACCAGGGCGCACGGGCGCATCACCGGGCGGACCGCCGTGCGGATCTCGTCGCGGCAGCGGCGTCACCTGCGGGTCCGCAAGAAGGTCGAAGGCAGTACGCTGCGGCCCCGCCTGGTGGTCACCCGCTCGTCCAAGAACACGTTCGCGCAGCTCATAGACGACGTGGCCGGCGTTACGCTGGCCTCGGCGTCCACGCTGGACGAGTCCATCCGCGCCGAGTCGGCCGACAAGACCGCCAAGGCCAAGAGGGTGGGCGCGCTCCTCGCGGAGCGGGCCGGCGAGGCCGGGATCAAGGCCGCGGTGTTCGACCGCGGCGGCCATGCCTACCACGGGCGGATCGCGGCGCTCGCGGACGGCGCGCGGGAAGGCGGGCTGGCCCTATGAGCACCCCCATGCAACTAAGGAAGAGGAAAAGGTAATGCCACCACAGCGGAGGACCGGCACCGGAGGCGGCGGCGAGCGGCGCGACCGTCGCGACGACCGCCGTGGTGGCGCGGCCGAGAAGGGCACCGCCTACCTGGAGCGCGTCGTCACCATTAACCGGGTGGCCAAGGTCGTGCAGGGCGGTCGCCGGTTCAGCTTCACCGCGCTGGTCGTGGTGGGCGACGGCAACGGCATGGTCGGCGTCGGCTACGGCAAGGCCAAGGAGGTGCCCGCGGCGATCGCCAAGGGCGTCGAGGCGGCGAAGAAGAGCTTCTTCCGGGTGCCCCGGATCGCCGGCACGATTCCGCACACCGTCCAGGGCGAGGAGGCGGCCGGGGTCGTGCTGCTCAAGCCGGCCAGCCCCGGAACCGGCGTCATCGCCGGCGGCCCGGTGCGCGCCGTGCTCGAGTGCGCGGGCATCCGCGACGTGCTGTCCCGCTCGCTGGGCTCGTCCAACCCGATCAACGTGGTGCACGCGACCGTCGCCGCGCTCAAGGGCCTGAGCCGTCCGGAGGAGATCGCCGCCCGGCGCGGCCTGCCGATCGAGCATGTCGCCCCGGCGGCCATGCTGCGGGCCCGTGCCGCCTCCGCCGCCAGCGCCTCGTCAGACAACAGCTGAGCGGGAGCAGGACATGGCAGAGTTGAAGGTGACCCAGACCAAGTCGAAGATCGGGGGCACCCAGTCGCAGCGTGACTCGCTGCGGTCGCTGGGCCTGCACCGGATCGGCGACGTGGTCCTGAAGGCGGACCGGCCCGAGATCCGCGGCATGATCCAGGTGGTGCGCCACCTGGTGGTCGTGGAGGAGGTTAACTGAGATGGCAGACAAAGACGACACCACTCCGCGCACCCCGCGCACTCCCGGGGGCGCGGCGGGCCTGAAGATCCACCACCTGCGTCCGGCGGCCGGCTCCCGGAAGGCTCGCACGCGAGTCGGCCGCGGTCAGGCCTCCAAGGGCAAGACCGCCGGCCGCGGCACCAAGGGCAGCAAGGCCAGGACCCAGATCGCGCCGGGGTTCGAGGGCGGCCAGATGCCGCTGCACCGCAGGCTGCCCAAGCTCAAGGGGTTCTCCAACCTGCGGTTCAAGACGACCTACCAGGTGGTCAACATCGACCGGCTGGCGGCGCTGTACCCAGACGGCGGCGACGTGACTCCCGAGGATCTGGCCGCCCGGGGCGCGGTACGTCCGGGCGAGCTGGTCAAGGTGCTCGGCCAGGGCGAGATCCCGGCCGCGGTGCGGGTCACCGCGCACGCGTTCTCGGCCTCGGCCAGGGAGAAGATCACGGCCGCCGGCGGGACCGTTACGCAATTGTGAAATGAATATCCTCCCGTCTGCTGCCCGGGCTAGCCGCTGCTGGCCCGGGCACATGCGCGGGCGGGTAGCTGCCCTCGCGCGCGGCTTCCCTAGTGCCGCCGGCGCGTTAGACTGCGGCGTGCGCTCGCGCCGGCGCTGGCGACGAGCGGGGCCACACGTCCGCGACAGGAGCGGCACATGACGTTGACCCAACGAGCAGAGGACCGCGCATGCTGACCGCGTTTATCCGGGCGTTCCGGACGCCCGACCTGCGCAGGAAGCTGCTCTTCACGGTATTCATCATCGGCGTGTTCCGGCTGGGCTCCACGCTGCCCACGCCGGGGGTGTCGCAGAAGGCCGTCAACATCTGCCAGGCCATCACCGCCGGCAAGACCGGCGTGTTCCAGCTGGTCAACCTGTTCAGCGGCGGCTCCCTGCTGAAGCTGACGGTGTTCGCGCTCGGGATCATGCCCTACATCACGGCGAGCATCATCCTGCAGCTGCTCGCCGTCGTGATCCCGCGCCTGGAGACGCTGCGCCAGGAGGGCCAGAGCGGGCAGGCCCGGATCACCCAGTACACCCGCTACCTGACCATCGGCCTGGCCATCCTGCAGTCGACCGGGATCATCGCGCTGGCCCGGTCCCACAACCTGATCCCCGGCTGCACCCAGAACCTGATCCCCAACCCGACGCCCTTCACCATCGGCACCATGGTCATCTGCATGACGGCCGGCACCGCCGTCATCATGTGGCTGGGCGAGCTCATCACCGACCGCGGCGTCGGCAACGGCATGTCGCTGATGATCTTCACTCAGGTCATCGCCGTCATCCCCGGCGAGATGGAGCTGATCTACAAGAACAAGGGCACGTTCGTGTTCGGCATCGTGCTCGTGGTCGGCATCGCGATCATTGCGTTCGTGGCGCTCATGGAACAGGCCCAGCGCCGGATCCCGGTGCAGTACGCCAAGCGGATGGTCGGTCGGCGGATGTACGGGGGGACATCGACCTATATCCCGCTGAAGGTCAACCAGGCGGGCGTTATCCCCGTGATCTTTGCCTCTTCGCTCCTGTACATCCCGCAGCTCGCGTCGCAGCTCTTCGGGGCCAACTCGTCCTCGGCCTGGGTGCGGTGGGTCCAGACCAACCTGGTCACCGGGGACAAACCGATCTACGCGCTGCTGTTCTTCGTGCTCATCGTCTTCTTCACCTACTTCTACGTCTCGATCACCTTCAATCCGACTGAGGTGGCCGACAACATGAAGAAGTACGGGGGCTTCATCCCGGGCATCCGGCCGGGTGCCCCGACCGCCGGGTACCTCAGTTACGTACTCAGCCGGCTGACGGCCGCGGGCTCGCTGTACCTGGGCCTCGTCGCGCTGATCCCGGTCATCGCCATCGGGCTGCTCGCCGCGACCGCGCAGTTCCCGCTCGGCGGAACTAGCATCATGATCGCGGTGGGAGTCGGACTCGATACGGTCAAGCAGATCGAGAGTCAGCTCCAGCAGCGCAACTATGAGGGCTTCCTCAGATAGTGCGCCTCGTCCTCGTCGGGCCCCCCGGTGCGGGCAAGGGGACACAGGCCCAGTTCATCTCCTCGAACCTGTCGATCCCGAAAATCTCGACAGGCGACATCTTCCGGTACAACGTCAGCACCGGTACCGAGCTCGGCCGGCAGGCCAAGGCCTTCATGGACCGCGGTGACCTGGTCCCCGATGAGGTCACGATCGCGATGGTGAGCTCGCGGCTGCAGGAGGACGACGCGCAGGTCGGCTTCCTGCTCGACGGCTTCCCGCGGAACGTTCCCCAGGCCGAGACGCTCAAGAAGATGCTCGCCGAGTGGGACCAGCGGCTCGACATCGTGCTCGAGCTGGTGGTCGACGACGACGAGGTGGTCCGGCGGCTGTCCGGCCGGCGCACCTGCCGCAAGTGCGGCCGGATCTGGCATGTGGTCTTCGACCCGCCGGCCCGGCAGGGCCAGTGTGACGACTGCGGCGGGGAGTTGTTCCAGCGCGATGACGACCAGGAAGAAACCATCCGGCATCGGCTGGAGGTCTACCAGCAGCAGACCCGGCCGCTGATCTCCTTCTACGCCGACGAGGGAACGCTGCTCGGCATCGACGCGACCGGGCCCGTGGAGGAGATCACCGACCGGGCTATGAGCGCCCTGCGCCGGTTCGTCCGCTGAATTGGCTCCCGCGGCATGCGGGTAGGTTAGGTACGAGCGCAGAAGCGTTACGGCGGGAGGCGGTATGCGGCGCAGACGGGACCTGTCGATCGAGGTCAAGACGCCCGCTCAGCTTGCCGTCATGCGGGAGGCGGGCCTGGTGGTGGCCGCCGCGCTGCGAGCCACGGCCGCCGCGGTCGAGCCGGGGATCAGCACCGCGGAGCTGGACGCGATTGCCGAGCGGGAAATCCGCGGCGCCGGCGCGGTGCCCTCGTTCCAGGGATACCACGGGTTCCCCGCGACGATCTGCACCTCGGTGAACGACCAGATCGTGCACGGCATCCCCAGCCCGGACACGCGGCTGGCGGCGGGAGACCTGATCTCGATCGACTGCGGGGCGATCGTCGCAGGATGGCACGGAGACGCCGCCCTGACGGTCAGCGTCGGCCCGGTCTCCGCCGAGCTGACCGAGCTTCTGGACGCCTGCGAGCAGGCCCTGTGGCACGGCCTGGCGCGCGCTAAGGCGGGCGCCCGGCTGACCGATATCAGCGCCGCGGTGGAGGCGGCCGCGCGCTCCCGCGGCCAGTTCGGGATCGTGGAGGAGTACACCGGCCACGGGATCGGCACTCAGATGCACATGGATCCGCCGGTGCCCAACTACGGCAGGCCGGGCCGCGGGCCCGTGCTGACGGAGGGAATGGTCCTGGCCGTGGAGCCGATGCTCGTCATCGGGCAGCCGGACACGCGCCTGCTCGACGACGACTGGACCGTGGTCACGCAGGACGGTTCCTGGGCCGCTCACTTCGAGCACACGGTGGCGATCACCGCCGACGGGCCATGGGTCCTGACGGCGGCGGACGGAGGCGCTAGCCGCCTGGCCGCCGGCCGAGGCGAGCAGTCGTCGATGCGCCCGGTGGCCGCCGGCGCGCGGGGGAGCGCGGGAGGATCCTGATGGCGGTCGACCCGAGGATCCGGGCGTCGGACGACGACCGGGACAGGACGGCATCGCTGCTGCGCGAGCATCATGCGGCGGGACGGCTGACCGCCGAGGAATTTAACGAGCGGCTGGACAAGGCGTTCGCCGCCAAGACGGTCGGCGACCTGGACGAGCTCCTGTCCGACCTGCCCGGTATCGACCTGTATCACCTGCCCGACCACGGCCTGAACCGCCGCGGCCCGGTGCCGGGCAGTTCGACGTACCTGTCGGCCGTGGCCTCGACGGGCGGCGTAGTCCAGCCGCACGGCCGGTTCTCGCCCACCTGGATGGCCGCCTGGGGATCGTGGATCAGCGTCTCCGCGGTCCTGGTGGTGGTCTGGGTGCTGTCGGGGATGGGCTATCCGTGGTTCGCCTGGATCGTCGGCCCGTGGGGTGCGGTGATGCTCGGGCGCTGGGTGTCCGGCAGCCATCCCGGTGGTCAACAGCACGGTGGTCAACAGTCCGGTGGCCAGCGGGGGCCACCGGGTGAGTAACGGGAATTTTCCTTCCCCGCCCCTGGTTACCACGGTCGCGAGGCGGGAAACCAGGCCCGGTTCGCAATGCCCGGCGGTCTGAAGTAGACTCACCACTGGCCCATGAACTGCTGGTTGTGCGACTTCGCATACGCGGTAGCCGCCTTACAGCTGGGTCGCCCGAATCCGAGCCACGTGCGCGAGCACGAGCCGGATCGCGGGAAAGCCACCGATGACCGCAGGGGGCTAGCCGCAGTGTGACCTGCCGGAAACGGCCGGCTGCAGCACGGCCCATTGCAGACAGCACCAGCCATCAGCACCAGCTAGCACGCGAGAAACCGGCAGGCTAGCCACGAGCAGCGAAGCGCGGAGGATATGCCCAAGAAAGACGGCGCCATCGAGATAGAGGGAACGGTCGTGGAGTCGCTCCCGAACGCTTTCTTCCGAGTGGAGCTGGACAACGGGCACAAAGTCCTGGCCCACATCAGCGGCAAGATGCGGATGCACTACATCCGGATTCTGCCCGATGACCGGGTCGTCGTGGAGCTCAGCCCCTACGACCTCAGTCGTGGGCGGATCGTCTACCGGTACAAGTAACGAGCTGACGGTGCACGGGTCGGCCAGCCCGGCCCCGAGCGCCTGAGGAGACCCACAGTGAAGGTCAAGCCGAGTGTGAAGAAGATCTGCAGCAAGTGCCGGATCATTCGCAGGCATGGCCGGGTCATGGTCATCTGCTCTGACCCGCGGCACAAGCAGCGTCAGGGCTAAGGAAGACCAAGCCCGCTGTGTAGCAACACAATTAGACACGCACCGCAATCCGCTGCCGCCCCCGGCGGCAGCGGACACCCCCGGAGGAGGCCGGGGCCGGGTCCTGGGCAGGGACGCGGAAGCGGCGCGCAGGACCTCCGTGAGCAAAGGAGAACTGCCCGCGATGGCACGTCTCGTAGGGGTCGACCTGCCGAATGAAAAGCGGCTTGAGGTCGCCCTGACCTATATCTATGGCATCGGCCGTACCCGCGCGTTTGAGACTCTGAAAGAGACCGGCGTCAGCGGGGACACCAGGGTCCACCAGCTCGGCGAGGAGGACCTGGTCCGCCTCAGGGACTGGATCGAGGCCAACTACCGAGTCGAAGGTGACCTGCGCCGCGAGGTGCAGGCCGATATCCGCCGCAAGGTCGAGATCGGCTGCTATCAGGGCATCCGGCACCGCCGGGGACTGCCCGTGCACGGTCAGCGCACCCAGACCAATGCCCGGACCCGCAAGGGCAAGAAGAAGACCGTGGCCGGCAAGAAGAAGGCCGGTAAGAAGTAGTCCCAGGTGCCGAGCCTGCTCCCGTGGAGCTGGCCCGGCACTTTCCAGCGGACCGATGACCTCCGGAGTTGAGGAGCAGAATGCCTCCCAAAAGTCGTACCGGCGCCAAGAAGGTGCGCCGCAAGGAACGCAAGAACATCGCGCACGGGCACGCCCACATCAAGAGCACGTTTAACAACACCATCGTCTCCATTACCGACCCCGGCGGCAGCGTCATCTCGTGGGCGTCCTCCGGTCAGGTCGGCTTCAAGGGCTCGCGCAAGTCCACGCCGTTCGCCGCGCAGATGGCGGCCGAGGCCGCCGCCCGGCGCGCCATGGAGCACGGCATGCGCAAGGTTGACGTCTTCGTCAAGGGCCCGGGCTCCGGCAGGGAGACTGCCATCAGGTCCCTGCAGGCCACCGGCCTGGAGGTCGGCTCGATCCAGGACGTCACCCCGGTTCCGCATAATGGCTGCCGCCCGCCTAAGCGGCGCCGGGTCTGAGGAGTAAGCGATACATGGCTCGATACACGGGCGCGGACTGCAAGCGCTGCCGCCGCGAGAAGACCAAGCTGTTCCTGAAGGGCGCCAAGTGCGACTCGCCTAAGTGCCCCATTGAGATCCGGCCGTACCCGCCGGGCGAGCACGGCCGGAACCGGCCCAAGGAGAGCGAGTTCCTGCTCCAGGTCCGGGAGAAGCAGAAGGCCAAGCGTATCTACGGCGTCCTCGAGAAGCAGTTCCACAACTACTACGAGGAAGCCGCCCGCAAGCGCGGCAAGACAGGCGAGGTGCTGCTCCAGATCCTGGAGAGCCGCCTGGACAACATCGTCTACCGCGCGGGCTTCGCCAAGAGCCGGGACATGGCCCGCCAGCTGGTGGGCCACGGGCACGTCCTGGTCAACGGCAAGAAGGTGGACATCCCGTCCTACCGGGTGAGCGACAGCGACATCGTCGAGGTCCGCGCCAAGTCGCGGGAAATGACCCCGTTCGTCGTGGCTCGCGCCGAGGCGGGGGACCGCACCTCCCCGGCCTGGATCGAGGTCAACCCGGACAAGATGCGCGTGCTGGTCCACCAGCTCCCGGTCCGGGCGCAGATCGACACCCTGGTCCAGGAACAGCTCATCGTCGAGTACTACTCGAAGTAACGCAGGTCGCGGGCCGGCCGCTGGCTGGCCGGCCCCGCACCGGCTGGCGGCGGCTGCCGTCGGCCAGAGGTCGCGCCGTCATATAGCGGGCAGCGCGGAAAGGAACAGCAATGCTCATCGCCCAGCGTCCGAGCCTTAACGAGGAGCAGGTCAGCGAGTTCCGGTCGCGGTTCGTGGTCGAGCCGCTCGAGCCGGGGTTCGGTTACACGATCGGCAACTCGCTGCGTCGCACGCTCCTGTCATCGATCCCCGGTGCCGCCGTCACGAGCATCAGGATCGAGGGAGTGCTGCACGAGTTCTCCACCGTTCCCGGGGTCACCGAGGACGTGACCGACATCATCTTGAACCTCAAGGAGCTGGTGGTCTCGTCCGAGCACGACGAGCCCATGCACATGTACCTGCGCAAGCAGGGCCCGGGCCCGGTCACCGCGGCGGACATCGCCCCCCCGGCCGGCCTGGAGGTGCACAACCCGGAGCTGCACATCGCCACCCTGAACGGCAAGGGCAAGCTGGAGATGGAACTGACCGTCGAGCGCGGTCGCGGCTACGTCTCCGCCGCCCAGAACAAGCAGCCGGGCCAGGAGATCGGCCGGGTGCCGATCGACTCCATCTACTCGCCGGTCCTGCGGGTCACCTACAAGGTCGAGGCGACGCGTGTCGAGCAGCGGACCGACTTCGACCGGCTCATCCTGGACGTCGAGACCAAGCCGTCCATGCGGCCGCGGGACGCGGTGGCGAGCGCCGGCAAGACGCTGGTCGAGCTGTTCGGGCTGGCCAGGGAGCTGAACGTCGACGCCGAGGGCATCGACATCGGCCCGTCTCCGACGGACGCGGCGCTGGCGGCTGACCTGGCCCTGGCGATCGAGGAGCTGAACCTGACCGTCCGCTCCTACAACTGTCTCAAGCGCGAGGGCATCCACAGCGTGGGCGAGCTGGTCGCCCGCAGCGAGCAGGACCTGCTGGACATCCGCAACTTCGGCGCCAAGTCGATCGAGGAAGTCAAGCAGAAGCTGATCGAGATGGGCCTCGCACTCAAGGACTCCCCGCC